>Ga0209090_10003407_pt1 | contig 9959 bp, 14 predicted proteins | sample ArcticOcean_MG_C_9_FD_187432 | JGI IMG/M metagenome (GOLD analysis project Ga0209090, IMG submission 187432) | Marine microbial communities from western Arctic Ocean - ArcticOcean_MG_CB2_152 (SPAdes) (version 2) | ecosystem: Environmental > Aquatic > Marine > Oceanic | place: Arctic Ocean... | reverse complement strand
AAACGATACTACCATAAGAACTCTTACGCCATCTAATTTAGGCTCAAGTCTTTTGGTGCCTGACATTTCAGGTCTGCCTTCTGAGTTAGTAGCAAGTTGACATTTAAAGACTGGGACTTCGTAGTCTGTGCCCTTACATACTTTGTTGATTGTGGATATAGAAAACCCAGCACGTAAATCTCTGCGAATGACTGGAGCACAAAAGTTGTTCCATTCATCACTAGAAAATTGTAGTGACATTTTTGCTACTGCATCAATAGCATCATTACCAGTCAACTTACGTTCTTTAAGTTGTTCTAATAATTCGATAAACTCTGGGTAAGGGTTGGCATAGTCCCTATCTGATTCCTGATTGTCTGGAATCTTTTTGATGCCAAATGTAACATATGGATTGTAACACATGCCAGCAAGTTTAAGGAACGTATCAGCATTCTCACTGCCTAAAGTAGCGGCTTCTAATGCTTGGGTCAAAACATCTTGCTTATGAAGTTTTGAATTTGATTCGTTAATTTTATGTATCCAACTTGCACTCATGTGTTTCTCCTAAATATACTATTATTATACATCCAAACGATTTCAATGTCAACCGATTGACTGTTTAAATTCAGTGATCCAAACACTTATTTGTGTAAATGCTTTACCGATTATCTCTGCCATAGCTTCGGTGCCACCAAATTGGTATGTACAAAGTAAGTATCCTATAACAAAGCCTATTGCTAAATTTTTCATCATGTCACCTGTAGAACTCTGTTAAGTTGAGTCACCATACCGTTATCATCTTTGCGGTAACTTTTTACTGTGCCTTTGATGTTTAGAACATCGCCAACTTTAGTTACGATCTTTGACGATCCAAAGAATACAACTTCCTCATTGTCAGTTACTGCTGTTATAAAGTAGCAGTTCCATTTGTGAGAAAGGAAAGTTCTTAATACAGTTACTGTAAGTTCAACTCGATTTTTTATCTGGCCAATGGTCTTGTCAGTGGTAACCTTAGCAATTTCCATATCTTGGTCCTTGCGAATGTTGGCTCTTTCAAAGGACTGTGGAAGACTAGCAATGATAGCAATGTCTAGTTTGCTATCAATAATGTCTTTGTCTGCAATAGCCATTGCAGTCTTTTCAAAGTCACTCATATGTGCATCGGTCAATAACCTGAAAGTCAAAGCCTGAAAATGCTGACGTACTTTAACGCCTGCATTCTTGTCAGCAACTGTTAAATGCTTTGGTCCTTCTTCCAATAGACGATACATAATTTCCCTGTTAGTCTCTTTTTTAGACTCCTCAGGTACAAACTTAATGTACTCTTTGTTAAGACGTTGTGCCTTACATGCAACTGCCCAAACATCATTTGCTGAATAGTTTAGGGTGTTTTTTGTTTTAGTCATAGTTCGCATTCCTTATCTGCTCCAGTAAGATTCGCTAAGTGGGCTTAAGTAGTAAGGCATGTTGATGCCTTCAGTAACTGTGATTTCTTTACCAGTACCTGGACACATGCCAGTTCTAGTAATCATTGGTTCAACATAATCTTCAACAGCAACAATCGTGTAAGACGATGCAAACTGTCTGTGAACTTTACCAAAATGTGCTTCAGTAGCATCTCTGTATGCATTGTACATGTTAGCCATGTACTCTTTCTCACCATTAGCAAGGCACTCGTTTACTTGATCAAACGCCTTCTGATAGAACTTCACAGTTCTAGTGATACCAGCTTTAGCGGCACCAGCAGACTTATACTGAGTAGAAGCATAAGACTTCTTGTTAGGCTCTCTGTGGATTGAGTTGTCTGAGTTGTCGATTATATAGTACATATTGTTCCTCTTTGTTGTCATAATATACATATATTATAACGAATTTCTTACCCAATGTCAAGCCTTTTACCCATTTATTTTCACTTTTTTTGTTATTTTTTGGGTTTAATTGGCACCACATTGGTTTTTACAAGAGTCAATTTAGGTGTTTTGGGCTTGTTTTTGATATCATTAGCGGCCTCGTCAACCCCTCGGAGACCAGGACTTCTGACTTTCAGTGTTTTGACTATATGAGAATTATTATCTTTGGCTATCTCGGTAACCAAAAGATTAGTCTCTTTAGCAAACAATGACATCATATAAACCACATCAAGTTGTCGGGTTTCATCTTGCTCTTTGAGCCATTCACTGAATTTGGCATACCCTCCTTCCAACAGCAATTTGCCGATGAATTCTAGGTTACCTGCGTATCTGCCTTCAAAAAGTGATGATTTCATATTTGTAGTATACTAAAAAATAGTACCAGTGTCAAGGGCAATATGCCCAAAACTTGCGTCTCGGGCATAATGTTTTTTGTGACGAATTGAGGAAATGCGTTACGGTGTTATTTGTGCAATTGAAAAAACCATGATGTAAATACAACAAGAACCAATCAATGCAAACCCAAAGGTTTCACATAGTTCTCCATGGCCATCACATCCAAAAAGTTTTTTTCCCATCTTACGAATAATTTTCAATCTAATACTCCAGTGTGTGTAAATCAGTGTTGTGTAGGACCCTCCTACAATTTCTATTTATCCCTCTATTACTAAAACTTATATTTTATGTTACCGACATAACTCAGATGCATACCACTCATGCAATCTAGTCATACTGCATCTAAATAATCTCGTAAGGTACCATGTAATGTCATCATCATGGCTGTTTTATGATCGTAGATTCTAATAAAAGGGTTACTTTTATCGCCCTTTTTCTGATGGACGCCTAGGTAATATGGGCATCGAATCTTTTTAATAATTTCTTGTACAAAAGTTTCTGGAGCAATGATTCTCTTTCTGTGCAATGTCTTGTTTTCAAGTCCTAAAGGAAAATCGTAGTATTCAAGGTTAGCCATTTCAAATGCATCAAGTCCTGCTAAGTTGAGTCTTAGTCCTTGTCCACCTCTGCCTGTCAGCCACCACTCGAACATGACATTATCAATGGGCATTGTGTGATATTGTCCACGTGGTATTGCGTTAAGAATTGCTTCTGTGATTTCTCTTTTAGTCTTCGGAAATATCATCAGGATAGACTTTTCGACCTGAGTTCATAAAGACAACTGTGAACTTGTCAGATTTAAATTGTGCATTTAATTTTCGACATAAGTTTCTTGCATGACCTGGATTTGAAAAACTTGTCTTTTTGTATTTGGGTGCGGCATCATTAGTTAAGTAATGCGAAGATTTTAAATTGATAGGTTGATCATCATAGTGTACGGCCCAAATGCCTGATGCTTCTATAATTTGATCACATTTGTATGTTGTTTTGTCTACATACTCAAGTAATACAGATGGCTGATTTCTACTCACTTGAATGAACCACCTTTAACTCTGACATCAATAATTTCTTCATTTCTATTCTCAATTTCTTCTTTGCTTAACTCATGTAGGTCTGCCAACAAACTACTAATATCGTCTCGCAAACCTCGTGCATCTTCTTTGGTTATTACCAAAGTATTGGATTGCTTACTTTCCATTACAGTCATTTTATTAAAAAAACTTTTAATATACAACATGTCTATATATTTATCTGTGCTTGTGCTTCAATTTTTGTTTTATAAGGACCTGAATAAGGATAACGTTGAATGAAGATATATTTTGGACAGAAAATTACTTCTCTTGTATTATTATGTTCAACAACAAAATACCCTGCGGCATGGAAACATTTAGACTTTTCAGTCTTTGTAAAAACATGCAACCCACGTGCTACATCAAATACTGAATTAAACGTTTTGCTAGGACAAGGATATTCAGGATAAGGAACTTCTAAATCTGCATTAGATACTTCAGGTGTGACAAATTTAATTTTAGTCTTGCTTTTTATTTCTTCAGTTGTACTGAATTGAAAACTTTGTCCAGCTAAATTAACACCATATCCTTCGATGTTTGCAGAAACATTACCTACTTTATTTTTGCCGTCTGTTAAAATCCAAAACTCACCGTCCGTAATTGGCTTGGCTGTTAATTCTATATCTAATATCATCTTGTCTCCTTTTAGGTTATTTTTAGGCATTTATCAACTTACCCTCATATGATGTGTTCAACCATTTAGCATAACTATCTGCTTGATCACTAATTCTATTCAGTTCATATTTGCCACAGAATCTCATAAAGTGTACACCAACTTGTGCTACATTCTTGTTAGCATTTAATCCTTCTTTGATACAGTTGTCAGTTGCGTCCCTAAATGCAATAGGCTGTGCTGTAAGATCGATTAATGTACGATTACGTTCATAATCATCACGTACTCTGTGTTCTACTTCGTTATGATCAGTCCAACGTTGTAACATGATGTTATTCCAGTTGAAACCACCTTTGTCTTTGTCGGCATATGCTTCTAATAGACCTGTCTTGTTCTTAGAACCTTTCTTACGCACACCAGGGTAAGCAGAGAATACATTGTCACTAGTGTCACCACGCATACATTTCTCAAACAATAGAAACTGTGGGTCTTCTAAAGTCTTGTGTTCTTTAGTCTTCTTATCAATGACTGGACGACCTTTGTCATCAAAGTAACCATCAATAGTAATCAATTGTCTATTAACACCATTGTACATATGAACAGACTCTGATAACAATTGTAGATAGTCAGTGTCAGTTGAGATAATAAGATGCTCATCATCTGGGTGTAGTGCGGCAAATCGTGCTATGCAATCATCAGCCTCAGCATTAGGGTCACGTAAGACTGTGACGTTAGTTTTTTCAGTTAAAAATTTAATCAATGACTCGTAAGTCTCCCAGAACATTTCGCTTTCTTCTTGCTCTGCTTCTGTCATATCTTGTTGCTGTACCTTACGTGTTGCCTTATAAGGAGTATAAAAATCCTTACGCCATGAACGACCTTCTAAACAGAAGACCACATGATCGACACCATAGTTACGAACTGCTTGATTGACCGACCCTAGAGTCAGATGTAAAGCCATGCCTATCTTTTCCCATGTATCTGCATTACGTGATGCAATATGCTTGGCACGAAAGAATGTATTCATTGTGTCGATTAGGGCGTATTTCATATAGCGGTGCTCTTATTTATCATAATATGAGTGTATTATACGCAATAAATTAGTAGAAAGCAAGCCTTTCTGGGTAAAAAGGGTAAATTAAATTATTGGGGGAGGGGTAGGTGGAATATATGCCTGTACTCCAGAGTCTTTTGCAGGTTCAACAAAGCCTTCTGCTTGTGCTACTTCTTTGTTATCAAAGAACTTGTACATTTCTTCTATTAAGAATGCTCTAGCCTCAGGGTTAGATAAGTCCATTCTGCGTTCATTGATCAGTGTAGTCTGATGAGACTTCCATGCATCAAATGCTTTTTGTGAAACTGTTGCTAATATTTCTTTTCCTTTTTCACCTGGTAAAGGAGGAAAGGACATAGCAGGCAATTCTTCTTGGTACTTCTTACAAAATACTAAATTTTCCATTAATCAATCATCCAAAACATTAATATTATCATAGGGTATAATCCCCACAGTAGATACTCTACTCTCTTAAATTGCTTTTCACCTTTTTCACTTATATCATACATATTAACTTACCTCTGATCTTCCGTCACCTAAATCTTTACTTTGAACTACTCTCATTTCTGCACCAGTAATAGGATCAATGTCTGCTCCTCTATTCTGAGGGTCTGCTTGATCTTGCTCATAGACTTCTAATGCAATGTTACGACATACTGTTTGGAACCAACGATCAACGATTGTTTCGTCTTTGTCATCGTCTTTTTGTTTATACCCTTGTTTAATAAGATTCAATAGAAACTTATCATTCCAGTCAAGTTCAAAAGCACCGTTGTTGATGTCATCTGGATCAACGTTTACTTTTATAATGTTTACCCAAGGTTCACCCGCACGTGTTGCTATCTCTTTATCAGATAGTTTAGGTGATGATTTTTTCTTCGGTGCCGGTTCTGGCTTCTTCTTAAATGCGTTCTTTAACTTTTCAAACATATAATTCCTCGCTGTGTATATATTTAGAGGGATTTTGCTTACCCGATATATTTTCCATAAACGATGGAGTCACACGAGAAGTCCATTTAGCAAAGTCTTTCTTGTAAACTCTGTAGTAACTCTGATAGGCATCAACTGCATCAGATGTTTTAACGTCATCAGGCATTGCTTGGGGAGGGTCAACAAAGTCTGTACTTGCGATACTATTGGGAAAATGCTGTAGAATGTCCTTGAGTTTTTCCTCAGTAAGATGAACTCTGCCATACCTATAGGTATACTCATTGCATAGAGCAACAAACATATCATATACGAACTGATAATGAGAATCACTAGATCGAATCCAAATATTTGAAGGATGATTTATGTGTGATGCTTTGTATAGAACATTCTCCATATTGCTGTCACTGAGTCTCCAACGTTTGATACGGTGATTATTAGCAGTTCTGTCTTCGTATAAGTCACCGTCTAATACTCTATGAGCAGTAGACATAAGCTGGGCGTACTCTATGATCATTTTAACCACATGTTTATCGCAGTGTAACTCTGCTGATTTAACTGGGTCTTTGTCTAAATAAAATATATTCATACTTTCCTTTTATTATCTATTAACATTGATAAATACTCTTATAGGAGTCTTTTACCATCATGGATTTACGTAACATATTAAACATATTAACAGAAAGCGAAAGCGAAGTCAAGCCCAATTTGCCCGAAGCAAACCCTGGTCGTGTATCAGATTTGGTTAAATCTCAGTCCCGTTTTAAATCTCGCTCTGACGGAGCAGTTAGCAATATAGCAAATGATTTTGAAGTTGAGACTTTAGAGCAATTTTTGTTATCAAACGGTGTAGAACCTGAAGCAGATGCCGAAGAAGTATTAGCAAAAAAATCTGATGATAAAGAAGACCTAGAAGAATTTTATGTAAATGTAAACAAAGAGCCAAGAGGATCCTCAAGTTCACAAAAATCAGGCAAATGTGAAACATGTAGAGGTGACGGTACAGTTTATGATCGCAATAAAAAAGATGTATTTGTATGTGATGACTGTAACGGGGCAGGCTTCTTTGGAGATACAGAAAATCGTAGAGAGCCAAACGCAACATACGATTCTGTTGAAGAAAGTAATTTAGGTAAAGACGGTAAGTCACCTAGTGTTAAGTACAAAGATAGTACAGAAGCAGATTTAGCTGACAGAATGTTTAAATCAAAGGGTCCTAAAGGAACAGACAGAGAAGAAGCAGACGCTGATGAAGGACCAGTTGCAAGAGAGTTAAGACATATCAGAAAACTCTCAGGTCAAACAAAGATTGATGAAGATGAACTTGATGAAGCAGATAAATTAAAAGCACAAACTCGTAAGTTTCCAGAAAAAGAACTTGTTGCATACTTAGATAGAATCAGTGCAAAAGACAAAGACAAAACAGACAAGTACAAACTACCTTACATTCATAGATCAAACGTGCAGGATCTTATTCCAATCGTTGACCAAGAAAAAAACCCGTATGACTTAGACAAGTTAGCCGCTGATATTACAGTGCGTCCAACTAAGTTACTTAAGCAAAATGAAAAAATGCAACACAGTGACGGTACAACTAGTATCTTCTACAACGTCGGGCTTCCTGCTTTAACAGGATTAGGCTATGATGAAACAAATAAAGAGTTTGTTGTTATTAATACATGTCCAGGAGCAGGAGAGTGTAAGACATTCTGTTATGCTTTAAAAGGCGGATATGTACAATGGAGAGCATCATCATTAAGTCAGACCCGTATCTTAAATTTCTTATGGAATGATCCAAACGGATTTATGGAACAGTTATCTACTGAAATAGATAGAGAAGCCAGAAAAGCAGATGCTAAACAAGGTAAACATAAAGTAACAGTTCGTTGGCATGATGCCGGAGATTTCTTCTCAGACGAATACTTAGATTTAGCATACACACTAGCCGCAACTCATCCAACTGTAGACTTTTATGCATATACTAAAATAGCAGACGTTGCAGGCGCAGTTCAAAATCGTCCACCTAACTTTAAGATTAACTTCTCAATGGGTGCTAGAAAAGCCGAAGAGAAACGAGTTGACTTTGGTGTAACTAAACATTCATCAGTTGTGCCTAAAGATTTATTCAATGATCTTATTCAAAAAGACGGTAACAAACTTATTAAAGATGCTGAAGGACGTATTCAATGGAATAACCCAGAAGATTGGGAAACATTCAAAGAAAGATTAGCAAATAAATATTCAATAGATCCAAAGACTATTCTGAGTTATTCAGAAATGATGCAAACTCCTTTAGGTTCTCGTAGTAAAGGTGATAATGCTGATGGCGCAAGAGGCTTCAAAAATGATCTATGGAACATTGTAGTTGCCCCAGGCGACGGTGATGATTCAGCAAATCGTTCAGACGTTCTTGGCACTTACTTGTTAATGCACTAAGGATCAACTAATGCCTATTATCTTTCCAGAAGGCCATGTATTTCCAAGAATCGAATACCACGAATACTTAAATCAACAACAAAAATGTAGTCTATTAGTCGATGTTGCTAGCCAAATGGCTAAAGATTGGCAACAAGCCGGAGAACCAGGTAATAGAAATGATACCTCTTGGACACCGACTTATAGATCAACATGTGATGTAGATGAATTGCCTGCTAATACCCCAAAAACAATATACGGCGCACAATATAAAAACTTCACAATTAGTAACACAGTAATATGGACTGTTTATTCTAATGCTACGGGTGGGCAGGAGAAGAACAGAGGACCGGCCGTAATCATTGCGACAGAAGACGGTCATCCTCAAACTGCTTATGTAATTTTTAGAGGAACATTAGGTGCATCAGATTTTGCATTGGATTTAAAATATGGACATGTACCAAATCCAATTGCAGGTGGTACAGGCAATTGCCATGAAGGCTTTACTGAATATTTTCAAGGATGTGGCATTAATTCTATCCCTGGCACTGATAACAATGCAAGGCCATTCGGCAAACCAGTAGCTGGACAAACAGAAACATTATATGAGGCCTTACACAAATTGCCTGCTCAAGGTGTTAAACATCTTGTAGTCACTGGACATAGTTTAGGTTCTGCCGTTGCTACATTAGCAACAGCATGGGCGGTTACCTTAACAAAAGATGGAGAACAAATCTTTGAAACAGTACGAGGATCAGTTAGTGCTAGTCCAAGGGTAGGTGACAACGCATTTAAAGCCTGGTTTGACGGAATACAAGACAGAAAAGGTAATGATCTCAAAGATAGATTTTGGAGACTGACTAATACAGAAGATGGAGTTCCGAAAGTTCCTGGGGAAGTACAAGACCCTGGCAAAGTGCAGTATACTGAGGTGGGATATAATGTTCATTTTACTGAAAATTATCTAACATCAATTCTAGCATCTCTGGTGACAGTTGGTACTGTATACGAAATTGTAAAAAAGGGTCTAACAAATTGGCACAATATGGGATTGGCCGCAGGTGTCGATCCGAAACCAGGAGTTACCTTTACTCCGACAGCACAAGGAGTGGTTCCACCTGTTTTTCCAAAACAAGAAGGAACAGTTAAAAAACCAAAATGGCAAGCAAATCCTAATCACAATCCATGTTGCTGTTATGCATATGCAATCAATCATCCAGACCTAACTAGAAATCTAGGATTTAATAAAGATGATGATGATGGTGGAAATTGTCATTATCCAGTAGTAAGTCCACCACCGGCAACTAGTAGTACTCCTGTATCTTAGTCTTCGTATAGATGAGGTTTTTGACTTATACGAAAGTTGATGCGTTCTAAGACAATTTCATCATCTTTATCTGATGACTTCCAATCTCCGTACCATTCTTTATCAAAACCATCAAACGCTTTTACACGAGTTCTATCTGGATTGTAACCTCGTCTTTCCATTTCATCTGCGAGTTTGTTAAATCGTTTAATTAAAAACTTTAACTTATCGTAAAAGAATGTCACATGTCCTTTGTTTAATGTAAAGTCTTTTGGAATGTTTTTCTGAA
>Ga0209090_10003403_pt1 | contig 9966 bp, 3 predicted proteins | sample ArcticOcean_MG_C_9_FD_187432 | JGI IMG/M metagenome (GOLD analysis project Ga0209090, IMG submission 187432) | Marine microbial communities from western Arctic Ocean - ArcticOcean_MG_CB2_152 (SPAdes) (version 2) | ecosystem: Environmental > Aquatic > Marine > Oceanic | place: Arctic Ocean: Canada... | reverse complement strand
GGCGGAAAGGAACACCCGCCAATCGACGATGACGAGGAATTAATCGGAGTCGTTGGAGAAGTAGATGTCAAGGCTTCGGATGAAGTTACCATTGGAGAAAATACTTCCGGGGTTGTGTTGAATGATAGTACTGAATCAGATAATAGCGGAAGCAGTGATGAGGAAGTTGAAGATGATATTCCATCTTTATTGAAGAAGAGTTCACAAACTGTGATTCGTACTTGCCTAGATATTCGCAGAGCTGATAATGTATTGATTGTGTGTGATCCTACTACAGGAGAAATTGGCCAGGCGCTACACGAGGCTGCTATTGAACGAACAGACCGAGTGCTATTGATAGTTATGCCAAAAGGTCGTCATCATGGCGATGAACCTCCTACCCCTGTTGCAAATTTAATGCGCCAGCAATCGGTAATTATCGCTCCAACCAGATATTCTTTGACCCACACTAAGGCGATACGTCAGGCACTAAGAGATGGTTCACGGGTGGCAACAATGCCTGGAATGAATGTTGAAATGTTCACCAAGGGCGGCATCTCTGCTGATTTCACAGAAATCAAGCGTAAAATAAGTGAACTATCACCGGTACTGAGGCGTAGAAGAATTGTTAATGTGAAATCTAAAAATGGTACTGATGTCACTTTTGAAGTTAATTGGAGGGAATGGAAAATGGATGACAATGGTATCTGCAACCGTCCGAAAATGCTGACCAATTTACCTGCTGGCAAGGTATTCGTATTGCCAAGAGAGAATAGTATGAATGGGACAATCGTAATCGATGGTTCATGGGAATCTAATTTGGTTGATGAACCTGTCACTTTCATCATTGAAGAGGGATTGGTAATAGATGTAAAAGGTGGTGCAATCGCTGCTTCTATTCGCCAAGAATTTGGAGAAGCGGCTAGAAGGCAAAATGTCAAACATAGAGAAAATGTTTGGACTGTTGCGGAATTCGGGTTCGGAATGAATCCGATGGCAAGACTACTTGGCAATGTTCTCGAAGATGAAAAGCGATTGGGTACTTGTTATTTCGCTGTTGGCGACAATACTTCCCTTGGTGGCTCGGCTGCAGTTGGAATACATATTCCAGGTGTATTGAAAAAGGCAAGTGTATGGCTTGATGACACTCAAATTATCGAAGATGGAAAGTTTTTGATTTGATCAGTACCCTGTATTTTGAGAACCGCATATTGGGCAATGCCTCCAATTCGGATCTAAGCCAATTCCGCATCCACGGCACAAGACACCTGAACGGATTGTCGGTTGGATCGCTGTTTGAGGTTGATTCCAACCTTGTTGGGGCTGCGGCTGCTGCGGTTGCTGTTGCGGTTGTTGTTGATTCCAATTTTGCTGCTGTTGTTGTTGTTGTTGTTGTTGTTGTTGTTGTTGTTGTTGCTGTTGCTGTTGTTGTTGTTGTTGTTGCTGTTGCTGTTGTTGTTGTTGTTGTTGTTGTTGTTGTTGCTGTTGCTGCTGCTGTTGTTGCTGATTCGATTGAATCGGTTTTGGTTGAGGGAGAGTCCTTGTTTCTTGTTTTGGTTGCCCATTATCGCTCAAAGGCTTACGTACCGGAGCAACCGGCTTTGGCAGAGTAGCGGCTTTTTCACCAGCTGCTGAAGACATGAATTCTGAGAGTGATACTGCACCATCTCCATCTGTATCTGCTTGGGCGTGAAGAACTGTGGCTTCTTCCATTGTAGTGTCAGTCGCTTCTGCTAGTTCCTCAATTGATAATTGACCGCTACCATCGGTATCTGCGGCAATGAAGTGTTCTGCTGCACTTACAAATTTATCTTGTTGTGGCTTATCCTCTTCAACCTCAACTACAATTGATTGCTCGACTTGAACAACTGCTGGTTGTATCTCTTCAACTACTTCTTGAGAAACTGCTACTGGGATTATTTCTTCTTCAACCACTGGTGCTATTTCTTCAACCACTGGTGCTGTTTCTTCTTCAACCCCGATGTTGAAAGCACCAGCAAATGCGTCTTGAGTGGCTTTTACTACTTCTTTTAGATTCTCAGTATTCACCGGTACTGGCTCAACCTCAGCTTCTATTACTGGCACTGGCACATTACTTTCTACCGAAGGTAAAGGAATCGTTCCTTCACTTGGTAACGGGATGTTATCACGCTTTGGGATTTGAACTGGTGTTGCTCCTTGTTTTGCTTGCACTGCGGGTTTTGCAGTTGCGGTTGGTATAGCAACTACTACCGAAGATGCTGCTTTACCGCTTGCTAGTGTAGGAATCGGAAGTGCATGCCCTGCTACATCCAATGAAACGATTAATTCTTTGGCGATTGATAATAGTGCAATTTCATTTGCTCCTGGATTGGAGATTAATGCTTCAAAACCATTGAGGTAGCGGGTGACTTCTCCTGCCCCACCTGTTGTATAGGCTATCGCTAACAACTTGAGAATCTTCATTGGATCTGATAATTCCTTGAGTGAGTCATAATCTGCACCTGTTGCCTCCCTCTGGCAATTCCCTCCTCCTTCTCCATGTGAATTTTCAAGACCAAGATAATTCAATAGAGGGTCTGTAACATTCAATAATGACAAATGACCTGCAACTAAAAAGTAAAGTTCTCCACCTTCGCATTGCATTCTTTCACTTGCAGCTTCAAAATCAAATTCTCCAGCGGTCAAAACTATGTCCGATAATTGAGCAAAGAAATTCTCCATCGCTTCAAATCGGTTCATTGCCATCATCTGATAAATTGCATCGGAGGTGTCAACAACACCGAAGTATGCAGCAGCCTCATCGACTTCTATGCCCTCCGGCATAACTGCTCCTTCTAATACTGCATCAGACATATTCAATCCCCTCAATTGTTACCGTACTTAGTCCCCTTCTTATGGCTGATGCCAAAGGATACTGCTTTCAATATTATTTGTGACACTTTATCGGCTCCGTCCTAAATCAAAAATAGCCCTAGATTGTTCGGCAGTCCATCCTGTTTCTTGTAATTGCATCATGATGTTTCTTTGCTCTTCACCATCGGATAGGGCTTGTTTTACCCAATTTGCAGCAGACTCTCTATCAGCAGTCTGGTTTCCTTCGAAAATGCTCAAATCAACTTTCATCGTAGCCTTTCTCTTTGTTTTCTTCACGCCTTGATCTTCCTCAACATCTGCTTGTGATTCTGCAACTTCAGTATTAGCCTTAGGTTTTGATTTGCCCGCATTTGAACCTGGAGGACCTCGACTTGAAGGCGACTTGCCAGGAGGGCCTCGGCCTGGAGGAGTTGTTGAACTTCTGTCATTACCTCTGCTTGGAGGGGTTTTCGCTGAGCTAATCTTTGGACTACTTCTTAATGAGGCCATGAAGTCATCTTCATCATCATCCCAATCCTCATCATCATCACCATCATAATCATAGTCGTCATTTCCACGAACTAATCTCAATACTATAACAATGATAACCAATAATGTAATTGAGCCACCAACGATGCCAATTAATGCCATCTTAGAAATACCCATAATTGTTGAAGATGAATCGGTTTCAGTTACTTTTTCTTTAGGACAACCATCTGAATACCCATCAACGCCCTTGTGAACATCGATACAAATATCATAGAAGTCAAACACACCATCATTGTCACTATCCCAGTTCTGAGAATCGCAACCAAATTCATTTACTTCTATCTTAAAATTTATATGAGTCTCTGGGCAAAGGTCTGGATTTGTTCCTGAGGCATTATCTCCATATCCATCTAAGTCATAATCCTCCCACTGAGTTGCATCACCACGCAGTGATACTGGTTCAAATTGATCTCTCCAACCATCACCATCATCATAGCAACCGAGGAAATCCTCGAAAGATAATCCGTGCTCATCGGGACATTGGTCTGAATTATTGCCAAACAAATTGTCCCCATATCCGTCCCCGTCTGTGTCATGCCATTGTGTTTCATCTAGAGGGAAAAAATCGCCAAGTTGGTTTTCTCTTAAACCGGTAGTAGAGTTAACAGTGAAGGTATAATTTCCTTTCCATCCATCATCATCAAAATCTATATCTAATGTTGTAACACAACCGTCTACATCTACTGGGAAACCGATTGTTGTACCTGGACATAAATCTAAATCATTGTTGACGCCATCTGAATCATCATCCTTTTGAGAGTCTCCACAACCATACGTATCTACAATTTCTTCAACTGGAGTCAATGGACACTGGTCTATTGGGTCAAACACTCCATCGCCATCAGTATCTGTTGTTTGTTGCGTCTGGCTACAGCCAATTGCATCAACCAAATCACCAAACTCTGTATTCTGGCATTGATCAATATCATTAGTAACTCCATCTTGGTCATCATCTAATTGATTTTGAGCACAACCATTAGAGTCGACTTCTAAATCAAATCCAGTATTAGGACATTGGTCAAATTCATCGTATATCGAATCAAGGTCATCGTCTTCGGAATTTATTAATGGACAACCCATTCCTTCAGTGCCGTTGAAGACACCTGAAACTAGTGGACATAAGTCCGCTTCAAAGCCATCTGCTTCATCACCAAAACCATCGCCATCGTCATCCAACCACTGAGTCTTTTCCAATGGGAAATCATCTAGTGAATCCATCCAGCCATCACCATCTGTATCAGGACAACCGGGATATGGTTTTGTTGAATTACCCCACAATCCTGCACAGCCATCTAATACAAGTCCTGCTCCATTGGTTCCATTGTAGAAAGTGGTCCATTGATCGGGATAGCCATCAAAGTCACTATCATTCGCTGCTGCTATACGGTTAGGGAAGAAATCAGGGTTTGTTGCTCCTTCTGAACTATTATCGCCGTATCCATCACCATCGGAATCAACCCATTGAGTTGAATCATTTTCCCAGGCATCTGCACCACGAGTTTCATTCCATTCTAGGAAGGTCCCCAACTCTGAAGGGTTACTTGCGCCATCACCATCAGAATCAAGGCAACCAAATCGGTCACGCCAAGAAGAACCCCAATCCCATGGACAGTTATCGCCGGAAATTGGGTCAGAATCATTATCACCCCAGCCATCGCCATCGTAGTCTTGGTATTGACTTGGATTAAATGGGAACAAATCTCCTGGTGAAGCACTAGGTTCTAGCCATGTTGAACAGCAATCAGTACCTGAGTTATCTCCATAACCATCACCGTCAGTATCTTTAGATTGTTTCCAATTTGTTGAGAATTCGTCCCCGCCATAATAGCTACCATCATTATCAGACCAACCATCTTGGTCTACATCAATACATCCTTGTCGGTCGATCCATGAAGTACCTCCTACGTCTGAACATTCATCTACTGAATCCGAATAACCATCGGTATCATAATCTGCACAGCCCATCTCAAAGAATGATGAAGTGCCTGCTGTCGTAGGACAACTATCAAATGAAGGTCCCAAATTATTGTCTCCGTAATTATCACCATCATCATCATTCCATTGATTTCCAAGTGTTGGGAAAGAATCCAATAAATCAAAAATTAAATCTCTATCTTGATCTGAATATAATTTCAACAGGTCTACATCATTGTTGATTGGATCCCAAATTGAGAGAATTACTGTTCCATTTGAATCAACATCTGCATCGATGCTATTACCTACGCTAATATCTCCAAAAGACATACTCATCCAGGGTGCAGATGCACCGTTGATTTGATGTTTGGATAAAGAATTCCATGTTAGTAAGTCACTGGTTGGCTCACTAGTCAATAGAACATAGTGGTCATCAAATTCTACTAAATCCCATGCACCGTTTGCGGTTGAAGGGGGCTGTGTAGCAATGGTTGTCCAATTACCATTCTCATCTTCAACGTAGATGACATCGCTGTTTCCATTTCCTCTAACAGCCAAAGTTGCAGTAGTTAAAACCTCTAAATCAATTTGATAATCATTAATTCCGCCCTGCGGGTGAGGTACTGTAGGATTAGTCCAGTTGCTATCATTCCACATACTCTTGAATACTGATAAAGTCCCAGAATTTGTCATTGAGGTAATGTACAAATAACCATCATCGGATAATTCCATTTCAATATCAGTGGCTAAATCAGTTTCTGACTGAAGAACTGTAGAGGATATTGCGGTTCCATTCCAAATCCATTGGCTCAAATTAGAATTGATACCATCTGATTCAATCAGAGCGATTGCAAATGAACCATTTGGTAGCAATACTGCGGGGTGGTCCAAACTTACCGCACTACCAACATCACCGAGATCTGTTAAAGACCAAGAACTAATCTTTGTAGCCAACTCAAGGCTATCATCAGATGAATCTCTATAAATCAAATTAGTATTATTATTGGAATCTACAATAACTGAAATTTCAGAATCTAAAATCATTGAAGTTCTAACCAATTCATGAGACCAAGAAGATTCACCTTCAATACTAGCAAATATTTGATTTCCTGTTCCGGAAGTATATGCGAGATGCTGGCGACCTGAAGCATCGATTGCACTGCCAAGATATTGACCCATTGTACCAGTGGTTATCAGTTGATTTTCAACTGCAGTGAATGCTGATGCGGTGTGATATACAATACCATTTACTGCATCACTTGTAAGAATAATTGGCCTACCTGAATTTGAAACTGCATATTCAACTGTAGTATTATTTTGATTGGATAAAGTAATTTCTTGATCTAACCATATGCCGAGAGGGCTACCATCGTTGGCATGTTCTAACTTATGTAATTGTGTGGAATTATCTACTACCAGTGTCAACATCATACTCGATTCACCCGATGCCGATGACGCCAAGTTGAGAGATTGCAAATCTCCTTGGTAAGTGAAATCGGTTGCTTCCCAATCTCTTTCAGATAAAATATGATATTCTAATCCATAGGATATTCCGAGGTTTACATTTCTTTTACTGATTATTAATTCATTAAGACCATCGCCATCCAAATCTGCATTCGTAGCCATCGAAATACCGAACTTTTCTTGACCATCACCTAGGACAATGGTTTGTACATCACTTCTCAATCCAGATGCTGAACCCAAGAATAGTTTGACTTTACCGTTCCTTAATGCTCCATCTTCGACAATAAACATATCATTGAATCCATCTTCGTTTACATCACCAGCGCTACGTAATGCGTAGCCGATTCTATCATTGGCAGAATCACCAACAATAGTATAGTTAGGCTGGTCACCAATACCATTGGCGGAACCATGGTACATCCACACCTTACCCGCTTGGTAAGATGTTATTGTGCTATTGAATATTTCCGAGAATGCTAATTCATCAAACCCATCACCATTGACATCAGAAATAATTTCAATTTGCCAACCCATCAATCGACCTTGGACCATAGATTGTATCGATACATCTGGTGTACCATTATATCCTGATAATGAACCATAGAATACCTCAATTGAAGAATAACCTGTAGGGCTCAGTTGTGAATCTGTATTAGCGATTGCCAAATCAGCAAACCCATCACCGTTAAGGTCACCTCCACTTGCTAATGCTCTTCCGAAAAAGTTTCCATAGCCACTTTGACTGATATTTCTATCAAGAGTTAGTGCTGCTGGACTTCCTAAGAAAATACTAACTTTACCATTAATTGTATCTTCATCTACTACAGTTTCAGACCAATTCTTTGACACGGCTGCCAATTCAAAGTCACCATCAAAGTCACAATCGTTAATGGATTCTAATTTCCAACCCAATGCATCACCAGTAGCACCGCTTTGATTCCACCAAGTGGTATTGTTAAGGCCATTGGAATTTCCAAGGTAAATCTCTATTTTACCATGATCATTAGTTGTATTATTTGACGCATCAAATCCAGGTGAACCCAGTGCTAAATCGTCATATCCATCACCGTTATAATCGCCAACAGCAATACCAGATGATAGTTTGTCACCAGATGAACTACCGTTGATTACGAGGTCTGCTTGAGTGGTATTTGGCCCTGTAGGTGCACCGAAATATATGGTCGCTTGACCATTTTCAATCAGTCCATTGGTATTAGCTAAAGGGTTATTGTAAGCAAAATCATCAAATCCATCATCATTGAAATCACCTACTAATAACTCTCCTTCAGCAACATCATTGGCCCCGGACAAAACCCAATTTGCTTGTGTGTCTATCCGACCATCATCCTGTCCAGAAAGTGAACGAAGGAGTTGGACTGTAGTATTGTCGCCATCGACAATAGAAGTCGCTATTTGTTCGTATAAGTTTGAATCCAAGCCCATTCCAATCATTTGGCCGAGATTACTATCACGAGCTAATACACGATTGTCTTGAACACCATTTTCAATTCTAATTAGGCGCACTTCACCATCTGATGGCAATGTGTACAAGATGTGAATAATGTCATTTGAATCAATCAATAATTCAAAATCTTCGCCAACTGGGCCATTGTCCATCAGCGTTGTCTGCCACCTAGTGCCAGTGTAACTTACCTGCCATAATTGCCCATCCGTATTTCTAAACAATCCCCATTCCAAGTCATTCAGGGTGTTTGAAAGTTCTAAGTGTGTCACATTAGCATCTTCAATTATCGTCCTTGTATGCCAAGATTGCGAGGTATAAGGTGGAGATTCGTAGGCAATTCTTGCCATTTTGAGATCATTGGCGTCTACATATAATAACTGATATCTGCCGTTATTTGTCACCGAAACCGCACAATCAACTAATGTGGATTGATTTGTTGCAGGTGCTACTGTATCGACTAATGAGCCATCCCAATTACCATTTAAATAGCGCCCAGCAACACGAATATTGCCCTCAAGTGTTGACCAACAGAAGTTCAACTTCTCTCGTCCAGTGACAACTAGATCTGGCGTTCCTGGTGTTTCATTGGTCATGTTTGCCCATAGTGGTTGAGAATACAGCACTTCACTTCTCCAAACATCTAATGCAGATTCACTTCTAACATTAGCACCCTGAAGTCCATCAAAATCAATTACAGTGCCAGCAAAGTCGTGACCATAGCCATTAGAAAATGGCACTAGAGGAGTGCTCATTACTATCTCTTCAGGTTGCAAGACTTCTTGCTCAACTGCCATATTTGAAAGAATAGGAGTCAAAATTTGGGCAAGGAAAAAGAACGCCAGGAGCATAGATTTTATTGGCAAAGCCTTGCTATCCGCACCCGACATAGTATCATGACGACAACGTTACTTCTAAACGCTTCTCGCTAATTGATTCGTTTGACCCCCATAGGGGGTCATGTGAGATAATTGTAAAATAGGACTATTTTATGCTAAATTATTTGTGCGGTGTATTTGACAATGAAGAGAGTTTGGGCTATTTCATGCAGGCTAAGAATGTCCTCATCGCGGCCAATGGCACATGGCCTAATCAAGCGATTTGGAGACCGTTGGTTGATTGTTCTGACATCGTAATCGCTTGCGATGGAGCAATAGTTCAATTATTGCAAAACGATATTATTCCCAACTTCATTGTTGGTGACTTAGATTCGATTCCGCAAGAAATGAACGTATCGCAAATTGAACAATTGGGGATTACTGTGATTCCGATGCCAGATCAAGATTCTAATGATTTGGCTAAGGCCCTAGATTATTGCAAACACTTAGGCGCTACAAAAATTGATGTCATAGGTATTGAAGGAGGAAGATTGGACCACCAAATTGGTGCCTATTTTTCTCTCTGCGAACAAGAGTCCAATGCAATCCTTCACCTCGATAACTGGACTGCCAGATTAGCCCCCAGTGAAGGCCTAATATTCGAGTCTATAGAAAAAGGAAAGAACATTTCATTATTCGCAATTGGCACTATTAAAGGTGTGAAATTAAGCGGAGTAAAGTGGACATTAAACAATGAAGAATTATTACCCGGCACCAATGGATTACATAACGAATCCATAGGGGGAAAAATACAAATCTCTCACCTTGGAGGCCATCTATTATTATTGATAGAACGTTGAAACGCTTATGGTAAATGTTCCCTAAGCATTTCAGAATATGTTCCTTCTCCATCCCATTTTTGAGCGATCAAGTCGATTCTGGAGG
>Ga0209090_10003402_pt1 | contig 9966 bp, 19 predicted proteins | sample ArcticOcean_MG_C_9_FD_187432 | JGI IMG/M metagenome (GOLD analysis project Ga0209090, IMG submission 187432) | Marine microbial communities from western Arctic Ocean - ArcticOcean_MG_CB2_152 (SPAdes) (version 2) | ecosystem: Environmental > Aquatic > Marine > Oceanic | place: Arctic Ocean... | reverse complement strand
ATCATCATTATGATTCTTTGCTAATAATGAACTGTAGTTTATCATTAATCTCACCATAGACAAACCCAATATCACAAATGCAATCATTGATAAATGTGAAAATGCTACCATTGTAGTCTCTCGATCCAGTAATTAACGTTTTCATAAATAATTCTTTATCAAATGGCTGTGGAGGGTGGAGTCGAACCACCAGATTTATTCTGCCAACAACAGATTGCGTTTGCCAATTTCGCCACTCCACAAGTCTTCTTTTTCCTCCTTTTTCAATTCTCTTTCACCTTTTTGCAATTCTGCTATTAGTTCATATATTCCATGACCATTTTTGTAAATAGGAATAGTTTTATCGCTTTTCCAACTCATTATTTGACAATCAGATTAGCACGTTTCATCGCACTAATCATTCTAGTCACTCCGATTCCTCCACCAAATCGTGGAAAGAAATCATAACTCAGAAATTTATCGAGTTCTGCTTCTACTCTATCTTTTCCGAATAGATTAAACAGTAAATCTGCATAACCACCATCAGAGATAGTATAGAATTGATTTTTCATTTCATCAACATCAGTACCGCGTTCCGCACTACCAATAGTTTCCATACCACCCATGATAACATCACATTTATTAGCAAGTTTATTTTCCCTTTTTACATCCATTTTATCAAGTTTCATATTCCAGAAAGGACTTGTAGATTCTGGAAAATGAGTTAGAAAGAATACATCTCCATATTCTTTATACATTTCTTCTTCATGGTCAGCATCTAATTCTACACCAGTATATTTTGCTAATACACTTTGATACATTCCGCCCGGGAAATCTTCAGTATAACGATTTCTTTCGTCTTTTGCTTTGAATCCAAGATGTTTACAAAGATCGTTTTCCAGTTTAAGAAGATCTTCAAAATTACCAGGAGCTTCAAACTCAAACATAGGGAAGATAAGTTCATGTCTTCCTTCTATTGCTCCCTGTTCTTGTCGATACGATGTTGATACACAATAACATCCTGGAAGTTCTGGTCTTGTCAGTAGTTCATATTCTAACCACATTTGACCAGTTTGAGGAAGAGGCCAGATTTGACCCGAATATTCGTATGTAGCAACAGTAGTAGGATCTTCGCATGCCGCTAATATTGATAATCTGTTTTGAGTATGTACTTCTTGAAATCCTCTTTCGTCAAAAAAGGATCGGAGTTGGTGAGTTATTTCTGTAAATTCGTGAGGTGAAATTAATGATGTCATAATGTCCAATTTCTTTTTTATTTATAATTTATAGGTTTTTAACTATTCGGGGTTTCTATAGGTGACTCCATCTCGTTCTTCAAGAAGTTTTCTGTTTTTCATATGCTCTTCTTCAGTTTCTTCTTTGCTTCCACCATAATATCCAACAGCATATCCAGCTTCACACATCCATTTATTTAGATTGGTCCAGCCCGAAAATTCTTCTCCATCGGCAGTACAGTTAATCCAAAGTTCTCCAAGAATTCTTCCGAATTTACCTCTACTGTCTGCTTCTGGACACCTGACTTGAACTTCGATATCATTTCTGTCCGACACGATTGCCCAATGTAACCAGGATTTAAGGGCGGCTGAAGAGAGCTTTCCATAAAACTTTTCTGCTAAATCTTTTGTTCTTGATTCGGGGGTGTCAATTCCAAGCAAACGGATCCTTCCACAATATCTAACATCGAACCCCAAGTCAATAACCGCATCAATAGTATCTCCATCTACAACCTTCTCTATTGCTGTTATGTTGTAAATAAACTCACACGGTTCTTCATTCTTATATTCAGCCATTTCTTTCCTTTTGTATAGTATGTTTTATAATTTGTTTGATTTCTTTTTTGGTGGGCATCGAAAAGGGAGGAGGAGACCAATATTCGTTCTTTTTTAGAGTCTTCCTTTTATAGCGACTACAAATGGGCTGTTCTTTTATCCCGATAAAACGACCATCATTCTTGAATGCGGAGGACACTTCTTTCTCTATTATGTCCTGTATGATTTCCATTCCGTGATTCTCTCTTGCTGTTCGTTGCATTTATGTTCCTCTGGGAGTATTGTGTCCATCATTAATCCAATCTAAAATAGCAAAACCTACTCCAATTTCAATTGAGGTCATCATAATATCACCTCCCATTATTCCCATAATACCCAAGAGAGTAATTCCTATTGGGTATCTAACTTTAATTCTAAAAAAATTCATTTTCTTTTTTTCTTTTTCAGTTCACTTGCGATCCATTGTTTTCCAATAGTATTTATCACTGGTTCATCAACTAATTTCTTTACTCGAACAAATAACTCTTCAATAAGATTATCATTTTCATCATTATTGTCAACAATGAGGATACTTTTTCGACCAAAATGTATTTGAAATTTACCTATATTTTGCTGAACTGCATTCCACATTTTGGTTACATCTTTTTCGGGAAGTTTTCTCGGTCTCATTAGGTTTCTTCTTAATGCTACATCCAATGAAGTATTGATAAAAATCATAAATGTATCATAACCGATTTTCCTAAGAGAATTAGAAGTATTTTGAATCTTTTCATAATCTTTTCCCGTTCCATCTATCAACAAGCCAAGTCTTCCATCAGTATAATTAGATTTCATTGTTTTTGTCATTTCTTTTGCTCGTTTTCTAATTTTCTGTCCTCTAGGACTGAAGATATTTTGAGGAGTCATAGCCATATTTGCATCAGCTAATAACTTTTCATATTGTGCATCAGAATTGACAATCTTAATTCCCAAAGGAGAAAGTCTACCCAGTCCCGCTCTTCCAGAGACATGAGATTTCCCAGATCCCGGACCGCCTGCTGTAAAGAATGCCTTGAGTATACCAGGATCATATACTCCTTCTGTTAGTTCTTCTTCGTCAAGAAAAGTATTAAAACGAATCATTTGTAACCTATTGCTTTAAGTTCTTTTATAGTATTATTAGCACTTGTATGAACTACTGCTATTCCACCTCGATTTCTGAAGTCTATACAATTTTTTATATGATCATCGATTAAAAGATTGGGTCTACCATCTCTACCATCTTTTGCAAAACGTGACTTGTCTGCTCTTAAAACGGGGAAAATCTTACTTGCGGGCCATCTAAAATGTTTCATCATCCATCTTTTTTTGTCATCGGGTGCTTGATCTGATACTGGACCTCTTCCTGGTTTAGGATGTGCAGTCAATATACGAGGATCAAATTTGACAATGAAAGACCATAATCTGTGTGCATCAGACATGGGATCTAATTGAAAAAAGATATCCTTTGGAAGCTCTCCCCAATATTGGTCTTTAAAGGGCTTACCTAAAATTTTAGTAGTAAATTTAATGAAATCTGCTAATACACCATCCATATCACAATATATGGTAGGAGTGTCGAATTCCATTAATTTTATTCTAAAATCTCGTAAGGTATCGGTGTCATATCTCATGTGTATATTTATCTATTCGACTGGTCCCGTACTTCTTTCGCCCTCTGTACATCCTTGCGAATTATATCTGCTCTGTCTCCATGAATGCTTACCTTCATTATACCTCAACCATATCTGATTTCCTCCTGGATCACATAATTGTACATATATTTTTTCATTTATAGTGAATAATCCTGCTCTACTGAATCCTTCTACTTGTGGTAATGTCTCTATTGCTCGTAACCATAATGGGGGGCGGGTATCTGAAGCACAAGAAGAAAGTAAAAGAATGAGAAGAAGGGTTACTATCATTTGGACTAAATTAAGAATAATCAAATCTAAAATTGTTTTCATGTCACCTTTTCCTTTACCGGCACTAGATTCATTGCCATATTCCTCTTTTTGCGGTGTGTGCAATATATCGTGCTAACTCTCGGCTATCATCCCAACCTTTAAATGGAAATCCATCTATATCATCATCATCTTCAAAATCTGGTGCATACTCTGGTCCCACATGAATCTTTATAATTTTAATATTGTTAACTACTAATTCATCCCACGGTTCAGTTTCTCCACTATCTGGGTCAACCGGTTGATGCCTATCATTGACATAATACGTAAGTAATTGACGGAATTCTTTTTCGTGTTTTCGTATGACTTTCTCTACATCATCAATATAATCTTTAATAATCTCGTATAATCTTTTTTTATGTTTTTTATATTCTTGACCAAGAGCAATCCAAGCCTTATTAATTTCATGTGAGGTCAACTCTTTTTTGTATGGACCGAATCCATTTTTAGCAAGAATTTCTACTAATACTTTCTCTAAATCCTTTTCCATGTTCTTGAGATATTTGTTCTCTCCCATTATCCTGAAAATAGTATCCCAAGCAAGCCATCTCGTTCCTCCCTTATCAGGCACACTTGAAATGTCATCTGGTGCCGCGGCGAGAACATCTGCATCTAATTCTACAACATAACCCCCCTGTGTTCTGATTCCATCTTCAAGAAAAGAAGATTGCATATTATAAAAAGCAGAAATTGATTTCTTTCTACCCTGTAAGTTTCCCAAATGCCAAACTCCTTCAAAATCAGTCACATGAAATACTCTTGAACGAATTGGTTTAGGCCATATTCTGCTAAAGATAGAAGGAGATAAAGGAATCTTTAAATCTTTTATACCTCCTCTTGGTAAATGGAATAACATGGTAGATAAACTTTCTATCCATGCTACTTCATTTATCATGTGTCCCTTAAAAGATTTCATCTTTTCTTTACTCCCATTGCTTTTAATTCTGCTTTTGCTACCTGTCTTGTGTAAACTTCCAAATCTATAGAATGATCCCATACTTGTATAGAACCAAATAATCTTTTAGCGGTTTTTTGCATAAACTCAAATGCATCAATTGGATGTGTGCGGTCGGGGTTTGCAGTATCAATTTTATTTCGACTTGGTTCTAAGAGATGAACCTTTTTGACCTTAATATTATTAACTACTTGTTCGTCCCATGATTCATCGGTTGTTCTTTTTTTCACATAACTCAACAAGACACCATAGAATGTGTCAGAATGCTTTTTTATAATCTTTTCCATTCCATCAAAATAATCTTTTATCAGCAAATTTAGTGATCTACCGTCACCTTTCAAATGTTTTTTCATGTCACCCCAAATATCAAATACAGCTCCAGAATCATGTGCAAAAAACTTTGTTTGTTGAACTTCTTTTCCTTTTGGAAGATACTTTTTGACAAGATTCGCTATCAAAGCATCAAAGTCTTTTTCTACTTTATCAAAATTTGTGTATCGTGAGGTTCCTCGCATATCATCTATAGTAGTCCATCTACTGCCTGACTTATCTACCTGACTCATTATATCACCCGAAGCGGACATGAGTACATCAGCATCCATTTCTACAATAGCTCCACCAGATGTCGCTATGCCCTTTTCCATATAACGAGCAAACATTGAGAAAAATGCAGAGATAGATTTCTTTCTTCCTTCAAGTTTGCTAAGACTTTGAAGACCTCTTTCATCAGTTGTATGAAATACTGTTGCACGAATTGTTTCTGGCCATATTCTTTTATACATGGATGAGGATATGGGAATTTTTAAAGAGCCAGCCGTTCCGCCACCCTGAAACAACATAGTAGACAAACCCGTTATAGTAAATTCATTTAAATATTGTTTAAAGGGTTTCATCTTATGCACCACTTGTTTCTCCACGAGCCGCAATGTCCACCTTGTCTTGACTCTTTGCCCACTTCTGAGCCTGAGCTTTGTTTTTAAATCCACTAGAAACTGGCATCCATTTGTTGTTCCCCACATGACCCATTGCATACCATTTCTTGTCACTCGGGTTCTTGGAAACAATATACTTGGAATTTACTTCTTCTAGATACTGTGAAAAGGTTTTCACTTTTTATTTCCTATTTCTTTTTAGCTTTTTTGTTAAGACCCTTTGCCTTATTTTTTGTTTTTTTAGCAGTCTTAACTACTTCATCTGCGGTTTGTTGTACGGTGTCTTCAGCACCATCTTTTTGTCCTGTAATCCATTGTTTCATTTTTTTTAAAATACTCATATATCTCCTTTATTTCTTAGCTTTAATTAAGTTTTTCATTTTCTATTAACTTAGCTTCAAATTCTCTTAAACGCCTAAAAACACTCATTAATTCAATAATGGTAGGCCACGCTTTTAATAGATATTGCATTGATCCTTCTACTCTACCAAATGCTCTTATTATTTGTTGCATTACACCTAGAGTCATTACTCCTACAACTATTGCTGGTGCTAGGAATACATAAGCTGATAATACGTTTGCTTGCAAGTAAGCCATTCGACCAATATTAAAATATAGATAACGTAAATAACTTAAAAAGTGAATCTTACGTACATCATCAAAAAATTCTTCGATTTTCTTTGGTCTAACAGTTCCATCATCTTCGGCAATAACAAGTATTTTTCTATATGCCGCTTCTTTTGCTTGTATATCATATTCTATACCAACTAAACGCAATATCCACCCTAATCCAATTAAAAAGGCAGTACCACCTAATGTCCAAAGTAATGCACCTGTAATCAATCCATATTCCCAATCACCGAAAAAGAATATTGGTATACCTATTGACAATCCAAATAATATAGGAATAAACTGAACCAAAACCATAACTGATTCAATTAAAGATGTTCCTAAACTTTCCATTATACGGGTAAATTTAATTGTATCTTCTTGAACTCTTTGCGATGCACCTTCTATTGTTCTGGCTCTGTCATACACACTATGATACCATTCAACCATTGCTGTACGCCATCTAAACAAATAGTGAGCCGTAAAATAACTTATTACAACATAGAGTGCAACATATATTCCTGCTAGTGAAATAAATGATAATAGACTTGCAAAGTATTCTTCTATTGTAACTGCATTTGGTGTAGCAAGTGCTTTTTGAATCATGTCATAAAATTGACCAAACCATTCATTTATTTTTACATCAATTGTTACTTGTACCCAAAGTGATCCTAAAATAATCATTGAGCCAAGCCAAGACCATAACCACCATGTTTTGTTTGTAAAAAATCTAAACATAATATTCCTTTATCGTTTTTGTATTTCCTTCGCTGGCATATTTTCTGCATAATCCCATTCATAAAAACTCATATCCCCACCAAGAGTGTGTCCGCCACCGGTTTCTCCTCCTTCTTCACCAAGCTCATCTCCAGAGCCTTGAGAGGTAGTTTCTCCTAAAACCATAAACTTGCCTTCTTCGGCTTTTCCTTTAACACCTTCTAATGCATCATGTTTTTTTCTTGAATAAACTAATTGATAAGATATTGGTACATTCTTTTTAGTTAAAACCCACAAATAAATCCAGTCTGGTTCATCTACATAATGTTTTAAATACATTCCTTGTTTTGGTATTCCTGGTTTTGGAAATCCCAATATTGAGGTATAAGTGACATAAGTTGATGTTACTATTACCAAGAGAATAGGAATAAACCATACCAAAAATTTCCAACTCTTTCTTTCTTCAATCAATATCCAAAGACAAATTGTAGCAAGAACCACTAACCCGAAAATTAAAAATCCTATCATATCTACCGCCTCTCGGATTCAAAATTAGTATCAGGAGTATATTCTTCAAGTGAAGACGATCCAGTTGGTTCAACACCATTAGGATGGGCCGCTCCGGCATTTCCATATGGAGTTACAAAATCTTTTTCTATATAATTAAAATCTCCGACTAATTTTCCATCTTGATCTATTGTAAATCTCACAAAAGTTTCTTCTTGTCCCCTATGAGTAAATGTTTTTTCTCCTATCCACCAGATTTTATAAGGATTAACTCTATGTAATTCTATTTTTACAGTTAACTTCTTTCCTGTTGGTCTTCCTTTTTCTACCAAATTTGTAGATAGTGTTTGTCCCGCCCATTTTCTTGCTGAATAATAATGAGCATTAATAATATATTCACCAGGAATGATTCCTCGAATAGTAACTACTTCTCTATTGATATTTACCTTCGTTATCGTCCCATCTACATTTTTTACAATATCATTAGCAAAACCCAAATCATCTTTATCCAAATACATAAAATTAGTTATAGGCAACCTAAAATGAACTTTACTTCGTGTTGGATCTTGCACATAAAGATCGATATCATCTGGTTGATCATGATCCCATTCCATAACAACAACAAATTCAGCTTTTCGCTCAAAGTCTTGTTTTTTCGCTTCTGGTTTTATTAGTAAAAAGGCTATAATAAAAAGAAAAGCGAATCCAACAAGAATATTGAACAGCATATCGGTAAATCCGATAGTTGATTTATATTTATTTTTATCAAACATTGGCTATTCCGATTCGCCAACTTCATAATTCACTAACTGTACTTTAATGATTAAGGAAGCTATTAATCCTGTCAGGGTTGTGTACAGAGCCGTAGACATTCCTTTTGCCATAGAAGAGAGAGCATTTTGTAATGTTCTCGCATCCTCAATGTCTATATTTTCAAATGCAGTTCCTAGCATATATAAAAAACCTGTTACTGTTCCAACCATTCCCAATGCTAGACAAGATTCAGCAATAAACCACCCAACATCGATTTCTTTGTGTTCGACAAAATCTGTTTCTAACACATAAGTTTTCTTTCCTATCCAAATCGAGGTACACAGAAAAATGAAAATAATAACAAAACTGAGTTTCGTTATATCTGCATGATATAGAAGTTCGTACATGTTAAAGTGGTGGGCTATTCCAAAACCTATAAGGGTTAAACAAAATATTAACCACCATTTTAAAAGTTTACCTCTTATTTGCATTCTTCTCCTTTAAAAATTGTATTCTCCAGTATTTATTATATTGTTTATCAGTCCCATAAGTCTTTATCCCAATTCTTATTGAAATGTTCATCATAGTGTTTTGTCTTAGTTTTCTTTGTTTTTTTACCAGCGTTATCTCTCGCCCTCATTCTGTAAGCGGCATCTCCACGTTCCAAAAAACTTGGACCGTTCCATATTTCTCTAAAACTCATGTTATCTCCTCGATTGTTATTTTTAAAGGATAGTCATTATCTTTTGCTTCTATAGCTGTATCAAATGCTTTTTGTTCTGCAAGTTCTAAATGATATACTCCTGCAATACCCATACCTTTATTATGTACAAGCAACATAATTCTTTCAGCATCTTCAAGTGGACGATTAAAGATTTCTTGCAGAACATATACAACGAAATCTTTTGGAGTATAATTATCATTATGTAAAATCACAGCAAAATTGGAGGGCTTTTGTGGTTCTTTTTTCTTAAATTTTGTGTTATTTTTTATTCGTTTTTTTATTGTTATTGTTTGTTCTTTTTCCATATTATATTCCTGTGATAACGATGTGGGCATAAAATGTAACAAAGGCTGAACAAATACAAATAATAATTATTTTTTCCGCTAGACTCATTAAGTTCCTATATTAATTTAGTATTACTCTTTCTTCTTCGGCCTCTTCTATTTCTATTTTATTTGCACGATCTTTTAGATGATGCAATACCGTGTGCATCATTTTTCCTCTATTAAAAGGAGCATCTTCAAACCATTCTTTTTGTGCTTCTGTTCCTTCTTCAGGAGTGTCATACCAAATAGATCTCCATTCTTTACGTATCCATTTTAAATGAAGAAATCCTATAAATCCCAATTCATCATTACCGAATCCTTGAAATATATCTCTTACCCCTAAACTAGGTAAAAATGTAAATTCTGGTTTTTTATATAATTGATGTCTAAATTGGACTTCCATTGCTTGTCTAAGCAACTCTCTTTTTTCATGATCCATCATTGATGTTGTTTTAATGTTTCAACATATTTTGCTATAGCATGAGTTAATCCATCGGTTTTGGAAATCAAACCATTGTCATTATCTGGGCCCCAATCCAAATCCTGACTATCTATAAAAAGTCCTGTATGACTGTAAGGCCAAGGAGGAGTAAAAGGAATAGGATCACTACGGCGAACCACCCTCCAATGAGTGGGTTGTCCACTAGACAAAACTTGATCAGAAACTTTTGGTGATCCGTAAGAGAAAACTT
>Ga0209090_10003400_pt1 | contig 9969 bp, 20 predicted proteins | sample ArcticOcean_MG_C_9_FD_187432 | JGI IMG/M metagenome (GOLD analysis project Ga0209090, IMG submission 187432) | Marine microbial communities from western Arctic Ocean - ArcticOcean_MG_CB2_152 (SPAdes) (version 2) | ecosystem: Environmental > Aquatic > Marine > Oceanic | place: Arctic Ocean... | reverse complement strand
GCTCTAAGGCTATTCTTTGCTATCCCATCTGGCTTGCATAGCCATGCTGGATGATTTTAATGTGTTCTTCATGTAAGGCTTAACACTGGCAGGATTAGCATGACCTGTCACCGACATGATCTGAGGTAAGTCTACCCCTGCATCCACCATTTCCACTGTGCCTGTCCTACGCATGTCCCTGATCTGTAACTTATCAGAGATACCCGATGCCTCCCTTACTATCTTAGCCTGTACTGATAGACCTCTCATAGTATAGGGATGGTACACATTGCCCACTGGCCTTGGTCTAGGGGCTATCCACTTTTGAAACCCAAAGTCTGTATGCTGCTTACGTAGCATGGCCTGTAGTCCTGCTGATGTAGGTAGGGTAACCTCTGCACCTCGCTTGCTCTGCTCAAGAGTAAGTATGCCTGTCTCCAGATCATACTGCTCCCATTGTAGTAGACGCATATCACCCTGACGTTGACACCACTCGTAAGACATTTGAGTTATCAGTCCCACGTTACGCCACTTGAACTTACTGTATGCAGTAGTCAGGTATGCTGCTATGTCCTGCTCAGACCACACTACCTTGCGGTTAGGTGTAGACCTGCGCTTGATGTAGGTGAATGGGTTATGGTTCACAGTGCCAAGTCGTATGCTATGACCAAAGACTACAGACCCCAAGCCTACGACATGGTTAGCCATTGATACCCCACTGCTAAGTAGGTACTCATAGGCTTGCTGCGCTATAGGTGTGCTTACTTTATGAGCATGAAGATACCCAAACAACTTACCCCCTATGGGTACACTGCCTAGCCTACCTGCCCAGTACATGTAGTCACGCTGAGTGTCAGGCTTACATGCATTGAAGTCATACGACTGCACGTACTCTGCTACTAGATCATTGAAGTTCATGTGCCTCCCATGCCTCATTGAGTTTACGATCATCCCATACATGCTGGAACTTGTTGTCACCAGCAATGGCCTTGTACCATACTACAGTTGGGGATACATGCACATTCTCCAAGGGCCAAGTCACATCTTCATCACTAACGTCAGGGGTTAACCTAAGATAGATGTTATCATCCAGCACAAAGTTAACTGTATCACCCGTCCACTTGTTACTTGATTCAACTTCCATTACTTACTCCCTTAACCTCATTCATTATGTTGTCCACCTCCTTCAAGGTAAACATACCAGCCAAGGCACAGCACTCTAACTGCACACGTATCTCCCCCCAATACTTTGAGTTCTTGTACTGACGCAGGTAACCTAATGGATTCCTACGTTTGGGTGACACCTCTGCTACCTTGACTGAGTTAACGTACACTCGGACATAGCTATTGTTATCCTTAACACCATTGGTATTACTTACTTTTATGTTCATCACTACTACCTCTGTAAACCAGTACGGCCCCACGTTAATGGGGCATATTTTAATTAAGCGAATGCTAACTCTTTAAAGGCATCACTCTTAATGACAGATCCAATCTTGTCCTCCATTACCAACTGCTTCTTGGTAGCACAAGCCTTAGACTCTACATGAGTAGACATGTGAGTAAGCACATTGTATAAGCGGTATGCATTGTTACCTAACCGATAGCTATCGTGAATACCCATGATACGATCCAGCATAGCCTTGTTTAGCGTCATACCAGTACGAGTCTTATGACTTGCCACATGAGTAGAGTAGAAGATTTGAGCCGTATCCCTAGACACCTTAACCTCTCGCATATGCTGCATCTTAGCGGCATCACCTAGTAATAGTTCGGGCCACTTAGATGCCACCTTACCTATACGCTCTGGATCTGCACCCAAAGTATGTAGCTGTGAGAGGCTAGTATTCTCTGCCATAGACACCATGCCATTAAGACAAGCAAGACGCATAATCATGGCCTTGATCTGCCTACGCTGTGACTGATCGTGTGAGTCCACAATACCAATCTTCAAGCAACTAGGCTCACCCAATGCCTTAACAAAGTCATGATTAGGTAGGACAATCTCGGCTGTCATACCTGCATTGTTATTATAGGAATTGAACTTTACTTTAGCAGAGTCCAACTGTAAACCAGAGTGGTACAGCCCCTCTCGTAGAGAATCCCACATGAGGGAGAAATTCTTAGGAGAATGATTGCGCTTACCATCACCGATAACTTCATCAGTGTTGGGATTTACAGTCCACCACTTGCCATCAACCACCACCCCATTGCGAGTCTGTTGCTCACGCTTAGGATCAAAGTCTAGGTACTCAGGTAGTGCTGGTAGTGTTGCGATATTAGTTAATGCGTTCATAGTTACTACTCCAAATTAATTTATTTAATGTGTACTTGTACTGGATCAGACTCATAGGGGCTAGTGACTTCAAAGTAAGTAGCCTCACTATAAGAATCCCTCTGTATTTCTAGGGCTTGTTCCGCAGCTTGCTTAGGGCTGTCGGCATCACACTCTATAGTCCACGTTACTAGGTATTGCATAGGTATTCCCCTAAGTATAGTTAGTGTTGCCTCCCTGTTACAGGAGGCCAACTGGTCGGGGACATCCCCAACCTATGTTTGGCAAGAATCCTTGCCCTGATTACTGATTACTATTCTACAGTGTACAACTCCACTTGTCAAGTGTAACACTTTATTACACCATTAGATTGAATGGTACATGCTGGTGACGATGCTACCTCTTCACCCTCTGGCCCTACAAAGTGCGGAGCCTTGTATGGGTTATAGCTGACTTTAGTAGTAGTCACCCATGAGCTACCCATGCTGCCCCTTTGTAACAGAGTATATAGCCCTGTGTCATGTCCGTTTTCATCCTCTGTGATATATTTTAAATCCATGTCTAAACTCCTACCCTTAAAGGACTTGAAGTTAAGAACATCAACAACCTCACCTCGTACAAAGGCATGGACGTTCTTGCGCTTTTCCTTTATTACTTGTTGCCTACCTGCCTCCCTTACAATGAAGTCAGCACGTTTCAGATCAATAGCATAAGCATGGCCTAGCACCAGACCTGTACTCAAGTCTTGTATGCTGATCAACCCATTGTGTAGGTTACGATACACTTGAACTTTCATAATGTCCCCTCAATAAATTTCTTAAACTCACTTACATTACCTGAGAATATAAGATCATCATACTCCCATACTTCCATTGTAATGTACTCTGGCCCACCGCTAACATATATTTTATAGGTGTAGTCGTTCTCATTTTCCTCACCCAAAGGGGCCATGATGTAGAAATCACCTACCCTTTTCTTAAAGTGTGCCACTAGCTGTGCAGCCAGACACCCTGACCCATTGGCTATGTTAGCCAGGCCAGTAGTGATTCCATTAACGATAGTCATAGGCTCAAGGAATGCTAACAGTTCAGCACCATGCCCATCTGTGTACCCATCATGCTGACGATACAGGTTGAGTATCTGTACAGAGGAACCATCATTAAAATACTCGTCATATACTACAGTGTTTGATCTAGTACCCATTACAACCACCCCTCTCGCTTCAAGCGAATCAACATTAATTTATCTTCAAGCTCATTACGCAAACGAACCTTATGTTTTGCTTTAACTTTCAGTGCAGCCGTCTTGATAATGCACCAGTTCTTAGCTTGTTTTTTGGTGTATACAGTTTGTTCCATGACTACATCTCCACTGATTTGTAATGCTTCAAGTACAATTCCGAATGCTTAGGCGAATCGTTCCTATGTTTACGAAGCCTATTCATACCATCACTACCCCTACGATAGGCCCAAGAGTCCTCAGACATTTGGTAAAACCAATCTTGGTCAACGAGCAATGTTTCATACTCAGCTACAGTTAAAGTTTTCATACACACTACCTCTATATGCCTCTCAGACCTCATACAAAGCCGTCTAAGGCGTTTTAAATAGACACCCCTAGCTAGGGTATGCCTTTCGATATACAATGTGGCACTAGTCCGTTAATGCCACCTAATATATCTACGCTGCTTTTATTGCAGGAATAAGTCCGTTCCTAGTATCTACTACAAACTCAGACTTACGAATGTCAACCTTCGGTTCACCTTTCTTACGCTTCGCTACCTTGTAGGTAAGTGCCACTACTTTGTTCCGTTGGTACAAGTTGAGTATGTCGCTATCATCCCCATTTACTGTGCGTCTTCCAAGGAATATGTCAGGTATCGGGCCAAGGAATACAACTGAGATAGGTACATCTGTTTTCAGTGCTTTCTCAACATATGGTTGATAATCCTCAGCTTTGCTATAGCTGAACATCAACTGATAGTTGGAGGGTAATTTGTGATTCAATCTCTTAGCAAATTTTGTATAGTCGTAGAAGTTTACGTTAGGAAAACGCTGCGGTATCGACCCGTTCTGTTTTAATTCCCATCGTACATCACTCAACACATTGAGTCGTATCCAACACTCCACCCCATTTTTTAGGCAGAGTTTTTCAAAGAGAGCAATCTCTTTCACAAGCTGTGCAATGAATGCCTCACGATCCTCATGATACCAATCGGTCTTTGCCTGTCGAGCCATTTCAACAGCATCAAATATCCCTCGACCTGAGAACCTCAAACATTCTAATGCACAAGCTGCAATCCATCTCATGGCACAGACTATATCGTCTGGCATCATGGACAACCCTGCCACCCTCAGAGATACATCTTTATTATTTTTACGCAGCTTGTTGTTGCCGCCACTAGTATCCAATAACTTTTTAAACCATCTCATACACTACTCCAAACTAGGTTAAACTCCGAGGTTCTCCCCGAAGCCATTACATTGTTACACTTATCAATTACACTTGTCAAGTCGAGCCTTTTGACTAGCAACCTTTTGACTTAGGCTGGCAACCTTAGACTTCAACTCCCCTATTTCCTTGAGTTGCCTACGCATTACAACCTCACCCAAATCTGTCAGGTGATGCCATTCCTCAATGGTTTGGGGCATAGGTTCCCCCCATCCTGCCATACCATACGTTCTTTCTATTGTCATAACGTCATACCTCCCCACTAGTAGGTGAATCCCACATACAGGATAGTGGACTTCTTCACCCATACCTCACGACTCACATCATCGGTGTCCACTAGAGAATAACGCTTACTAGCCTTATCATATTCACCTCTGGTGTATACCTTTTGTGCATTAGCACTACGCTTGACAAATTCTCCAAGCCGAATAGTCCCTACAGATTTCACTGATACATCCATACATCCTCCATTTACCCTAAAGGGTAGCTGGTCGGGGACATCCCCAACCAAAAGTGTTAGCCTAATTTGTTGCGCCTATACAGTTCGTCACTGTAGGTAAAACATTGGTCAGCATAGTGATTCTCACGCTCAGGATTCCACCCCTTGAAAGATTCCCTTGCTTTCGCACAATCCTTGATGATATACCTAAGCGAATCCATGCCCACAATTGCGGCATGTTCACGCCACTTTTTAAATTCTTCAGCAGTAGCACCACTCATAACAAAACCTCCGATAAAATTATAATTTGTACTCAGCAGCACGTTCCAGCATAGCATCCCATGCATCCTCTACCACATGATGTAGCATGAAGGATTCTACCCTGCAAAATTCTTCCATGTTGGTGGATTCAAACAGTATTCTTTCCTGATATGAGGCTGGATAACCATCAAAATGCTTTTTAATAGTCTCAGGTGTAGATATTGAAGTGTAAATATTGTCAGGGTAAAACCCTCCAAACATATTCGGTGCGCCTTTGTAAGATGTACGAACTTTATACTTGCCATCCTTACGCTTCTTGCCAATTATTGTGATACGAACCATACTCATTCTCCTTACCCTAAAGGGTAGTTGGTGGGGATATCCCCGACTAGAACTGAGACAACCTCAGTGCCATTACATAGTAATACTAAGTGGAACCCCTTGTCAAGGGAGCTTCCTAGTACATGGCTTAGGTGCAAGCACCTCTCTGTGCCAGATCATTTGCTGCTCACTCATTACATGTTCTGGGTATTCATAGGCATCATCCCCAACTTTAACGATGATACCATCCGCTATAGCCCATGCTAACAACTGAGAATCAGTCGCTTGGAACAGGTATTTGGACGCATTTATGGCACAGAATTGTGCAGATGTGAAAGGTTCTCGCATAGTTATGCCTCCATTTCGGTGTCAAACCAAGCACTTTGTTTCTTGTCCGACATGTGAACTGTCATCATATAGTCGCCACAATCCCTACAAGAACTCGCATCAGGCATCTTGCCTAGAATAACGTCCAGTGTAGGCTTAGGTATACACCAACCGAAGGTTTCTGAGTGAAAGTGTTCCCCTTGATTTATGTCCTCACTATCACAATTGCCACAGGTGATACCTATAGCCATAAAACTACCATATTCACGATACTTCATAATTATTTCCTTGCTTACTTTGTAAGCTGTTGGTGGGGATATCCCCGACTAAAATATCCTAAAGGATATACCAAGAAAACCCACAATTAAGTGGGTTATTGGGTGAAATAAAGTTTATTTAACTTTAGCTAAAGCTCCACCTTCCATCCAAACTTCAGCAAAAAATTCCCTTTTGCCTGTGCCTCTACCCTCAGGATCATTAGGTCTATTAGACCCACAGAAACTACCTGTAGATACATACTCGTTACCAAACCAACTGGTTTCAGTGTAACGCAATGGCTCTCCAATACATTCTTTCATTTGCTTTTTACTTTCGTAATTTAATATCATCATAACAATTATTCCTTTACCCTAAAGGGTAGTTGGTGGGGATATCCCCTACTAAAGTTGCCACTATCCCACTTGGAAAGTGATCTAAATCCCTGCTGACATGGCTATAGCCACAAGCACAAGCATAGACAGGATTCCTGTGAGTACCAGCTTAGATACGATCCTACGCCAGCCCATCATGAGAAAATTACCAGTGGAATTGCCATTGCAAGCCACATTAATGTGACACCCATCATGAGAATTTTTAACTCATGTCTACGTTGCTTCTTTAGAAGCCGCTTTTGATGGGCTGTTACAAACGATGATTTATATTTCATAATTATTCCTTTACCCTAAAGGGTAGTTGGTGGGGATATCCCCTACTAAAATTCCCTAAAAAATTCGTGTATTGTCGCTTCAGTCTAAGACATATAGCAGACACCAAAAAACCCGCAATTAAGCAGGTTAGATGGGTCATGCTATGTTGCTTACTTTGTAAGCTTCAACTCAGCTTGCAAGGCAGCAATCAACTGTTTCACAGTTATGTTGTTATTATTGCATTCTGCAATGACACCTTTTGCGATATCTACGATATCTCGTTTTGGGTGATTGCCACTTTCAGTGGTTTGGCTGTCATTAGATGTTGATGCTTCCTTGCCACCTTCGGTGTCACCATCGACAGTTTTAAGCTTCGCTTCGGCTGCTTTTTTGTCAGCTTGTCTCATCTTCTTACGAAGATAATCAGGTGATGAGGATGTAATGTCATGGCTTTCCTTGAAAGCAGAGATTGCTTTTTGGTTGGCTGAAAGCCACATAAAGTCAGAACGATCTCTTGCACTTATCTTCGATAAGACGGTTTTCTTTATTGCATCGCCAAAGTCTTTGTCAGAGAGATGTTCATCTCGCAAGACATTGAGAATCGACCCAATTTTGATGAAAACCTTTAGGTTTCTGCTACGTTGCTTCGTGATTTTTTCATAGTCTGATGCAGCATCTTCGATGGTATAGACCTTCTTCTCGGTATTCCCTTTGGGAATCGACACGTTGCTGATCTTAGTTGAAGAAGCTGTGTTACCCTTTAGGGTAGTTGAAGTTGCGATTGCTTGAATTGTCATGGTATAACTCCGTTATTACTCGTTGTTGGGCTGAATTGCCCTGCCGTTTTGGCCATTACATAGTAATACTAAGTGGAAGCGGTTGTCAAGCTTTATTTTCCACTTATTTTCTACCCTAAAGGGTAAGGTCGGGGATATCCCCAACCAGATCGACCTTAACAATATCATTGTTCAATACATGTGTTGCATCTTCGATGACCGATGCCATTTGGGGGGTAGTATCTGTAACACCTTTGGTGGGGTGTATTTGTAGTCCCACAAATCTCAAATCTCTCTCACATGACACACGGCACCTTTGGTGCGGCACTGAATATGTTCCATGTTAGGTAATCACTTACCATATACAGAGTATATAGGGGCTGTGGAGCATATAAAGTGCAACATGTTCCATGTTTAATGCATGTGTATGCGATATCCTATGCATAATGCGCACGATATAGCGAGTGATCAGCCACCCGTGGGCAGGGGCCACCACCCCTACATGCGTTATTATATACATGCTAATACACAGAAGGTAAAAATGAGTCTGTAAACCACTTTCAATAAAACACAGGAGATATACACATAGTTATACACAGGCTAGGACTTACACACAGACTTATACACAGGCTCATGTACAGGAAAGCCTAAAACATAAAGGTTCACACGGGACATGTACATACCTAAATGCGACACTCTAATAAATACAGCTTGACATTTTCAATACATCATGGTATAACTGTCTTGTTAGTTTCACTTAAGGTGTTCATATAAGGAGATTACCTCCTAGCACTTAAATGCCTTTAACTAACTACCCCTAGTAAAGGAAAAGCACTTAAAGTACCTTCCTCTAAATGGCTTATCTGCCAAACACCTTAACTGGTAGTTCCAATAGTTGGCTAAATCGCCAACACCTAAGATGCAACAATCAAAACCTCAAATCGCCAACACTTACAATGTATTGTAATTTGAATACTATGAACTAAGCATTAATCTATTTTAATAAGGGCAGTAAAATGAATGTAGCAAATATATTTCCCATACCAGTAGGGATGTTTGAGTATGGTAAACTTAGTGATAAGGAACTTGAAGCCGTAAAGTCTTTTGAAATGGTGGATAACGTCTCCAACACACGCAGCGTTAATCAAAACGTAATAAACGATGAACGATTAGCAGGTCTTAAGGACTTCATTGAAGCCTCTTTAAAGGTGTACTTGGCTGAAACTTTAAGCCCAGCACCTGAAATGGCGCACTATCTGACCAACTCATGGGTCAACATTACTAACGTAGGCCAGCACCATCAAGTTCACAGCCACATTAACTCTGTAGTGTCGGGAACTTATTATGTAGATGTGGAAAATGATAAGGACGCACTTACATTCACCAGAGATGACGCAAACAATTCTTTTATGAGTGAAATTATGGTTCCTGATATAACGATGGGGACTCCCTACAACTGCAAAGAATGGTACATTCCCGTCCAGACAGGGCAGCTTCTATTATTCCCTTCTAGTATAGAGCATGGAGTTCCTCCAAGGGAAGATAGGACTAAAGATAGAATATCTATATCCTTTAATACCTTTGTTAAGGGGTTAGTGTCTAAAGGTGGTGGGGGTGCTCCTCGGATCTACATTTAAAGGAACTAAATATTAGTCTATATGAACTAAATTGTAGTCTAATAGTAAATAAACCTTGACATTTAAACTAATATGGATATAACTGTACAACATGGATACAAACACGGATACGTTTGACACACGAACAGACGATATGCTCCTTGAAAGAATGTATAAGCTTCTAGGAGAGAACAAGTTGATGCAAGCTAACCTCCCTCACTCTACTACGTACTACGTAAGAGAAGCATTACACGCAAGGACAGGCAAACGCTACACATTCAAGCAGATCAACATGGCTATTAACCTCTTTGAAAAGAGAAAGAAAGAGACTTTATGAGAACACTATCAGAACAGCAGCAGTTATTCCTACAGGTACTCTTTGAAGAGGCCAATGGGTCTATCACAGAAGCTAAGAAGCTAGCTGGCTATGCTACAAGTACATCAACTACCTCTATCGTTAAGTCTTTGAAGGACGAGATAGCAGAACATACGCAGATGTACATTGCCCGTAACGCACCTCAGGCTGCAACAGCTATGGTGTCTGCCTTACGTGATCCTACACAGCTAGGAATCAAAGATAAGATGAATGCTGCTAAAGATATGATGGATAGAGCAGGAT
>Ga0209090_10003397_pt1 | contig 9974 bp, 5 predicted proteins | sample ArcticOcean_MG_C_9_FD_187432 | JGI IMG/M metagenome (GOLD analysis project Ga0209090, IMG submission 187432) | Marine microbial communities from western Arctic Ocean - ArcticOcean_MG_CB2_152 (SPAdes) (version 2) | ecosystem: Environmental > Aquatic > Marine > Oceanic | place: Arctic Ocean: Canada... | reverse complement strand
AAAACCATACGAAGAATGTATTAAATTATATGATAAATGGACCCAAAGTGGTAAAGCAGAAGATGCTCCATCAGAAACGAGTTTTTATATTTATAAAAATAATTCTCAAAAACTGTCTCATTTAGAGTGGTCATATAATGAATATATACAGCAGAAGGAACACAAATCTTCAAAGGGCTCGAGTAAGAAACTGAAGAAAAGGGGCAAGAAAGGGGGTAAGAAAAGAACATGGGGAACTTAAAAGTATGATGTAGTTAATTATAATTATTATAATCAAACTTCTATCTTACTGTGTCCGGATTTTGTTAAGAATCGTGGATCTACATTGTCTGGACACTTGGCAATCTTCTCTCTCAAATAGCAAACAAATGTTAATCGGGTATACTTTTCATATATTCCAACGGTACCCACTTCGGGATTATCATGGTAGTCTAAATCAATTGTCTCATTAAACTTTTTATCTTCTTCAGTTTCATATATCTCAGTATTACAGTGCCACTGATGAACGTCCATCGCCAAGAAGTCTCCGGTATCAACGTCTACAGCGATACCAAATTGGGGAAAAGCTGTATATCCCCCGTGATATTGACCCCGTCTGATCACCGATAGATTTCCAAACCCACCGCTAAAATCCCCCGCATCTCTGTGTTGTGCGGTCCTGAAGTTCCGATTAATTGTAATCGTTGAGAAGCATGTCCCTGGTATCTTTAAATGTGATTTAGTGTTCGCTCTCTCCAACTGTTTTTTATATGATTCTGGAACAAGTTTCTTAAACTGATTGTCTATCTCTTTAATAAAACCCAAACCTTCATTATATTTTTCAAAATTAGTTCTTGTGAAATGGGTCAGGCGACATGGTAGTTTAGAGAAGTTTTTAGACTCCTCATAAAAACCTATGGGGTTAGAGGCGACTTGATTATTCACCTTCATTTTTGATACACCACCGTCTGCCTGTATCAAAAGATATATAAGTGTATCCTTGATATTCATATCATCTTCAGAACATTTAATCTCACAAATCGTTACTTTTTCTTGAAGTTCTTTTAACTCCAATAAATCTAACTCCTTTTTTAGTTCATTGCCCTTGGGATTTAGATAACCCGTGGACCATTTTTTCGTTTGTACTATATTCCTCTTCTTCCAGTATGTTCCATTTGTATCTATTGGACCCGCGGAAGCACCTCTACCTCTACTCGCTTTAGCTAAATCTCTGTAAGAATCCCACCCCTTTTTTACAGCGGATTCACTGAGTTTATTCTTGCGGAACTTTAAAAGTAATTTTTCCGATCCATCATCGGTCCTGTAATATACATCAATATTTGACCGAATTACCGGAAATTTTAATTCTTTCTCATCAAACCATTTACCTTCTCTCTTAGAGACATCTTTATCGGAACATAATTTATCAACTATTAATTTTTTTATTCTTGGCATATATTAACAGAAAAGAAAAAAAATATGAGTTAAACGATGTATAATTAAAGAAATACCCAGAAATAAGAAAGTATCCCCATGGATGTTGATAACATAAACGCCCCCACTTTTGCGTTATCATTTATAACGATATCACTGATAGAGGTAACGTTGTTTTCTTGTAAGCTGTCTTCTTCACACGTTATTTTATCAAGATTATGTGAGAATGGGCAAGAGCTATAGCTATTATCGCTATTATCGCTATTATCGCTAACACACACCCTTGTTTGATGTTCGGTTAGATGACCACATGATATCACGCCCACATTACTGTTATTTCTATCCCCTGGGATGTTTTCAGCATCAACTGAACTACAGTAGACGTAACAGTCTTTTCCCCGATCAAGATACTCTTCACAGTTATGAGTTAGGTTTGCTGGTATTTCTGAAAGGAGATGACCAATATAACATCTCTGGTCCACATTATCCACACCCTCAATCAAATAAAATGGAAAATAATCTGTAAAATCGTAACCCTCAATTTTGTGATTCATCCTAGTCCTTATAATATCTTATAAAATATTTTGAGTAACTCTTATTCTTCCAGTAGTAAATAAATATAAGAAGACCAATACAAATATCAAAATTATTATATTGGTTAAAGAGACTCTTCCCAAAACATTATCCATCTCATCTTTATACGTATCTATTACTTCTTGATGTGAGTATTCTCTTTTACCCAACGATTTATTTACTTCATTATGGACATTTATAAGCCAGCCAACTAGCGAATCTCTTGAATCAAGCGATCCATCGATCGGATATTTTAGCATGTGTTTATTATAGTGATACGCACACTTCTGACACGGAATGACATATTTTAATGAATTAAAGAACTCTTTAAAATGTGCTTTATCATCTACTGTGGGATTCATAGGATACTGAAAAGTTATTGAATGAAGAAACCTCCATCCACTCGGTCCCCAAAATTCTGGATGCATTTATAATATTATATATAATAAAAAAGTTTTTTGGACAAATTATAAGAAACTCTTCATTAATTATCAGCTGAAGTATCAGTAGAAGTATCAGATGCTACTTCACCACCACAATTTGAAATGATCCAAAAATATTCATTCCAATAAGTATCTTGTGCCCAATATTCGTCCCATGTGGGGGGGCATCCAGCATAGTTATCATTAGCTTGGCAATTCTGCGCACCCGCGCTGGCATTTGTAATATTCTTAAATAGTGTACAAAAATTTTCACTAGGAGAATCTAATGTACAACATTCATTAATACCTTCATATTTTGTTGGATCGCTGCAATCTTCATCACACGCTTTAGTATTATTTCCTGGCTTATTGGGATCATATATTGCAGAGGGTAACATATCATTATGATCATATGGCAAATTTATAGCGTTCCAGATTCCGCTATAGCTGGCTTTTTGACTACATATATCTGTTCCCCCTTGTCCATATACAGCCTCGCAAGTTCCAGCAGTGGGTTGAGATGCACATCCTGTAAAAGTATATTCTGTTGAACTTCCCGGACAAGTTAAGACTGGCGTACCAAGTGCTTCTCCGGCACAACTTGGGGCATCGGTACCGTCGGGGGGCGTGTAAGCTCCTGAATAAAACTCTGCAGTCGGCGGTAGATTTTCATAAAGAATACTAGCACCAGTTGGTTTAGTGCACGATTTTTGGTCTATTTGAGCGGTTGGATTCGTTTCACATCCTGTATACGATATGGTTCCTGAATCACAATTTAAAGTGGGGGGAACTGTCGTGCTACTCCTTGTAAAACCGTCTCCACACGTAATCTGATTATCACCTAGTCCAGAAAATACCCCATCCCCATTAAACAATAAACTTTCCCATTGAATGGCCTGGGTGATATTGTATCCCGCTGGTTTTTCGGGCTCTGTATTAGTACCGCACTGATAAGTATCTCCCATTGAATTGGGATTCGTTTCACATCCTGTATACGATATGGTTCCTGAATCACAATTTAAAGTGGGAGGAACTGTCGCGCTACTCATTCTAAAACCGTCTCCGCACGTAATCTGATTATCACCTAGTCCAGAAAATACCCCATCCCCATTAAACAATAAACTCTCCCATTGAATGGCCTGGGTGATATTGTATCCCGCTGGTTTTTCGGGCTCTGTATTAGTACCGCACTGATAAGTATCTCCCATTGAATTGGGATTATCTACCGAAGACACGTCCCTTACAAAACTGAGAAATTCTGCCGTGTCTACAGTTTCTTCTCCGATAAGTGTATTAACTTGGTCTATCACAATATACTTACCTAATGTTACCATTTCAACATCGTCAATAGACCGTTCAGTATCATCAATTTCAGTGTTGATATATTCTCTTAAACCGTCCAGACTTATATTATCAGTATTTAGATAACTGTTTAGATCTATTCCTGAAATCTTTTCAGAAATTGCTGGAGGAATCTCTTGAAGAAGCCGACTCAAATCTATGGATATTTCGGTCCCAAGTCCTTTTAAACTGTTTAGTCCAGAAATTATTAAGATTCTATCCTGTGCTGCTCTATTTTCTAATTCGTTTCCAGCACTAAGAATATTTCCACCAGCAGCTTCAATTGAACTTAATGCTATTCCTCTAATTTCAGTTATATCACTTGAAACATCAGAAAAGCTATAAGAAGATAATAAAGCGTTGGTTACGAGTGGTAACCTATTCTTAAAATCATCTAAACTAGATATAGAACTATCCACACTTGTTACAATTCTCATTAAACTTCCTATAAAAATAGGATCTACATTTGCCGGAACACCGTCGGGGAGAACACTTGCTAAACTTTCAGGACTATCTAATAAAGCTTGCATTAAAGTTTGTGCTACAGTAGCAGTATCATGAACCGGGTTAACTGGTTCAACTGGTTCAACTGCAGGAGCATCAACAGAGGGAGCAAGACTATTTATAAAAGTATCTACAATACCACCAAGACATTGATCTTTATTATAATTTAAGACAGGATTGCTATTCGCTCCAGAACAGGTTATGTCTATATTTGAATTGGCAGTTACGGATTTACTACAATTATCACCGTAATAGCTTGCAAGATCATCAGTAGATTGTAGGTGGGGACTCGCCGTGTAGGTAAGGATTGAGCAGCTGGCACTACCGCTAGCTATATCGTTATCTAATAAGTTCTGAATAGTAGGGAATAATGATTCTATAGATGCTCCCGCTCCTGTAGTTCCTCCTGTAGTTCCTCCTGTATTTGGTCCTGTATTTGGTCCTGTATTTGGTCCTGTATTTGGTCCTGTATTTGGTCCTGTATTTGGTCCTGTAGTTGGCTCTGTTATCACCTCTATAGTTGGTTCTGCTATCACCTCTGCTATATTTGGTTCTGCTATCACCTCTATAGTTGGCTCTGCTATCACCTCTATATTTGGTCCAGGAGGTCCAGGAGGTCCAGGAGGTCCAGGATTAGAAAGAAGTGGGGGGACGCCGGCTACGTCACATTGCGTGTGCAGATACTCCATTATTATATTATTTTCATTTGAAGGATCTTGACTAAAAGTTAATAAACAACCTTGCCCGCCTGAATTGAGCTCGATATTCCCATAAAAAAATGAGTATCCGTCCCAATTTAACAGCTTACTTACAGTGAAAGATGAATCTCCAATAAACCCTAAACCCCCTTCTGTATCAGTAAACCAATCTCTAACAGTCTCCGTCGTATATTCAGGACTGTCGAGTATAAGCTTAGAAATTATACTGGCACTATAATGTTGTTTGTCTGTATCAACAATAGAGTATTCTCTACCCCCTGCGCCTTCAATAATTCTTCCATAGTGTAAATCATCGTGGCTTCTAAAAAGATTTTGCACATAATCAGGGACCATGTTATCCGTAATGACCATTCCATCTGTAAAGGTCCACGCCGAATTACACGTATCGTTGTTTTTCACAGTGTTTCTCGCACGGAAAATATTGCTGGACATCTTTAGACTATACTATATTTTATTTATCTATTTAAGAGTTCATAAAATATATATAATAAGAAATATCTACCAATAAATGTATTGCAATAATTGTGGAAAGGGTGGTCACACGTTTGGACAATGTAAACTTCCCATTTTAAGCTATGGGATACTGGCATATCATAAGGATGAGAGTGCTGAGAAACTATTAATGATTCAGAGGAGAGATTCGTTGTGTTATATTGAGTTTTTAAGGGGTAAATATGTTATCGAAAATAGAGAATATTTGAAATTATTATTTTCAAACTTTACCAAAGGTGAAGTCGAAAATGTAACCACCAAAGATTTTGATGATTTGTGGTATACTTTGTGGATGACAATGGAATTCAAAAACTCTCGTGTCAAGAATGAGTATAATAGGAGTAAGCATAGTTTTGAGAAATTAAAAAAAATGAATATCATAACTGAAATACTAAGAGAAGTTACTATAATATATGATGAGCCCGAGTGGGAATTTCCCAAGGGGAGAAGGAATAGTCATGAATACAATAAGGACTGTGCTATTCGGGAGTTCGGAGAAGAAACGGGTATAACAGAGGATTATAACATTCTGTCAAATGTGAAACCTTTAACAGAGGAATATATGGGAACAAATGGGGTTCAGTATAAGCATATATATTACCTGGCCGAATATGTTGGGGAGTCAACTGTTCACACGGTAGATAAAGAAAAAAAAGAACAATATGGTGAAATAAATGATATTCAATGGTTCACGGAGAAAGAATGTTTGGATCATCTTCGTAGGGGGAAACCGACCAAGAGGGACATCATAGGCGTAATTTTTATGTTTTTAAGAGGGCATAATAAAAATAAATAAAATATGACATATAATATAGAATCTTATGAGTAGTTTGCAAGGGCAGATAAATGACAAGATAAAGGAGCTCATAGAGATACATAAAATAGGCAGTGATAGTTTTGAAATAATGGAACGGAAAATTGACAAGATTTATGAGCTTTACAAGAGCATTGAGGAAAACGATACTATTTCAGAAGGAGATATTACTGAGCTGGAGAATACGAAAAAGATAAAAAAAGATGGACCTGTATATAAGTTCTGTCTTCTAAGAAGTTTAAAAAAGATAATCGAGAATTATGAAATAAAAGATCCTGATTATATTGACTACCCAGATAAAGAGGATAAAAAGTTTGAAGAGAAAATATATGAGAAAGAGGAGTTTAACATGTTTGAGATACCAAAAGAGAGTAAAGGCTTGATAAATGTGTGTGACAATAAAGAATTTGAGATAGCGTCCCATCAACTCTTCTTAAAGAACTTTTTAACAAAGGAGACACCCTATAATGGTGTTTTACTATTTCATGGTGTTGGTGTTGGTAAAACATGTTCAGCGATAACTATTTCTGAGAACTTCAGAGATTTATATGCTTCGAGAGAGAAGAGGATAATGATTCTATGTTCCAAGAACATAAAAATAGGATGGAAGAAAACAATTTTCAATCCAGATCTAGATGATAATCAGTGTTCGGGGAATGTTTTCTTGAAACGAAACATAAAAACCAAAAGAGAGGTGAACCGTCTGGTCCGGAGTTATTATGAGATTATGGCTTATTTATCTTTTGCGAATTATGTAAAGAGATTAATAAAGATAAAGGGAAAGAAATACCTAAAAAAAACAGAGGAAGAAAGAGAGAGATTGGTTATCAATGAATTATTTTCAAATAGATTGCTTATAATAGATGAGGTACATAATTTACGAGATGATGGAGAAAAAGACCTCAAGGATAGCGTTGATATGATAGAGAAAGTTATCAAATATAGCGATAATCTGAAAATAGTATTACTATCTGCAACGCCTATGTATAATCGCTCAATAGAGATAGTGAGACTTTTAAATATGCTCCTTGTGAATGATAACAAACCGACTATTAATAAGGATAGAATCTTTTTTAAAGATGGCTCATTAAAAAAGGGTGGACCTAATATTTTAAAAGGAGCAATGAGGGGGTATGTATCATATGTTCGGGGTGAGGACCCATCATCTTTTCCCATCAGATTATATCCATCATTTACAGAGGAGTTTATATCTTATAACTCTTCCGTTGAAGGCACTAGATCATTCTCATTAATTTTGGACAGAGATAATTATCCTAAGAATGATATGAAAGGTAATGAAATAGTAGCTTCAAAGAAGCTAACATTTTTAGAAACATTCGGTTCAAGAATGATAGAAGGATCTCATCAGTGGACAATCTATCGTCGGTTGGAACGGGAAATTTTAGAAACCAGTGGAGATGAAGGTGGTTTACCGTCGATTAAAGATATTAATAGAGCTATAAGAGCCGGAAATATTGTTTATCCTTACAAAGAAGATGATAAGGAGACAGTTAGAGTAGATGATACTATATCTGAGAGTGGTTTAAAAAATACATTTAGTATAAAGAACAAGAAAAGTTCAGTAGAGTATGCTTATAAAAAAGATATACTAAGAGCGTGTGATAATAAACCGTTTTTAGATACAGATTTGATAGAGAAATATTCTGTAAAAATAAAGATAATATTAGACTTGATAGAAAAATCAGATGGGATAATATTCATATATTCGAATTGGATAAAGTCGGGAGTCATACCCTTGGTATTGGCATTAGAGCAGAATGGTTATAAAAAGTATTCGGGAGAAACAATCTTAAAATACCCTGAATATGAGGATGGCAAAGCTGAATATGCGACTAAAAGAAAAACCAAAACATTTAAGGCGAAAGATGGAGGTGAGTTTCCGATAAAATACATGGTGATATCAGGTGGGGGTGACAGACTATCTCATAATATTGAAGAGGAGTTGAAGATAGTAACCGAAGCAGACAATCACGATGGTCGTAAAATAAAGATAGTTATAGGTTCTTCGGTCGCTAGTGAGGGTTTAGATTTTAAGCGCATCAGAAATATCCACATTATGGAGCCATGGCTCCATCTCAATCGTTTAGAGCAGACTATAGGGCGAGGGATACGTTTTTGTTCTCATGGCGATATTGATGAAATGGAGAGAAACGTTTTAGTGTATCTACACGCTTTAGTGAATACAGATAATAAAGAAACTATGGACAGTGCGGTATATAGATATGCCGAGAAGAAAGCGATTAACATTGGGGAGGTAGAGGATATTCTTAAAAGAGGAGCTATTGATAGATTTTTGTTCAGACATAAGAATATAGTTGGTGAGAAAGATGTCGTTGAGAGAGAAATAAAAACACCCTATGATGGTAAAAAGATAAATTACACACCCAATGATAAACCCTATTCTAAGATATGTTCATACTTACCAAAAAATCGTTGTGATTTTAATAGAGAGTTATCACGTGTCAAATATGAAAAAATGTTAAGTAATCCTGATATTAATAGTGATACTATAAATTATAACTATTCCGATAGATATGTCGAAGTAATGATAAAAAGAATAATTGAATTATATACATTAAAGAGTGTTTATGTGATAGCTGATATTTTAAAAATGTTAAGACAGTTTTACAATACTGACGAAAATATTGTTTTTTTTGCGCTATACCGGATAATACACGAAAAAAGAGTAATATGTAATCATAAGGGTTTACGAGGCAAGATTATATACAGAGGCAAATATTACTTATTTCAACCCATTGAAATAGACGATACTAATATTCCTTATTATTATCGGTGTTATCCCGAAATAAAGTATCCTCATAATATATTGATTCCCAAGGGAGAGAAACAGTTGAGCAGACTAAAAATAAACGAGAAGTATGATTTGCGAGATATCTCAATTACATTAAACGATCTTAATGCGGTAATAGAACACGAAGAAGAATACATAGAATTATTTGAAGATATAAATATCTTAAATTATACATTAAAGAAATATAATGTTGATAGATTAACCGCGGTCTCAAAGGTGCCGTTAATTTACAATGTTTTGATGGGATTAATCACGGACGGGGAACTTTATGATATATTGTCTTACAATTTCATTTATAAAATTAATGAGAAACACAAACTAAGATATGAAATAAAAGATAATAAAGCAGATATTTATGGTTTTTTTGTAATATATCAATACTCTCCACAATTCTTTATTATTGAAGATGGTGATATAAGAGCAATGAATACTTTTGAACGAAGAGATGTTTTAAGGGATTTTACTCGTTTTATCAATACAGACAGATATAGAGAACTAATAATGACAGAAAAAGTATGGGGATATGCAACATCTCAAAAGTCAAAAAAAAAGGAGAACATAGTATTTAAAATAACAGATGAGACCAAACCCGAGGAAACATATAAAGTTTATCCACCTGGACCGGGGAAAATGTGTGTCGCGAGCACATTGGGATTTAAGAAGCAAGATATAGTAAATATGGCAATAAGAGAGTTTCAGTCCATTATTGCCAATATTTTAACGGTAGATTATATGGGACAAGAGTTAACAATATCATTTTTAGAAAAATCAAATATTTCTGAAGATATAATTTACACATTGAGTTCGGGTGAAAAGGCGGTGGAGAAGGATATTACGTTTACAAAAACATATGAAACATTGTT
>Ga0209090_10003396_pt1 | contig 9977 bp, 9 predicted proteins | sample ArcticOcean_MG_C_9_FD_187432 | JGI IMG/M metagenome (GOLD analysis project Ga0209090, IMG submission 187432) | Marine microbial communities from western Arctic Ocean - ArcticOcean_MG_CB2_152 (SPAdes) (version 2) | ecosystem: Environmental > Aquatic > Marine > Oceanic | place: Arctic Ocean: Canada... | reverse complement strand
CCTATTGCCGAAGCAAAGGACGCCCTACCTTCCTTGATCCGGGAGCACCTTCCGGAAGTTTTAGAAACGTTCGGCGAGGGTGATGCCGCTATATTGGAGGGCCTCGCGGCCTTCGAGAAGAACAGGGACAAGCACGGGTGGCTCAGTGGTCTGGAGGCGGACGTGCGGCACGACATCACGGCGCGGCGGCGGGTCGTCTACCGCCAGCTGGCGGAGACGTACGGGGCATCAGTTGAAAAGGGCGATGCCTTAGCCGTCGCGTACGCGGAGGTCCGCTCCCAAGCCACGGACGCCCATCTTGACAAAGACGCTTTAGCATGCGTCGCCACACTCCGGGCGGCGGGCATCGAGACCGTCGGCGCCCTCACGAACGGCAACGCCCACGCGACCGGCCGCTTGGGAGACGTGCTGGACTTCTGGCTCACGGCCGGAGACGTGGGAGCGGCGAAGCCGCGCACACCGCCCTTCGTGGCGGCATGTGTCCAAGCAAAGTGCGCCCCGGCCGAGTTGGTCCATGTGGGCGACAGTGTAACGGACGACGTGCTGGGGGCCCTCGACTTCGGCGCGCGGGCGATCCACGTCCGAAAATATGATGATGACGCGACCCGCGTCGCGGCCGGGGCCGCGTTCAAGCAGCTGCCGGACCCGAGCCGCGCGGCGGCGGCGGCCGACGTCGAAAAGCGGTTGGAGGCCTACGGCCCCGACCGGTTCGCGCGCGTCGGCAGTCTGGCGGACGTGCCGGGGGTCGTGGCGCGGTGGCGTCTCGTGTAACAAGTGCGTGTGGTTCGCGTCGGCGGGCGTGTTCTCCTCGCGGTTCGAGGACTCCAAAAATGGCAAAAACCCGTGCGGTCTGAAACACACAAAGAGTTTAAACTGGAGGCCGTGTTGCTGCTGGGTCGCATGGACGACGAGCTCCCCGCAAGCATGGAGGCGGCCCTCGCGCGCGCGCGCAGCGAGACGAGCGAACTCAGGCGCATGGTCGAGGTCCAGGAGGCGGCCATGGCCGCGGCCGCGGCCCGGGGCCACGGCGGCGACGCCGTCGCGTACGCCGCGACGCTGGAACGGTGGCGCCAAGAGGTCTTTCGGTGTGCTGTGCGGGCCCGGGTGACGGCGAGCGTGCCCGACCAGGCGGCCGTGGCAGCGGCCGCCGACGCGATCCGGACGGCGGCGCTGGCGCACCGACGGGCCCGGGCCGCGGACGGCCGCGCGGCGGTGCTCGAGGCGGCGTGCCGGGACGCGGTGCAGCGCGCGACCGAGAGCGAGGCGCGCCGGCACGCCTGCGAGGAACTCTTTCGCCGGGAGCGGGCGGGCGTGACGCACGTCTGCCGCACCGCGGCCCAGCAGCTGCAGCGCAAAGCGGACCAGCGCGAGACGACGCTCGCGCGGACCGCGGCCCAGGTGGACGAGCACGCCTCGCGTCTACGAAGAGCCTCCGATAGAATCGCCTGTGCCGCGGAACTCGTGCGGCAAAAGGACATTAGGGTACGAAACGCCCAAGCCGCGCTGGCCGCGGAGAAGCGTCTGTGGCGGCGCGAGCGCAAGGACGCCGAGAGCAAAGCGCTAAAGGAGGTCGGCGTCCTGGTGCCGGTGCAGGACTCGAGCGCTCTGCTCGGTCTAAGGCCGGAGGCCGAGGCGCTGATGCGAGGTATCTTTCGGTCGCTGGACACGACTTCCACGGGAAGCGTACCCGCATCCCTCTTACGGAAAGCGTTACGAGGTGACGACCGCTTGGATCGGTTGATGCGCAACTACTGCGGTCCAGATCTATGGGCCGACGTGCTTGATTCCCTAGACCGGCGCCTCACTACTCTAAGTAGCAAGCCCTGGGGCGTCGCGGACTGCACCGTCGCGGCGGACCGACCCTTCGCCGATCAAGAGGAAGTGACGTGGGGCGAAGTGCTCCTCTTCTTCGTACCCGGAGACGCCCCCGATTGTTCGGCTGTGACCTTAGCGTCAAGAGGGTCCCTCCTCTCGTCGCGGGACGTCTTCCGGCCCCGCCTGCTCTTAGACGGGCCCTCTGCTTCCAAGGAGGACGGCGACCTCGGCGCACTGACGCCGCCCCAATTACGCGCGGAGGTGGCGCGCCTCTCGGGCGACCGCGGCGCGTTATTGCGGGCCCTCGCGCTGTCGGAGCGGGACGCCGCGCGCCACCGCGACGACGCGGCGCTGCTGTGGCGCCACGAGCTGCGCCTGAGGTCTCTGCGGGCGGACGCGGCGGAGCGCGAAGCCGCCCAGGCCCAGGCAGAACGCGACGCCGCGGTCACGGAAGGAGTGCAACAACAACACCGGAGTACAATGGCGGTCCAGGACGCGCGCAAAAGTGCCCAATCGGCCGAGGAGCGGTGCGCCGCGAAATGCTCCGAGCTCGCCACGGACCTCCAGGACGCGCGCCAGGCGATGACGCGCGACGTCGACGCGGCGCGGCGTCAGGCGCGCGACGCCGACGACGCCCTCTCCAAGGCGGTGTTTGAAAAGGACCGGGCTTTGGAAGCTCTCCGGCGACGGGAGCGCGACGCCGAGGCCCAACAAAGAGCCGTCGAGGCCCAGAGCGCGGCCACGACGCAAGAACGGAAACGGGACGAGAAACGGCGCAAGCGCGAGGTGGCCAAGCTCCGGCGCGAGCGCGCGGCGCTGCTGTCCCTGGCGCGGTCGCGGGACCGGCCGCAGCCCTCGCGGCGGCAATTGAAGGCAGCGCCGCGGCTGGCCGAGCTGCGGGCGCTGGCGCTGGGGCTGCTGTCGGACGAGTCGACTGAGGGCGACGCGTCGTCGTCGGGCCCCGACGACGACGAGGACGTGTCTTCGTCGTCGCTCGGGAGCGCGGCGTCGTAGACCTTGGTGGACGAGGGGAATAAAATTTGAATTGCAAGCTATTCGTGGCGTTCCGGGGCTGGTCCTTGGGTCGTGCCGACATGCGAAAGGAGTCCAGACAAATCGGGTTTTCGCAACAGCGCACCACATGCACCGGTGCACCGCTACGACAGCGAGCCCTGGGCCATGGACGCGGTTTCACTGCGAGACACTGTGGATGCAGCGGCCATCGGTCCACTGGCTGCCCCATGAGTCCTCCATCGGTGCGGCTGCTTCTCCTCGGTGCAGCCCTCGCGCGCGCCGCCGTCGTGACCGTCGAAATACCGGAAGCGCTCTTTGACGGAGACCTCAAAACAAATGCACATAATTACTGCCGCCAAAACAAATTGGGCCCGACGCCGGAGGGCGTCGCCTGCGCCGACGCCGTCCTAAGTGACGCGGGCGCGACGCTGCGGCAGCGGAGCCTCGACAGAGCGGCGGTTGGCGACACCGACGGGAGCGTCGACGACGCGCGCCGGCGGGTACAAGCCTCGCCCTCATCAGACGCATTTAGACAGTACGGCCTTGCGCTGGTAGAGCGCGGGCAAGGCAATGACGCCAGCGATGCCGTCGAGGCGCTCCGGCAAGCCGTGGCCGCGGACCCCGCGGACCTGGGCGCCCTTCATGGTTTAAAAAGGGCGGAGCACGCGGCGAGGCCCCCGGCGGACCTGCGCGTCATGACCTTCGCGTCCGACGTCCAGGTGTGCGGGCTGCGCCGCTTGTTGGCGTCGGGCGTGGGGCACGGCGTGAGTGTCGACGTGCTCGGCACGAACCGGAGCTGGTCCAACGGGTTGAAGTTGACGCTCTTGCGGGACTTTTGCCGCGGGCTGGCCAAGAGGACGTTGGTCGTGGCCGTCGACGGCTACGACGTCATTGTGGCCGGGTCTTTGCATAAGGTCCGCGCCCGCCTGGAGCAGCTGCTGGAGCGGCACCCCGGGGCCGTCGTCGCGTCGGCCGACCAGACGTTCTACTTCCGCGGAGAGGGGGAGCAGTGCTTCGGAAGGCACTACCCGGACCCGGCGCAGCCCTACCGCTTCCTGAACTCGGGCGGCCTGGCGGGCGCCGCCGCAGACCTCGCGGCCGTGGCCGACCGGGCTTTGAGTGCCGCGGGGGGCTGGGACGGCGTCTCCGATCAGACGCTGTTGCATAAACAGTTCGTGGCGGAGGCGCAAAATTGTATCGGTGGCGCGCGGACCGTGTGTGGCGCCCGAATCCCCTGCGCAGCGCGGACGCTGGCGGTCGACCACCGCCAGGAGCTCTTCGGGAACACGGGCGGCCGCGCCTTCCTCCGCGACTTCGACGTCGCGGGGGGCCGCCTCCACAACACGGTCACGGACACGCTGCCCCTGTTCCTGCACTGCCCGGGGGACCGGCGCTTCCGCGCCGAGTTCGACCGGCTCGCGCAGCTGGGCCTGCCGGCGATCGAGCCGTGCGGCGACGCGGGGGCGGTGGGGCCTTGATGTTGTTCATGAAAGAAGCGCTTAGGCGTCAGTCGCACCCGAAGCGACTGAGGCCGTGGCGGGCAACACGGTCCAGCTCGGCCGGCGAGAACGCGGCCGACGCGTCCCACGGGAGCGTCAAGTTCCAGTCGGCGCAGGCAGCGCGATAGCGTGTGGAGCCCCGGCCCCGAAGTCCGGGAGCCCCCCGAAGCCGGGACTCCCGGCGGCCGACGCCGACGACGCGTAGAGAGTTATGAATAGCGTCAGGAAGCTCATGATACTACACCGTGCGATTTACTTGAGGCAGTGGCGTCGGGTTAAGTCTTGTGAAAACCCGTCACCGACCTCGCCCCCGGGCGAGCGCGACAAGAGCTTTCTGGCCACTGCCAGCCCCAGGGTGCACCGGGTCAACGACTCCAAGCGACCAATGCCGGCGGCGGGTCGTGACGGGTTTTTTCTTTCTTTCTACCTCAAGTAAATCGCACGGTGTAGCATCATGAGCAACCTGGCGCTACTCTTCTACCTGTACGCATCGACAGCGTCGGCCGACGCGCAGACGCGTCGCGTCGCGGACTCGCGGACGGGGCACGAGAGCGGGGGGCCGGCGGGCAACATCTACGTCAGCGCGTTACAGAAGATCGGCGGCACCGCATTCGGCGCCTCGCTCGCCTCCGCCGCCGGCCTCCCCTACGCGAACGACGCGATGTTCTTCGGATGCCCGTCGTGCAAGGCGAACGCGTCGGGCATCTACGGGACGGGAACCCTCCTGCGCGCGGTGCGGACGCGCTCCGCGACGGGGCGATTCGCGAGTGCATGGCGAGCTGCGCGGCACCGCCCGTCGGGCGGCGCCCGTGGGGGCTTCGATATAACGGCGAAAAATACGTGGGAGAAGGGCCATACGTCTACAAGGACCGCTACGACGCGATCGCGCCGCTCCTCCTCGCGCTCGACACCAATGCTGTGATTATTTTCCTGGTCCGGCACCCGGTGAGCAACTTCCGGTCCCTCGGGCGCTGGGCGGGAGTCACGTACGCCGGCTGCGGGCGGCTCGGCAAAAAGGGAGCCCGGAGCGCGGTCCTGCGCGGCGACAACTGGTACGCGCCGCGTTCTCCAATTCGTACCGAGCGCTTCGGCGCGCTCGGCGTCGCCGTGGCACAGTGGAAGGATAGGGCGCGCCAGCACCTCGACGCGGGCCCTCGAAGCGTCCTGGCGCGCTACGAGGACTTTTGCGCCGACCCGGTCGGGGCCCTCGCGGACGTCCTGGCGCGCGAGCGCCCGGGCGCGCCCCCCGTGGACGTGGTTGACGCCCGCGAGCAAGCAAACAAGGGGCACCAGGGCTCCTCGCGCGAGCGGGGCTGCCCGCCCGCGCCGATGCCGGCGGCCCGCGCGGCCGCGGCGCGGAAGCTCTTTGGGTGCTGCGGCGCGCGGTTCGTCGGCGCGGCGCTCGCCGGCGAGATGGCCGCGCTTGGCTACGACGGCGCGCCGGAGCTCCGGGACACGCCGTGCGAAGGCGACTGCGCGGCGCACGACTGCCGCCACTAAGATTTGACATACTACTAAGGTTAGGTGCCTTGCGGCGGCGGCGGCTCGTCGTCCGCCCCGCTCAACAGGCCCTCGGCGAAGGGCGCCCGCCGCGCGAGCTTCTGGACGGCCCCGACCGTCAGCATCAACGTCGGTTTCGTCGGCCGTCGTCGCTCCGCGAGCGGTTGTAACGTCGCCGCTTCAACCCCCTGGCGTTCGCGGCGCCGGTTGAACGCGAGCCGGGCGTTCCGCAGCTCCACCGCGTGCGCGTATTCCCGCGCAGCGCCCTCGCACTGCAGCGCGCGCTTCGTGTAGATGAGGGCGGCGGCGTCAAAAATCTGCTGGTCCGGGTCGCAGAGCTGCCGCAGCGCCCGCGCGGCGACGCCCGAAGACCGCTCCCTTTTCTGTAGAGGCGGCCGGCGCGGCGCCGCGGATCGGAGCCCGCGGAAGTACGTCGGTAGCAATGTTTCCAGGGTTGCGTAGCCGTCCACGTCTAATCTTTCTGAGGGAATCGTGACCAATACGGAGTTGTTGATCGCGAGCAAAGCCAGGTCCACCGCTTCCTGCGAAGCCCGACCGTCCAAATCGGGCAGACACGCCTCGTCCCCACCGCACAGCGCCAGCGTCTGGGCCGAGCACAGGCGCGCCAGCCCAAAGGCCCGGGCGCATCTAGGATCTAAGGCACATTCGCCCACCGTGTCCGGGCCGGCCGGGCCCTCGTCCTGGTTGAGGTCCGCGTAGGCCGACGCCAAGGCTTCTCGGGGCGCTCGCGTGAGGGCGATGACGGCGACGTCGGCGTCGTCCTGCGGCCGCGGGCCGGCGCCTTTGAGTACACCCCTCCCAGTGCTTTTCACGGCCTTCTCCACCAGTCTCTTAATGGACTTCCGCTGGCGCTTCATGACCGTGGAGGACTGGCCGGGCCGCCACACGGGTAACTCGCGGAGGGCGTAGCGCTCCGTTCGTAATTTCAGCTCGCCGAGGGCCGCGACCAAAGATCTCCCTCCAGCTCTCGCTGGTGTTAACACGGCCACGGCCTTGGGGTCCCGCCAGGCGCAATTATCAAAAGCCGAGGACGAGGCCACGTCCTTGAGAGGAATAGGAATGAAATGTGCACGGTGGGCCTGCGTCACGGCCAGGACCGCGCACGCCGCCACGACGCCACCCACCAATAACGCGGCGCAGGTCCGGAGCCGCCTCTGCCGTAACCGCACCTTGCGCGGCCGCCGGTCGAGCGCGGCCACGTCCGCTTCTATGGACACGAGCTCCGAGCGGCTACGGCGGCTGCGCATGCTCCGCACCATCTCGTCGTCGCTGCTCGGCCGGCGCCAGAGGCCGTCGCCCGAGTTGTTGCGCCGGTGGCGGCCTATTGTTCCCGGCTGGCCGAGCATGGCTGCCCTCTTGTGTTCCACTAGATGGTATTTATGGCTGCCGCCGGACCGTCCCGTGTCCGCGCATCTCGACGACTACGAAGCTGCCGTCGGAGGCGATCGATGAATCGCACACACGACGCCCACAAGAAATTATGAGGCCGCCAATTTTGCTCAATTGGCCGGGCGCACTTCGCAGCCCGGCCCTGCGAGGCGCTTCGGGCGCCATGGGGGCGACTCCTGAGCAACCCAAGGGTCATTCTCTTTTGGTGAAAAACCCGCACTCTCTGGCCAGCTGATCAGCTGAGCGCAGGAGCGCTCGAGCAAAAACACCTCACAGTGCCGCATTGCTGCCATTCACGAGCATATAGCACTTAAAGCTCGCAGCGGACTCTCGTTACCGCGAGCAGTCGACGCCGTCTACCACTTACAGCTGAGCAGTCGAAGCAGGAGCGCTTCGCCTGCACACAAGCAAGACGCGCGGCGCCCGCCTCCTGCAGCGCTGCGGACGAGCATTGCTCAGCCACGCCACCGCGATGCCGCGGCCGCTCAAGCGCCTCGATAAATTGCGCAAGGTCAAGTACGGCACGTCAGACATGGTCGTCACCGAGCTGTGTTGTGGATCCATGACCTGGGGCAGCTTCAACACCGAAGAGTCAGAAGCGCACGCTCAATTAGATTGCTTCGTGAAGAATGGAGTCAATTTCATCGACACCGCGGAGATGTACCCCGTGGCCTTCAACTACGGCAAGACCACGGAAACGTGGATCGGCAACTGGCTCGAGCAGCGTGTAAAAGCCGGCGCTGTGAAGCGGGAGGACTTGTATTTCGCCACAAAGTGCAACCCGTCCGGCGTCGGCGGAACCGTGGGTGAGCAGGAGAACTGGACGGGGCACGCTTTTGATCCTGAACGGTTAAAGGCGTCGTGCGAGGCGTCCCTTGCACGGCTGAAGTGTGGTGTGCTCGACCTGTACATGTTGCACTACCCGTCGCGGATGGGCGGCCAGGCGTTTGGCTGGGCGAACTGGAAGCTGGGCCGGTACGACGTTTCCAGGACGTCTCCTGGTGATGAAAAAGAGTTCGAGGCCCAGGTCTTAGCGGTCAAATCATTGTTCGACGCCCAGCTCATTAGGAATTGGGGCTTGTCCAACGAAACCGCGTACGGCGTCACGATGTTCAGTTTAACTTGCGACCGCTTAAACGTGCCGCGGCCCGTCTCGGTCCAGAACGACTTCAACTTTAATAATCGGACCTTTGAGAGCAACGGCGCCGAGGCGTGTCATGCTTTAGGCGTCGTCGGCATGCCGTACGGGGCCCTCGGCGGCGGCGCGTTAACCGGCAAGTACCTCGACAAAAAGTACGCGGGCGACCGGCCGCTCCCTTTAGCGCGCCACAACGCGAAACCGGCCTTCCAGACGCGCTATTTGTCGCCGGCGGGCCAGGTGGCGACGGCGGCCTACGTGGCCCTCGCCGAGCAGTGGGGCCTCACGCCCACGGAGCTCGCCCTGGCGTGGTGCCGCGACCGCCCGTACAACGCCGTCGTCGTGACTGGTACGACGACGGTGCAGCAGTGCGAGGAGACCGTTGCCGCGTTCAAGCTGGAACCCCTACCTCTAGAGCTCCTGGACGCCGTCGACGCGATCCACGAGGAGCACCGGTCGCCGGACGCGGCTTTATACTCCAAGGAGCTCGTGCTGGGGGAAACGCCGCCTTCCTTGCGGCGCACGCACTCGCGCCGGGAGTCGTGCGCCGTCTCGTAGGTTCTGTTAATACATAAGTGTTCTTTTAGTTCGCCTCCCGGAGCGGCTTCTTCGGCAGGGCGCGGCTCAAGATGCGGTAGCACTCCTCCCGGTCGAAGAGCGACGGGTCGTCCCGATCAAGCACGTACTTCAGCCCGTCGTAGAACGCGAGCGCGCCCGTATTATTGGTGAAGACCGTCAGTAAAACACAGTCCAGCTCCAACTTCGCTCCGAGCAACTGCAGGAGGGCCATGAGCCGCCGGCCCACGCCTTGCCGCCGCCCGCCCGCCGCGACTTGCAATTCGCGGACATATAAGGTGGCCCGCTCCGGCGCATCATCATCATCCGCCTCGAAGCGGAAGTGCACGAAGGCCTGGATTGCGTTCTTCGCATCCCGGATGAGGACGAAGCGCGCCTCGCCGTGCGCCAATTCCCGCGCCTTCTCCGTCGCGTCCCAGCCCCAGCCGTTCGTTTCGTACTGCGCGCGCATGTTCGCCTCCAGGATGGCGAAGCACCGGTCGCGGTCCGGTGTACTGAGTTCGTTGGTCCACGAAACCCGCAGGTCGCCCACCGCCAGAAGCGCGGGCTGGAGGAAGCCCGCGCCGCAGGCCTCCAGGGCGCGGGGCGCTCGAAGGCGCGCCTCGAGCGCTTCGCGGCTCCGCATACGTGCTTGTCGCTGCTCTTTCTTGGCGGACGATTTGCCCTTTTTGCCCATGGCTGCTTGCCGGGTGCCGACGCGTGCGGCGGTCTTGACTGGAGGTCTTGACTGAAGGCGTGTGCTGCACGAGGAGTAGTGATGTGACTCCTTCCCTGTTCACAGACGCGTACGCCGCCCCGTGCGCATTTGAATGAGTTGGAGAAACCCGTATATTAATCGATGTTGTCCAGAGTAGACTCCGCCCGGGGATCGTCAGGGCCAGTAGTACAGAGAAACACGATAGTTTTCTGTGTAATGTACAGGTCTACAGTCGGGGCGGCGCGTTCGGGGATCCCGCGGTGCCTCGAACTCGCCAGACGCATCCAGCCCGCTCGCCAGGGGCTCCCCATCATGTACCCGCCCCATG
>Ga0209090_10003393_pt1 | contig 9981 bp, 7 predicted proteins | sample ArcticOcean_MG_C_9_FD_187432 | JGI IMG/M metagenome (GOLD analysis project Ga0209090, IMG submission 187432) | Marine microbial communities from western Arctic Ocean - ArcticOcean_MG_CB2_152 (SPAdes) (version 2) | ecosystem: Environmental > Aquatic > Marine > Oceanic | place: Arctic Ocean: Canada... | reverse complement strand
CGACGCCCCGGGAGTGCCTGGACGCGGACCACCGGCGCTACGACCGCGCGCGCCTCAAGTACGTGGCGCTGTTCGCCGACGTGCTCGTGGACCTGGGCGACCACGGCCGCCTGCGGGACCTCGAGCACCAAATCTGTTCGGCGCGCGAGCGGTCCCACTGCACGGACGCCATGGTCGACTGCGCGCGGAACGCGCGTTTGCAAGCCGTGGTGAGCGCGCTGGACGACGACGACGGCGGCGCGCCGCTCGCGTTGGCGGCCGCGGCGGCGCTGCGCGGCGACCGCGGCGCGCTCAAGCGCTGCCGCGCCACGAAGGCGTGCGGCGCCGTCGCGGACGCCCTCTTCGTCGAGGCGGCGCGGAAGGCGCTCCCGAGTCTTTTGGACGCGTCGGCGTCGCCGGTGGACGCTCTAGAGGCGGTGCGGACGCGGTGGCCGGCGCTTGTGGAAGGTGGTGGCAAGAAGCCGTCCGTAACTAATTAATTTCATACAAGTATTTACACGAAGCCGCTTTTGCAACTACGACCATGATGTCGTCGCGAAGGCCTCATGCGGAGGCACTCGCAGCGCCAACGAGGAGGCTCTCCTCTCCGGACCCCGGAGACAACGACTCGGAGACAAATGCGGCGCGTGGAAGGTGCGATTCGGCCTCGAACACCACCGGGAAGTAGCGGTGGTAGTAGAGCGTCGCAAAGGACCCGCCGATGACAATACCGCCCACCACGTCCGCGGGCCAGTGGTCGTTGTCCACGACCCGCGACGCGGCGACAAAGAGCGCGAGACCAAAGGGCAGTAAACCGGCGGCCACGGCCATGCCACCCAGATCGACGCCCTTGATGCGGAGCGGCCGACCCAACTGGCACGCGCCCAGGATGCAGTAGGACGTGTAGAGCATGGTGACCATGGAGAGCCCCGCGTGCCCGGACGGAAACGACTTACGCATTTCGCTATAATCGTCTTTGGTGCATTTGCCCGTGGCCGCGTCGAAGCCACACCCGTCGTAAAAATAAGGCCGCCAGTAGCCGCAGTATTGCTTTACGCAGTCGATGCATAAAGCTGTTCCACCGAACGCGTACACGATGCCTTGTATACGTAATGCTGTTGCTTTTGTGCAGGTGTCGAACAGCGACAGAATGAAGAAGACCACTATCGGCACGACGCTACAAATGACAAATAGGACAGAGGCCGGCACGATCTGCTTGCTCGACGACTTGTAGTCATTATCGAGGAGCGGACTCTTCGCCCAGTAAGGCACCCCGGCGTCGAAGGCCTGCACCGTAGGGATTTGGCGCTTGTTCAATTTCACGGTTTGGCTGGCGAACCAAAGGACGAGCATCCAGACGACGGCGACGAGCGTGTCGAGACCGAGGACGTTCTGCCACGATTCGGCAACGTGGGCCCACATCCCGCCACCGGGCGTGTTGTCAAGGAGGGTTGCTGAATGAGGATAAAGTGCTGCTGCCTGGCAGCTGGAAGTTCGATTCGCTCTTTCCAAGCCACAGGTCACTCAGCAGGCCTGGTGCGGAGCTAGCTCGGAGACAAACGCGCGGGTACTTCGCACGGGTATTTCGCTGGCTCAATCCAGATTCGAGTGGCGCTGTACGTTGGGCCTCGTGGGGCTGCCCTCGAAGAGCCATGGCCCGGTACACAGCAGCAGCACTCCTCTCCTTCTGGCTCGCCCAGGCGACACCCAACAAACTCGTCAAGCTCAAGCTCCACCCCCATCAAAGGCATGGTCAAAGCACCCCAAGGCGACGACGACGGCGCACAACCGACGGCACGCGCGCCGCCGCCGCGGGCGCGGAGTTGTACGAGGGCCTATGGACGCATTACGTCCACCTTTATGTCGGCACGCCTCCCCAGAAAACGAGCGTCATCGTCGACACGGGTTCGAGCCGCACGGCCTTCGTCTGCGCCGACTGCCCGGGCTGCGGCGCCCACGAGAGCCCGCCCTTCGACACTAGTAAGTCCTCGACGTACGAGGAGCGGTCGGGCGAGATGCGCGCGTCCTACTCCGAGGGGAGCGAGTGGATCGCCCAGAAGGCGTCGGACGTCGCGCGCCTGGTCGACGCGGACGGGTCCGTCGTGGCCTACGACGCAAGCGACGGAACTAGTTTGGGCGACGCCACCGTGCACCGGGACGCCCACTATGCGCGCATCCCCTTCGGCTGCATCACCCATCAAACGAACATGTTCGTCGACCAGACTGCGAACGGGATCTGGGGCTTGCACGGCGCCGGCGCCGACTCGGTGCTCAAAGCGTTGCATACGACCGGCGCCATCGGGGAGATGGCGTTCAGTTTATGCTTCGAGCCGGTGGACCCGCTCTCGAAATCTTCCGAAAGGAGCGGCTTCTTCGTCGTAGGCGGGGTTGATACCTCGCACCACGCCGCGCCGATGGCGTTTGCGGAGCTAAAAACATCAGGCGCGTTCAACAGCCTCGAGACGCTGGGCGTGAGCCTGGTCTCGGCGGCGGGCGCCGACGTATCAATTGAGGCGCCGGCCGGCGAGTGGAACCGCGGGAACGGTTTAGTGGTGGATTCCGGGACGACCGACCTGTACCTCCCGAAGAAGGCGCACGACGCGTGGGTGCGGGCCTGGGCGCAAGTGTACCCGCACTGGGCCTACGACGCGGACAAGACATTCACGATCAATGAAGCCGAACTGAGCTCTCTACCATCCATCCGCTTTAGGTTTCGCGGCGTAGGCGACGAGGAGGAAGTTGTTGTGACCATCAATCCCGAGTCGTTTATTGAAAAAGTCGACCGGGCGTGTACGGGCGCCTGCAGCTACTTCTCTCGCGTCTATGTGGAGAAGCTATCGGGTGGAGTCCTCGGCGGGCCGTTCTTCGCTGGCCACGATCTATTCTTTGATTTAAACCGGGGCCGCCTCGGCATCGCGCGTGCTGTCTGCGACTCGGCCGCGGGCTACCAGATGCCAGCCGCCGCGCCGTCGCCGGCACCGACCGTGTCGACGGGCGCGCCGGCGCAGCGGAAGTCGCGGCGGCGGTGGCGCCACGCGGTCACGTACGCGAGCGTCGGAGGGTTTGGTCTGGCGCTCCTCGTCTGTGTGTTCCTCCGGCCGCGGCGCTCTACTCTGCGACCGGAGACGGAGCTCGTGGCGAGCGACGACTACGTCGAGAACGCCATGCTCGAGAAGGCCGCCCCTCCCAAGGAGGACGAGGACATCGAGGGGGTGACGATGCTCTAAGTATTTGTTAATGTACACAATTTAAACAGAGATGGCGCCTCAGAAGTCGTCTCCCACCGGTAGGAAGTCAAGGCCTAGGATGGTGTCGTCCTCGTCCTCACCGAAGTCAAGGACACCTATATCTGCGTACGCCTCGTCCTCGAGAAGTTCGATGTAACCACTTTCTACCGATACAATGGCAGCAAGAGAAGCAACTGGAACTGGCCAGGCGCTCAGGAAGTCGCGGCCGCCGTCGAACGTCTTTTCTACGAGGACAGCTAGGCCTGCCGGCTGCGCGCCCGCCTTCGCCACGAGGCGCATCATGGCCTCCTGGCACGAGCCGGACGCGAGGAAGTCGTCCACGACGAGCACGACGTCGTCCTCGTCGAAAGCACCTCGCGGTAAATACAGCTGCTGGCCGGGGCCGTAGTGCTTGGACCGGTAGGTCACGTCCAACGCGTCCGCGTAGGCAGCGGAGTCCATGGCGTTCGCGACGGCGCCGGCGCCCGCGGCCTCGCGGCGACAGGCAACGAGAGGCACGCTCATCAAGCGCGCGAGCGACAGCGCGAGCTGCTGGTCGCTGACGCCCGTCGTGAGGATGGCCGTCGTCACGTCCGTGACGTCCGGGCCCAGCCGCCGCCGCAGCTCCGCGGCCGCCTCGTCGAGCAGCGCGACGTCAACCACGGACCCCACGAACGAGCTCATGTCGACGTTGCCATTCGTGAGCACGCGCGCCTCGTTCCGCAACCGCTCCCTAAACAACTCGGCCCCCGGCGAGACCTGCTGCGGCGCGGCCAAAGCTCTCTCCCGCCTGGACTCAAAGAACTCGAAGGTCAAGTCATCGACGGCCTTCTTCTCCCGCGGGTCCTCGCAGAGCGCCTGCAAAACACCCTGGAACGCTTCGGTGCGGCACGTCATCGCTGTCAGCGCTGACGCGGAGCGCAGGTCGCAGCGCGTCTCGGCGCGCGCCGTCAGCGACGCGTTTCGCGCCGCGTCGTGGAAGGCGCAGCACGTCACGAAGCGCGCGCGCCGCGCGCCCGGCGACACCGCCGCGAGGCGCTCGAGGAGCCGCGTCGTCTGGACCTCGTCGACGTTCGGGACTCTGTACGCGGCCGCGGCGCGCGACAGCAGCTCCCGCGCGCCGGCCTCGAGCGCCTCGACCTCGAGGACCGTGAATTCGGCCACGGAAGGCAGACCCGTCCGCTCCGAGACGTAGATGGCCCGCTCGAGCGCCTGCGCCGCCTCGTCGCCGTCGGCGCCCTCGACGTCCGGGACGTTTAATGCTTGTTCGACGCCGAACTCCATCAGGAAAAACTTCGCGTAGCGCGTGAACGGGCCGGCCGCGACGGCCGTGCACCACCGCCGGTCGAGGCCCGGCGCTCTGGCCTTTGACGACGGTTTGGCGAAGTCTGTCGATTCGAGCGTCGGGGAGGACGTGGCCGTCGACGTTACGAAAAGCGGCGCCTCCACGTCCTCTCGTTCCGACGGGCGCGGCGTCGTTTGTTTTGGAGAAAACCACGACGGCCAAGCTTCGCTTCTGGGCGAGGGCGGCGGCGCGCTGTCGACGGCCACAGGCGCGTTGTAGAAATTCGCGACGGCGTCGTCGTCGTCGTCCTCCTCCTCGTCATCATCATACATGTAGGACGGGACATCGGCCTCGTCGTCCTCTGACGGCCGCCCGATGCCGGCGATGGCGCGCCGCCGGGCCATGACCGCGCGGGCGCGTCCGGCCCCCATGCCGTCCGCGACCAACGAATCTTCGTCGAACCAGCCAGCCATCGGATCGTCGTCCGCGGTCGCTCTCGCCACCGGAGCACCACTCTCGTAGGCCTCGCCGCGGGTGCCGAACCAGTTCGGGTCGTCCAACGCGGCCTCGACGTCGTCCTTGATGCGCCGCCGGCGCCGCCCCGTCCAGTCGTCGACCGCCGAGTGGTCGGCGGCGCCCTTCTGCTTGCGTTTTTTCGCGTGCAGCGCCGTGGCGTGCCGCGGCCGTCCTGACGTCACGAGCGCGTGCGCGGCTGCGAGTAGGAGCAGCGCTGCGCAGGCTCTGAGGATGGCCATATTACGACAGCTGCCCATTGCCGTTGCTTGCAGGTAAGTGCTTTTTGCTCCAAGGTGTACACAGGGTGATGCTAAGTGCTTGGTAGATCTTGTCAGCGCAGCCTAAGCACCATAGAGAAAACTCCGTTTTGCAACGTGATTGCACTGCACCGCTGCCAGCTGCACTCATGCGCAACCGCCGCTGCAGGTTATGCCACAATGAAGCTCTAGAGTTGTCTGCATGCGGCGAAAAACCCGTCTAAAAACTCATGAACGCGAACGCGAACGCGCGTGTGACGATATGCATTCGTGTGAGTACCCTCGAGTTGGTACTGGCCCAAAGAGGCCAGTACGGCGACGACTCGGGGTGAACAAGAAAGGTAATTTCTATTAATTTTCCCCAAACCGCCGCGGCGGTCGGGGCGCGCACCACCACCCTGGCGGGGTCAGGGCGCTAGTTTATTCGCCACGTAGAAGGCGTCGATCTTCGCGATGAGCGGATTGATTTCCTTGGTCCACGCTTTTAGATGAGGCTGCAATTCATCGAACGTCGCGACCCCAAACACTTCGAGCATGGAGGCCCGGTCCGGGATGACCTGCATCAGGACCACGGCCAGCTGCCGGAACACAATGTTGTGGTAGGGCCCCAGGTGGACCTCGTAGGCTTTGGTCAGACATCCATTTAATTCGAGGTCCGGGCGCTTTTCTAACGTATCAAAAAAGTGGCTCATGAAATGCAAGATGCGCTTGACCCACACTAACGCTTGGGCCGTGGAGTCGGGGTGCGTCGCATTGTTTAACAATATTTCATCTCGAATGGCCGCGTGCAGGGGTACTACTGGTGCGCCGTTCCTTTTCAACTTCACGACGTTGCCCTGCACGTCCTTGGTCGCGGCGGCGTCGATGGCGCTCCCGAAGGCGGCGAAGGTCGGCATCAGGGCCTGCAGGCCGTCCATGAAGGGCTGCGCGTGCACCGGTTGGCTGACCTTGCGCCCGCGGGCCTTCTTGAAGAGCGCGGCGCTGTGCCGTAAACCCTCGACCGCGGTACTGGACCGCGTCCGGCGCCACCGGCGCTTCTTAGCCGGGGCAAGAGTCGGCGCCTGCACCGTCAGCCCCTTGGTCCGATACGTCGAGCAGCACGGTAGCCACCAGGCGAGGCCGTAGAAGCTGTGCGCGACGGTGGGGTTCGCGGCGTAGCTCAGCCGCGGCCGCGGTGCTGGTGGCGGCGGCGGTAGGGGTGCCGAGAACAGGGCGACGGCGACGGCCGCGGCGGCCACGAGACCGGCGACGTACGTTTTGTAGCGTTTCGGCGGCTTCTCCGCGAGGTCTTCCGACGACGACGCGCACGCGAGGTGCTGCGCCGTGTCGTTAATTGACGCGAGCATGCTGCGCGCGCGCGGCCCGCAGATATTCAAATATTCCTGTGCAGGTCTTTTTTGACGCTCGGGCGCCCGGCTGGTGCTATCCTTCTCGTGACCGCTGCTCCGCACTGCTCCGCAGCTTGAGTATGCAGTCGTACGGTAATGACCAGTGCGTGGTCGGTTGTTGCCCACTTTTTTTAACTCGGATTTGACTCGACACAAACCCGTGCATAAAACCCGTCCATAAACAACTTTTGCGAGCTTTGTATCGCCGGCTTGCTACTGGCTGCGCGCACCTCTCGAGGTCCTGTGCGTTGCTTGCTTAGGCCCTGCTGGCTGCGCACCTCTCGAGGTCCGCTCGTTGCCTTGCGTAGGCCTCCCGCGAGGGGAGGGCACGCAAACTCGGCCCACCATGGTCATGCCGCACCAGCGCGCACAGCGGCGCGCGAAGGGCGGCGCTCCCAGCGTTCCGCGCGCGGGGCCGCTCAGGTCTAACGCAGAAGAAGAGAGCGTGTACGCCCAGCGCGGGGCCAACACGCTGTACGCGCTCCTCGGGTTCTTCCAAGCGCTCTGGGCGCGCATCGCGAAAGCGTTCGGCTTCGTCGCGATATTGGACAGCGTCGACCCCGAGCGCCGGACCGACAAGGCCGGGAACCGCGGCGCGCGCCGCGCCTCGCAGCACCAGGAGAAGAAGCTGAAGCGCACGCGCATGCAGAACTCAAAGGGCGCGAAGAACATGTTCATCAAGCCGTGACGCACGGGGGACAAGTCGCAGCAGCTGCCACAGCGCGGCGGCGGCTCCAAGGCCAAGGGGGGCAACCGCAGCGGCCGGTACGCGTGATTCCGGAAGATGGCCCGACATGACGTTTGGGGGCGGCATGGTACGCCCCCGGACCGAATGGCGCCTTCCTATGGTTCTTGTAAGTATGTAAATGAAAACGCGAAGGTTTCATTCTTCTTCCGCTGTGCGACCGCCTTCCCCATATTAAGCCCCTAGGGCGGCGGCCGGCCATCTTACTCCACGATAGCGTCTTAAGCCGGGGGCCGGCGCCGCTTGAAGAGCCCGCACCCCGGCGTGTGGTGGTCCCCCGGCGCCGTCGCCCGCATGCGCCCCAGCAGCCGGTCCACGCACCCCGGCCGGTCGCGCTCGAAGCCGAGCACGCGGCACGCGTAGGTCACGCCGCCCTTCTTCGTGGTCCACGCGTGTGGCGCCGCGCCGCAGGCCTTTACGCTCACACCGTCGACGGGCGCCAGATCGTAATACCGCAAGACCTGCATCGCGTTCGACGCCGCCAAGACGAGGGGCGGCTGCTGCAGGCCGCACCGCCACAGTCTCTTGGAGTCGTCCTGGGGGTACGTGACCTGGACCCGGAGCGCGTCGGCCACGCCGCGCTTGATGTTCACCGCGCATGGGACTGGAGCAGTCCTTACTCAAAGCGCAGGAGGCCGTCGAAGTACTCAAGCGGGTCGTCGCCGAGCGAAAAATGGCGGCCGCCCGCGCCGCGGCGAAACTCCAAAAGGAAGCGGACGCGCACAAGCACCGCGACGTGTCGCGGGCCAAATACAAGACGAACCTGAAGAACGCCGAGGAATCGGTAACATACAACCTGGAGAAGCTGCGCGAGAAGACGGCGCACGTGGCCACCATTCGCGAGAGACAGGAGACCGCCCGGCAGCGCGTAATCGACGCAAAAGAGCACAAGAACGAAGCCAACCACGAGACGAAGTCGGTGGCGCACAACATCCTGAAGTACGGCGCGTACAACCGGCCGAACTTCTACGTCCGCTTATTGAATGGCCGCGCGGAGCCGCCGGGCCAGGATTCCAAAATGGGCCCGGGCGAGCTCCAGAGCGCCCTGAGCGTCGTGGCGCACATTGACTTCGTCTTTTTGTTAGAGGGCGATTTGCAGCCCAAAGTGCGGCGGGCCATGCTCGGCCGGGACGTGGACATGCCCCACGTGTCCAATTCCTTCTTCTCGGCGCGGGCCGTGGCCAGCTACCCGGAGCGGCTCAAACAGATGCCCCCGACGGACCACTACAAGCCCAAGTTCCTGGAGGCGAACTGCGCGGACCTCTCGTTCTACTACGCCCTCGTGAACAAGTTGCGGGCCGAGAAACTGTGCAAGAGCTGCGCCACACCGCCCCACCGCTTCTTCCGCGGGAGCGAGGCCCACCCGCGGCCGCGCTGCTTCAACGTCGCCGACGTGAAGCCCCACCCGTCGCTCTAGGCCCAGATGACGGCGCTGTGGCGCGGTGCGAAGGAGAACGCCGTGACCACGGCGATCTACCTCGAGACGCACGAATGATACGCCGGCGAGGCCCGCCGCGCGCCAGACTCGGGCTACTATTTAATATGTGTCCGGTTTATGTGCTGACTAGTGGCAGTTAAAGTAAGATTACGTGGTAACATGGACTAGTGTGACGGCGGGTCGTCGTCCCAGTAAAGCGGGTCGTCGTCGACGGACTCCGACTTTCTGGACCGCGGCTCGCGCTGGCCGTCAGGCATCGGACACTTCGAGAGGAGCTCGAAGCGCTTCTCGTCGCACCCGTAGACCTTGGGCTCGAGCCGGATCACGGTGTTCAGCGGAATCGACACGTACGGCGCCTCCTCGCGCGGCATGCCCATCAAGTACCTGTGTGGAAATCAACCAGTGAGTTAGGTTATCCTGAGAACTATTGCTGAGACCTTCGTGAACCTCCACGCCATCGAGCAGACGCGGTGACGGGGACAGCGTCGCGTCGATGGCGTGGAACCTCCACGCCATCGAGCAGATGCAGTTACGAAGACACCATCGCGTCGATGGCGTGGGGCGCCTCAAATTTGATTTCCACACAGGCAGGTACGCATAAAGTAATCGCAGGATCCCCTGGTGCGCCACGATGAGTAGCGGTTCCCTATGCCGGTCCATCTCAAATACCATCTGGTCCAGGCGGTGGATCATGTCGAGGTAGGACTCGCCGCGCGGATATCTATAAGCTAATTTATCCTTCTGCCGCCGCCGGAACTCGTCGGGGTAGTGCTTCTCGATCTCTTCATAAGTCATGCCATCACAAACCCCGGCGAACAACTCGTCCAAATTGGACCAGGCCACGGGCCGCAGCTGGACCCACTCCTGGGCGTGGTCCACGTCGTCCTGGTCGTAGTCGATGGTGATGGAGTGGTGGGCGATGTACCGCGCCGTTTCCCGCGTGCGCCGCAGGGTCGAGGTCCAGAGCCGCGCGGGCCGCTCGTCGTTCTTCGTGACCTCGTCCTGGCAGAACTGGGCCAGCGCCTTGGCGTAGGCGTCGCCCAACGGAGATAAACCGGAGTCGCCGCCGATCTTCCCCAGCACGTTGTACTCGCTCTGCCCGTGTCTCGACAGATAGAAGGCGTGCGGCTCCATGTGCAGATGACT
>Ga0209090_10003392_pt1 | contig 9983 bp, 10 predicted proteins | sample ArcticOcean_MG_C_9_FD_187432 | JGI IMG/M metagenome (GOLD analysis project Ga0209090, IMG submission 187432) | Marine microbial communities from western Arctic Ocean - ArcticOcean_MG_CB2_152 (SPAdes) (version 2) | ecosystem: Environmental > Aquatic > Marine > Oceanic | place: Arctic Ocean... | reverse complement strand
CCGGGGTCGCGTGAGGTTGACCACGGGCCGCGCCGCCTCCTCCTGCTGCTGCGCTATGAACGCGGCCTGCTCGTCGACGGAGACGCGGCGGTGGTGATGCGGGTCGGCGACAAGCTGAAGCGGGTCACCTTGTGGAGACGGCGGCGCTTCCTGGGTGACACCTCGCAGGTCGAGCTCCTTCACCTTGCGCGCCGCGCGCTGCTTCTTGGCCGGCGCCGACCGAGCCAGGGCGCCGTCCGAGGCTCGCCGTGCTTGAGGAGGCGCATTGACGGGGGGCCGGGCCTGGGCGTCCCGGAGCTGCGCCCGCACGGAAGTTAACGCGGCGTCGCGCTCCTCGACGTCGGCCTCGAGCCCCCGGACGCGCTCCGCGATCCGCGCCGGTTTGTTCGCCACGGCCGCCTCGCGTTGCCGCCGCCCCTCCTTCGCGGGGCTCGGCGGCGCCCCCGCCTTGCCCCCGCGCCCCCGGTCCCGCAGCGGGTTGTTCAAGCGCTTGAGCGTGAAGGCGTCCAGTTCCGGTTCCTGGCCCGCCCGCAGCGCCGCAAACTCCGCCGGCGAGAGCGATTCGGGCAGCGGTTTCTGTGGCCGCCGCGCGGGCGCACTGATCGGCCGCGGCCGCCTTTTCTGCGCGCGCGTCGCCCGGATGGGCGTCGCGCTCGAGAAGGCCGCGCCCAAAGACCCCTGGGGCGAGAGCGCGTCCTCGATCGCCTCGATCTGCTCCTTGACGCCGACGCCGGGCAGGGGCTGGAGCCAGACGTGGTCGGCGCGGATCAGCACCCGCGAGCCCGCGGAGTCGCAGGATTCGCTTCTCTTACTTCGCGTGGAGCCCGCGGACTGGAGGCGCTTGGGGGGCATGGCTTTGTTTTGTGACTGCTGCCCCGCGGGTGAGTGGTGCTGTTGTGATGCGGTGGCTTTGACACTCTGAGTGTCGTGCTGGGCTGCCCCGAAGGTGGTTTTGTTGCCGTGTGCACCCGGTGGCTATTGACTTTCGTCCAACGACGCAGCTATGAGAAGCTTCGGCGCGCACTCTACGCTGCAAACTCAAGCTGCACTCTCACACTTCACAGCGCCGATGGCGAGAACCCGAACCTTTTACCCCCTCGCTTCTTACTGCTCAAAGACGCCTCGTAGTCGTGTCTACAGTCATCATACAGTTGGGGCACTGTTCTCAGCCCTCCCGCATCGATGAATTCTCGCGGGTCTTATTCAGAAATTATTCAGACACAAACCGATCTCGACCCAATTGGTTCACAGCTTGTAAGCGTGTGCATGCAGCGTATTTTCACGTGTTCCCGGTCGCTTGACGAACCGATCGAGGTTGATGCACTGCTGCGTTGTTGGTTGTGCGTTCGCGGCCAAAACCACAGCAAAAGGCTGGTTAAAGCACACACCTTCAAACGCTGCGCGCTCGTGCTCGCACTCGTCATAACATCATGCTCACACTGGTCCAGCACCATGGCTCAGATCAAGAAAATCGTCGCTGCGTTGCTGCTCACGTCTTCGCACGCGCTCCGGCCGCAGCCGACCGGGACGCGGATGGTCGTCACTATCGGTCAGCGCATGCGCGCCCGCGAGGCCCCCAAGTCGTGGACGCCGTCGGCTCTGGAAGAGACCTTCGGTTGTCCTGCTTGCGGCGGCGACGGGTGCGGCGTCTGCGGCGGCGGCGGCCTCCTCCTCGTGCAGAAGCAGCTGAAGCCCGAGGTGAAGGCGGGACCCGCCCCCTACTGCGGCTGCGGAGGCCTCGGCTGCGAGGCGTGCGGCGGCGGCATGCTCCTCGCGCCGAAGAGGGCGGCGGTCTGCGCGTGAAGTGACGCGTGCGACGAAGGGTATTGTGTTTAAGAGCTTATTCTCTCTTGGCCAATTCACGACGTTTGGTAGGCTGATGGGTGTCTAAGGTTCCGGCCGCGAAAAACCCGTGCTGCTCAAACCGGCTGTGCATGTGACTAAACTTGGCTGCTGAGTGCTGGCTGGTGTGGCAGTTGCTGCGTTTAAGCTCAACGTCTTGTATTTGTTCAGACGCATTCGCCACGCCAGCAGTTCTAAAACGGCTCGCAGCGCACGCCTCCCGGAGAGCACTGCAGCAGAGCAGTCTCTGACCTATGCGCCTGCTCCCGCGGCGCGTCTTACTCGCGAGCATGGCGACCGCCACGGCTCCGCGGGGCGCGCGCGCCCTGGTCGTCGACAGCCACCTCCACGTGTGGAGCAGCGAAGCGCCGTACGCGCCGGGCAAGGCGCCGCCCGCGAATTTGGGCGACGCCGTCGCGTCCGCGGACGCCTTCGCCGCGTCGTGCGAGGAGGCCGGCGTCGACCGGGCCCTGATCGTGCAGCCGATCAACTACCTCTTCGACCACACGCGCGCGGGCCGGCGCGGCACGCGCGAACCTTCAGCTTGAGCGCCATCGCCGCGGCGTAGCATCGACGGCGTTTCCACGCAGACGTCGCTGGCGTGCTCACCGCCCACCAAGACAAGTACCGGGGCATGGTCCTCGCGGACCCGACGCGCGCGCCGGCGGCCGCCGCCGCGGAGTTACGGAAAGCCTGCGCCACGGCGCCGGGCCTCTGGACCGGCGTGCGCTTCAACCCCTACTTGTGGCCCGAGGGCGCGCAACAAGGAAAGTGGCTGGCGGACGACGTGGGCATGAGCCTGGCAGACGTGTGCGCGGAGCTGAAGCTGCCGATCGGCGTCATGGCCTTTGGTGGGTTGGGACCGTTGTTCCCGTCCATCGAAAAACTGTGCGCCCGCGGCGACGTGGATATTGTAATCGACCACTGGGGCTTCCCCCGCGCGGAGCCGGGCGCCGCGCCGTCATCAAGTCTCCAGTTCGACGACGCGGCCTTCGCGGAGCTGTGCGCATTAGGCCGGAAGCACGGGAATTTGCACCTCAAGCTCTCGGCGCACTTCCGGGTGTCCAGTTCATCAGCACCGCACGCGGACCTCCAGCCGCGCTTCGACCAAGCCGTGGCCGCGTTCGGCCCGGACCGCCTCATGTGGGGCTCCGACTTCCCCTTTGTGCAATTGAACGGCGGGCAGGAGGCGTCGCTCGAGACTATTCGAAGCTTCGCCGCGGCGTTGGCGCCCGAGGCGTCCGCGGCCATCCTGGGCGGGACGGCACGAAAATTGTTCCGGCTACCTTCTTCTTGAGGAGCGCCGGGTTCGTGATGAACAGGCCCAACAATATGACACCGACCAGGAACAAGATAGGAACACAGCAGCAGCATTTGCGCCGCCTCAACTGCGTCTGGTACTTGATCGCGAAGCGGATGTCCGCGTTGCCGCTTTCCACGTACTCGCCCGCGGCCCGCACCTGGTACTCGATCTGGTCCAGGGCCTCGCCTTGTTGTTCCGTGAGTAATGCGAAATCTAGGAACAGTTGGTGGAGTTCCGCCACGGACTGTTCCAGTTTGAGCACATCCTGATATCTATCAGCCACGTGCGCGTGCGCGTCCTTGATGGGGTCCGTACTATTTCGCAATATAGCTGACCGCAATACCCGATTCGACCCGTCGTCCGCCCTGAGGACCGTATCGATTTCTTCCTCCGTCACGTCCGGTTTGACGATCTCGAGCTGCCGCTTCACATTCCCCAAAATCTCTTCTTTATGCTGCTCCTGGGCTTGCGAATAATCCCGACACACGTCCCCGAACTTGCGCGTCATGGTACTACAGAGGTTGTCCCGGATGCGCGCGTCGCCCGAACCGTTGTGCGACTCGTTCTCCGCGGCCATCCGCGCCAAGGAGTCGCGCGTCGCCCGGATCTTGGCGTTGGTCCTGTCGACGAGCGGCCCCAGCGCGCGGCTCAACTTCGCGTCCTCGTCTTCATCCACCGACATGGTGCGCGCGTTCGTGATCCGCTCGATTTTCTTCGTGGCCCGCTGCACCGCGTGGATGCCTGGCGGAGCAGGCGAAGATTTTGGTTGAGGAGGTCGAGGAGACTAATTTGGGTGTCAATATCTTGAATGAGAGGTTGAGGCGGTGGCACACGTGCAGCTTATGCGAGCAAAAGTACCACGGCGCCGTGAGATGCGCGCTCGGGTGGGCGTGCTGGAAGACGTACATGGGGCGGCCAGAGACGGACCAGGTTCAGTGCATGGCGATAAACCAGCTCGGAAACGGTTTTTACGACGCAGCACACTACATGGACGCGTTGTCCGTCCAATTGGCCGAGTTTTCTATTCTGCGGCGCAATGGCGTACCGGAAGAACGCATACTCCCCGTCCAAAGCAATCTTGCGACTACGTACTTAAGGCTAGGACGGCCCGAGGTCCTGCAGATGCGGCGAGATATGTACTCCGGCCACTTGAAGCTCCGCGGCGAAGAAGATGAACATACCCTCATAGCAGCCCTCAACTACGCGTCGTCCCTTGGTGGTCAACGGCGCTATAAAGAGCTAAAATCACTATTACTCAAAATGGTACCCGTGGCGCAACGCGTCCTCGGAAAGTCGCATGATCTCACGTTCAGAATGCGGTGGATTTACGGGCAGGCGCTTTACAAGGACGCCAGCGCAACGCTCGATGGTCTCCGCGAGGCCGTGGAGATGCTCGCCGAGACGGAACAGACCGCGCGACGTGTACTCGGCGGCGCCCACCCGACTGTAGTAAAGGTTGAGGGATCTCCACACGACGCCCGAGCCGCACTCAGCGCCCGCGAAACGCCACCGCCGGGGAGTGCGTAATAGTTCCCCCCCGACAAGGGCATAAGGAGCCCTATGACAAAAAGTACCCTTAGACGGCCCCGATCATCTCCAGCCACGAGTAGAAGCGCCCGCGCCGCACCTCCAGGGCCGTCTCGTTCGCGGTGCTCAGCCGGCGCCTTTCTTCCACCTCCTCCTTGTCCTCTGCGTCGCGCACCTCGAAGGGCCCGCGGAAGCCGAGGTCGCTGTCCGGGACGCCCGGCGTGCACCGGCCGTGGATGTTGCGATAGCCCCGGCTCTTGTACGAGTTGCGGAAGGGCTGGCCCGGGAAGAAGTCGCGCATGTAGCGGTCGTAGGCGAAGAAGTCCTCCGGCACGTTGCCGTTCATCCACTCACTGCGCCCGCAGCGCCAGAGCGACTTGTCGTAGTTGCACGCTTTAAAAAAGTTCTTGCAGGCCGAGCGGCAGAGGGGCACGGACTTCATCTCGTCCGTGCGGTCGTCCCAGTAGCAGCGCGGGAAGTTCAAATAACAAAAGTAGGCCCGAAAAGCTTTCTGGCAGGCGTTCCCGCCGGGGCAGTCGATGCTCCCCTTCTCGTAGTTCTGGTCCTTGTTCCTTGCGCCGGATTCGCCTCTACATCGTTCGTCCGTGTCCGCCTCGCCGTGGCCCTTGGCTACGATCAGGGACATGCGCGGTTCGATGGGCCACCCCCTACAGCCACTATTCCGTCCAGAACCACAATTCGGCCCGCCGTTCGGATTGAACTCGTCCAGCCCTTTGCATCGAGGCGCATCGATGCCTTCACACGACCCCTCGCCATATTTATTCACGCACGGACTCGTATTGTGTTCACACGGGTCGGCGGTCTCCCACATCTTCGCGCAGTCGCCGCCACGCGCCATCTCGTACTTGTTCATCGGCGCGTACTGGTTGCCCGTTCTCGTTCGACAGCGGATGGTCTGTTCCTCGTTGATCCGATCTCGGATGATGTGATTTGTGGCCCGGCGCACCCAGTGGTCCTTGTTTCGTGTCGTGTGTCCGTAGAACCGCCCTTCGGGGTGCTCCATGTCCGGCGCGATGCGGCCTTCGTACGCATAAATGACGTCGTCCCGGGCGTAGTCCTCCTCGTCGTCGTCCACCGCGGCACCGAATTGGTCCTTCCGCGGCGTCATCTGGTCGTAGAGTCTAGCTTCGTCCCGCGTTTCTTCATTCCCCACGAGCCACCTATAAGCCTCCTTGTCGTTCGGGACCGAGGCCCCGGCCTCGTACTCCATCCGCCGGGTCAGCTTGCCGTCCGGCGAGGTCCGGTTCACGGGCTCCGTGGCCGGCACGCACGCGGGGTACCGCACGTACCGCTTGCAGTAGGGCAGGTGGTAGAACCGGTAGGCGTTCGTGTCTGCCTCGGACCAGCCCTCGGCCCGGTACGCGGGGTCCAGCTTGAAGTCGCACACGCCCGAGTCCGTGCCGTGGAGGACGCAGGCCCTCGTGGTCGCGAGGAGCGCGAGCGGCCACCACGCCATGCTTCGCGTCGGCTGCGTAAGGAAGGGCTGCCCCTGTGCAGTGGGTCGAGGTCGAGGCCGCGTGACAGCACCGCCGTCGCACAGCTCGTTGAGCCAGACGAGGCCTTCTCGCGTCTCGCGTCGCTGCCTTGTCTTTGCCAGGCCGGACGGGCGCCGTACAACTCGCAAGCCGGGCGTGCAACTACTTTCTGACGAGACCCGCACGAAGTGCGACCCGAAGCGAGTCCGGGGACCCGTCCTTTCTCGCAGCGCTGGGCACGCGGGCGATACGTGGCAGAATAGCCGCGACGGCTACCCCGCGTTGACATAAAAATCTATGCGTTGACCTCCCCCTTAATTTTTGCACACCATAATTTAAGGTCTCCAGCCCCTCCCCAGCCCCAAGGGCGGGTCGTCCCCCTCAGGCTGACACCCCTCGGTATCCGACAGTCACGACCTCGGGCCTTGTCTACGGTCGGTACCACATTTCGTGCAGCCCAGCGACCGCGGAGAAGTACAACGCAGCCTCTTGGCCGGGCCTGTCATTGGTCGGGCGCAGTGGCAGTTCAAAGCCGTCCCCGGCCTCCCGCCACTTCACGTGGAACTCGATGCGACGGTTGGCGGCCGCGCGCGGGTAATCGTCGCCGAACATCCGGGTCAGCGGACGCGTATTACCAAAGCCATCTACACTAATGCTTGCACGATTTGTAACTAAATCGTTCATTCCCATGTTTGGAATTTGGGGACAAGGATAATAGAGCCACTTCATCAGCAGAAACGCTATACGTTGCGTGGTGCGCAAAGCCCATTGGTTGTCCGAGGACCTGGGGTCGTAGAGGGTTTCGTGTGCGGAGATGCGTAGGCTCATGCGCGGGTTCTGCACCAGGACGTCCGTCAGCGAGAGGAAGTTCGGCGTTGATATTAACAGCGAACCACCGGGAGTTTCTAACGTTAACTGCGCGGGATCCTCCGTCGCCTCGATCCACTCCCGGTGCTGTTCTTTCGAAGCACAAGCAACGCCCACTCTGACCTGATACACCATGATCATATCGATGCCTCGGAATTTCTCGGCCCGCGCGATGCACTTGTAGGTTGTGATACTATCGTAGTACGCAGCCTCCACCGCTCTGGCGTTTCGTTGTATAGCCTCGCTCTCCGCCTGGTCGTAACCAGCATCGAGATCACGGAGTTTTTTAACGTGAGGGCCGATGAACGCCCCAGCGCGCAACTTCGCGAGCGGCCTGCACTCCAAGAGCACATGGACGCTCTCTGCCGCTGCGGCTAGATGCGCGACATCCCGCATGTCTACGACGAACCCAGCTATTTGAAGCACCAGCTCCTTCATGCCGAGCACGCTAGCACAGGATGACGCCGCGGGCACCGCGACTGACACATCAGGTGCGCTCATTTCGTAAAGGGAGCCCCACGCAGCACGACGCAGCTTTTTTTTTGTGCGAGGGAGAGAAAGAGAGGCCACTTCGCCGTGGTGAGGCCCCAGCCACCGACACAACACGCCGGGAGCCATTAGTCACCATTCTAGAGGCGTGGTACGGGACTACCTGGAGACTATAAAAGCTCCGGCTCAAAAACGGTCCGACGCGGGTTTCGCTGGGACCAACTCGTGGGCCAACTCGTGTCGGAGACTCGAGAGCCGAGCCGCTCTGGTTCTCTCCAGGTGTTGCAGAACGTCTTCTCACCGCACTCCACCAGCCTTAACTGGGCATCAGCGCATCGGTAGCGTCGCTGAGCGCGCGTGCTGGCCAGTTTTGTGCTCAGGTGGCATTGCGACGCGCTCTGGCGCGACGCCAGCGGGCGCGAGGCACGGTCCGAGGCACGCCTCTGACAGCATGTGGCCCGCGTCTCCGTGCCTCGGTGTTAACCCCTTGCGCGTTCGAGCCGCGTGCCGGTCGCTGCGCCGTCGGTCGCTGCGCTGCTTGCGGTAGCGTGTGCCCTGTCGCTCGTACGTGGGCGCCGTGTGCACCTGAGGTGTGAAACACGACTTCTCCTTGACGTCGGATGGGTCGGACGGCTTTGGACATTGTGTCAGTGTATTGCGCGTACGCGAGCGGTGCCTGCAATACGCCTGTGCGTGCGATACACGTGTGGTATTGGCCGTGGTGCATCGCGTCGATGGCGTGGTGGTCCCGCATGGTGCTACGGCCTCTTCCATGGTGAAACTTCACCGATTGGGTTAATTTCGCCATGAACGAATGGGTTCAGGTTTGGAGGGCAGGAAGTCGCTGTCTGACGTCCAGTTCTTGGGCCTCAAGATACTGGACCTCAACGATATACCTTGGAGATCTACATAAGCGCCGTTTCTTACACGTGGGCTGTGCACTGGGCTTGGAACATGCCCCCCCGCGGGGTTGGGTTCGCACGCTTGTCTAGTGCACCACGAGCGGTGCATTCGTACGTAGAGGCATACGCCCCACCGAGTGTTACCGCCTCCCCGTAGTACTGAATAGATAAATAATTACTCAACCAGCCCCGCGTGAGCCCCGGCCAGGCAGCCATGGCGAGCCGGGGCCCGTTAGCGTTCCGATCGGAAGCGTCCCCGCGCGGGCAGCACCGGCCCCTATGGCGCGTCCGGTTCCGAGTCGCTAGAGTCCTCGAGCACGGAAGCTAGGGCGCGCCTGCTCTGCTCCCAGTTCGAGTCGTTCTCGTCAGAGTCCTCGTCGGAGTCCCCGTCCTCGTCCTCGAGCATGGAAGCTTGGGCCAGCGCGGCCATCGCGGCTGCCAGAGACGCGAGGAAGGACTCGACGAGCGGCGCGACTGCTTGTTTCGATATGTCCCTTGATTTGTCCCTTGAATATCTCGTGTTGACGCCGGCGAGGCGGTAAAACGGCGCGAAGGCGCCCTGTGGTGGTGAGGGGAGCCCGCGGTGGCGTAGCCGCACCATGACCCGCGCCATCTCCTGGTCCACCTCCGACAGCGTGGCGAAATGCTCCAGCTCGGCGGAAGTCAATGACGAGGTCATGGAGTCGTAGGCAGTTGTTGCCTTTGTCTGAAGAGGTACTTCGCGCGGTCGCCCTCTCGTCCGCGCGAGACTGCCGACGCGCTCGAACCACTCGGCGTTGGTCGTGAGTTGCTCTTGGAGCGACAGCGGCCGGTCGTCGCTAAACCGGAGCGCGGCCAACGAGATGCCCTGTTTCTCGAACACGTCTGCGACCAGGTCGAGGGCGGCGAGCTACTGGGTGTCGGTGGCGCCCTCGCGGGCCGACAGGATGTCGCTCCGCGCGCGCACGGCGGCGCCGACGAGCTGCGGGACCTCCGCCACGCCGAGGACGGGCTTCAGCTCTAGATTCAACGGCGCGAGCGCTTTACTAATGGTGGCGAACCTCGCTTTCCGTGCAGACCTCCGGACGCCGCGTTTTTTTTCCGCCGCCTCCTCGCGCGCGCGCCGCTCTGCGTTCCACCTGTCCACGAGTAGGATCCACGCCCGCAACGGCCGGCGCTGTCGTACGTTGCCGGCACACAGCATTTCTTCAGGCACGTCCAGATGAGGGTAATTCGCGATGATATAGTCGCGCTCATGATATAGGGAATACCAAGGTTTGATCGCGAGATCGCCGCGTCGGCTTCCTCGCTGAGGTGCGAGAGCGCCACGTCGCCGCGCTGGAACGCGTCCATGATCTCCATTTTACCCAGCGCAGCGCGGCCCGTAGTAGTCTGCCCGAGTAACTTGCGGTTGTCGCCACTCACGCACCCCGCGAGAAGAGCGCCAAAGAAAGTTCCGAGGGCCAGCAACGCCCGTATGACCAGTCTCGCAGCTTCGTTGCGCCTTAAAATTTCTTCACTATCACACCAGTATGCGACCCCCTTAGTCTGCTTCTTCAGCGCCGCCCACTTGCGTGT
>Ga0209090_10003390_pt1 | contig 9985 bp, 12 predicted proteins | sample ArcticOcean_MG_C_9_FD_187432 | JGI IMG/M metagenome (GOLD analysis project Ga0209090, IMG submission 187432) | Marine microbial communities from western Arctic Ocean - ArcticOcean_MG_CB2_152 (SPAdes) (version 2) | ecosystem: Environmental > Aquatic > Marine > Oceanic | place: Arctic Ocean... | reverse complement strand
CGTACACTCCTAGACTCGAAGTGAGTTGATTGTGGTTCCAAGTTTCCCCACCGTCAGTAGAATTGTATACGTTGTCTAATATGCTTCCTGCTACAACTATTTGTGGATCGGTTTGGCTGATAGCAAGGCTGGGTTCGCAAGGCTGAAATCCAGAAGTGTGTATGGGCCCTATTTGAATATTTTCAGGTATAGAATCCTGTGAAATAGCAGAAGGGATAGACAGAAACGCGAAGAGAGATATGCTGAACAGTAATCTGATCATATTACTTAGACTCGGATACTAACTTGTCAAAATCCGCTATTATTTCATCGAGTGACGAGCTGATGGCCTCTTGCAATGTGATGAGTTCTGCTTCAGACAGATCCTCAAGAAGGGCCTCTGCTTCATGATCGTGATGGTGCTCTTCGCCAGGTGCGTGATTACACTCAGTGCCAGGAAGCTTTACCATAGTCTTTTTCCACTCTTTATATCGAGAGTCTAAAGCCACTAGTTTAATAAAGTTAGAATCAGTGTGTTCTGTTATTTGAAATTGGTGGACTAATGACTTGCGAAATTCATTAGCACGTTCACTACTTGCGTTGTGTATTGCGATAGCTTGAGATGTTTCAGAAATTTCAGAAGTTTCATCGTGATTAGGAGCGTCACAAGATTCAGAGCATGAGGTGAAAACCGATGCAAGGATGATAAGGCTTGATACAAAAAGAGTTGAGAGTGTATTGAATTTCATTTGGGTGGATTTTAATGCTTGACTAAAGTAGTTAAAGTAGCTAAAGTAGATTATTTATCTGGAGTGGGAACAGGATCGTAACCCGATGTTCCCCATGGGTGACATTTGAATATCCTGCGCAGCGTGAGTAATAGACCTTTCCATGACCCCCAAACGGTAAAAGCTTGGATAGAGTATGATGAACATGAAGGCTCATGACGACAGTTGGATCCGAGTAGTGGACTGAGGATGGCCTTATATAAACGTATAAGACCTATGAAAATAAATCGCATGACTTCAAAGATACGTCACGGAACAGGACTAGAATGGGTGGTTCTGGAACGCCATCATGGCCGCAAGGCCTAGGGTGATGCCGCCCACGACTAGTTGCTGGGAGCGCTGGGATGCGCCGAATGCGCGTGCCAGCGAGAAGATGGATAGGGTGATCAGGAGGATTATGATTTGGCCGAACTCTACGCCGAGATTGAATTTGAGGAGAGGGAGGACAATGCCTGAACCTCGCTCGACGGCTATTCGATAAAAGGAGGAGAAGCCGAGGCCGTGTATGAGGCCGAAGATTATGGTGATGATGTAGGTGAGATTGCGGAGAATAGAGAAGGACGTAAGGGAACGGAAAGAACGGGAAGCAGAAATTGGCGGGGCGACTAGCGAGGTACCGAGGATGGCAGAGATGGCCATGAAGATGATGGTGAGGGGGATTAGGAATTCAATCCAGGCTGAGGATGCTCGGACGAGGTCTAGGCCAGCTAGGAATAGGGTGATGCAGTGTCCGATAGTGAAAGCGGACGCAAGCAGGGTCATTCGGCCTAATTTCGTGAGGTCGAATGATGCTGCGAGCGCAACTAAAAACAAGATATGGTCTATGCCGTTGAGGTCGGTTATGTGTTTTGCGCCTAGAATAAAATCTTCCATCTGAATTTATCACTTGAGGTCGTAGCGACATATTGTGAATGAAAATTCGTGTCTATCGTCAGCTGGATGATCGTCTATTACTTCCAGGGTCCACTTTGAAGAATCGAAGTCAGGAAAAAAAGCATCGCCTTCTGGAGATCCGTGAACATGAGTGATGAACATAGTGTCTACTACTCCAGCATCGAGTGCCATGGTATAAACCTGACCGCCTCCTATGATGAATGCTTCTGATTCACCAGCTTTTTTTGCGAGGACTAGTGAGTCATCAAGAGAAGTGACAAGGGTTGCTGGTGATGCGTCGTAGTTGTTGTTACGGCTTAAGACTACATTAGGTCGGCCTGGAAGGGGTCGATATTTTTCGGGTATAGATTCGTAATTACGCCTTCCCATTATGACGTGCCGACCTTTAGTTATGGACTTAAAGAAAGCCATATCGTCTGGTAAAGACCAAGCCAAACCATTATCCCTGCCTATCACTCCATTGTCTGCTACTGCAGCAATTAGGCTTACTCTCATTGCGCCTATCATACAGAAATGGGGGCTTTTATGTTAGGCTCAGCTACATAATCGAGTAGGGTGAAGTCATCGTAAGTGAAATCGAATAGGTTCTTGATGTCCGGGTTTAAAATCATCTTAGGTAGCTTTCCAGGTGTGCGGGATAGCTGTTCGCGGGTTTGGGTTAAATGATTATTATAAAGGTGGACATCGCCGAAAGAGTGAACGAAGTCACCCGGCTCTAAATCACAAACCTGAGCCATCATCATTGTAAGCAAAGCGTATGAGGCTATGTTGAATGGTACGCCTAGAAAGGTGTCTGCGGAGCGCTGGTATAACTGGCAGTTTAATTTTCCTTCACTCACATGAAATTGGAAAAGACAGTGACAGGGAGGAAGAGCCATTTCATCAATAAAGCTAGGGTTCCAAGCACTTATAACGTGACGTCTAGAATATGGATTAGTTTTTATTTGTTCTATTAACTTAGTAATCTGATCGGTGGAAGTGCCATCAGGATTAGGCCAAGACCTCCACTGATATCCATAAACTGGCCCTAGATTTCCATCTTCGTCAGCCCAGTCATCCCATATCCTCACACCGTTTTCTTTGAGATAAGATATATTCGTATCTCCTTTTAAAAACCATAAAAGTTCATGAATGATGCTGCGAAGGTGTAATTTTTTCGTGGTAAGCACAGGGAACCCTTCGCTTAAATCGAATCTCATTTGGTATCCAAAACACCCTAAGGTGCCTGTCCCAGTTCTATCTTCCCTCTTAACACCATTTTCTAAAAGGTGCTCTAATAAATTAAGGTATGGCTTCATACATCGAAGATAATTATTTGAATACTATCTAAGGTCAGTAGTTGAAACGTAGTTGAGAACTAGCGTAAAATTCCAGACCAATGTGAGATCTTAACACCAGAACGCCATCTAATAATTGCATTTAATATGAGCATGTGTATTATTAGAATAACATGTAATGGAAGCAGGTAATATGGCCACAAAAGATCCTCGGACAGGAGAGGACTCTCTACATGGGGCTGTTCTATAACATACATATAGTTAGCAGCTGCATCTGCGGGATAATCGACATAAACATTAAGTAAGGTGTTAATCCCTATCATTAATGTTGAAATCAGAACATTAAAACCATAGGCTCTAATCCAGTCAAAACTTCTTAATTTCATCTCATAATGACGCATCATTATTATGGGAACGAACACTAACCCACTGTGTACGAAGATATAGTTAATAAAGGCAGGCAGGGAATAACCAGTAGTTAAATTAGGAGTGATAAAGGAGTGAAAACCTCCTATTATAGCCATATACATGGTAACCATAAACAACTTTCTAGATCTGAAGAAGCAGTTAAATGCGAGGAGCCAGAAGTTCAATCCACAAAAATGTAAAGGTAGATTTCTGTGAAGTGAGAAGGTTGTGTCTGGATCCAACAGTATATAAAGAGGTACGTAGCACTGAATGGCAATCATCATTATCCCCAACCGACGCAGATAGGAATCCTTTTTATCCTCGGGACAGCGATTGAAAACTGTGAACAACAGAATGCCCACGGAAATAGCACCGAGTATCAGTATCCAGAATTCTAGGTCACTTGAGGTATAGGCTTTCGCCATGATATTTATTTATCGACAATAATCGTTGACGTAGGGAACGCGAAGTCGAGGTTTAGAGCATTGAATTCAGTCAAAATAGCTAAATTTATCTCACTAGGAGTATTCGCCCAGTGTCCCTGTTTATTAATGTAATAATTGCAATTTATATTTAAACTGAAATCCCCGAATGAATCAAACCAAACAGTATAATCCTCCTCAATATGAGGGTGACTGTCGACTATCTTTTTTATAGTGTCAATCGCTAACTGAATATTTTCGGGAGTGGTATCATAGGTCAGTCCTAAACAAATTCTAACCTTACGTGAAGGCTCGGCTGTTACATTTTCTACTACAGTATTTGTAAACTGATTATTCGGAATCGTTACGGTTCTTCCCTCAAGAGTTTTAATGCGCGTAGTCCTGATGCCTATTTCAATAACGGTTCCATCTATGCCGCTTACTTTAACCCTATCTCCTACTCTAAACGGACTATCAATAAATATGGTGATTCCGCCGAAAATATTTGCCACGAAATCTTTCGCAGCCATAGCTAAAGCAATACCACCTATTCCTAGACCCGCTATAAGAGCTCCCACATCATGGCCAGCACTACTTATCGCCATTATGAAACCGAGGGCCCATATCCCAGAGGAAAGTGTTTTCTTCAGTATCGGAGCCATGTCATTGACAATGGAGCCGTTTTGACTCTCTGCCAACTTCGTGAAGACATGATTAATAATGGTGTTAACCACTCTGGAAGCCAGCCATGTAAATAACAATACCACCGCTACTCCGAACATGTTTGAAATAAACTCCCCCCCATTTTCTATTTCTAGATGATTGTATGCCAACCAAAATCCCAACAGCACAACAGATATCGAAATTGGTTCTTCTATTGCATCTACTACATTATTATCTAATTCAGTTTCTGTCTTTGACGCCCACTTGCTAAATATCTTTTTAAAGATAAAATATATTATCCTAGCTAAAACTATACTTCCAGCTACATAAGCAATAGCGATTAACCAAGTATGAAGAGAATTTCCTAAAAAAAACGTTGATTCTAATGTTTCCATATTGCTAAAGTCGGAAAGGTTGGGGATATCTTTGCATTATGTCTAAAAAAGCATCAACTAATCTTTGCACAGGCCCCTCACTTCGAGTGGGTGTACTAGGTGGTGGACAACTAGGAAGAATGATGATACAGGCAGGAGTCGATCTAGACATGAGAATTGAAGTAATGGATCCTTCTAGCGATGCTCCGTGCCGGCACCTTACACATAGATTCGTTCAAGGGGACTTAAATGACCATAACGCTGTAGTTGATTTCGGTCGTGATTTAGACGTGTTAACCATTGAAATAGAGAATGTTAGCATTTCGGGACTTCGAGAGCTAGAGGAGTCAGGAGTTAGTATAATACCTAAGCCATCACACATAGAATTAATTCAAGATAAGGGCATACAAAAGCAATTTTTCGCAGACAATAATATCCCCACATCTAAATTCACACTAATTGAAGAGCATGGAGAAATCAGTAAAATGGGCTTCCCAATTGTTCAAAAGTTAAGGACTGGTGGATATGATGGCCGAGGTGTTCAGATTTTAAAAACTCGTGAAGAGGTGGTAAAAAATAGATTTTCGGAACCTAGCCTACTTGAATTAGCAGTCGATATCGATAAGGAGTTAAGTGTCATAGTAGCTAGAAATTCTAGTGGAGAAACAGCCACTTATCCAGTCGTAGAATCAGTTTTCGATCCAGTTGCAAATCTCGTGTCTTCGTTAATAGCTCCCGCAGAAATATCCGACGCTCTAGCATCAGAGGCTACTGCATTAGCTTTAAGAGTTGTCCAAGCAATGGAGTTTGAGGGATTAATGGCGGTAGAGTTATTCCTCAACACCCATGGTGAGCTTCTAGTTAACGAGGTCGCTCCTCGAACACATAATAGCGGTCATCATACTATAGAAGCTAATAGGACTTCACAATTCTCTCAACATCTGAGAACTATTATGAATATGCCCTTAGGGTCTGTGGAGCCCATTCACAAAGCGGCGGGAATGATTAACCTTCTGGGGGCCGAGGGTGCATACGGCGCACCAGTTTATGAGGGATTAGGTGAAGCTGTTCGAATGGCTGGTGTAAATCCACATTTGTACGGTAAATCTGAGGTTAAGCCCCACCGTAAAATGGGACACGTAACCGTTACAGGGTCCAGTATGGAAGAGGTTAAATCTTGTTTGTTGAAACTTCAAAACAATGTTTGTGTAACGGGCACAGACTGAAGGTAAATTAGCTCTATGTCTCACAACCCTACCCTGTCAATAGCCGTTCTTGCGGGAGGTTATTCCGGTGAATTTGTGATCTCTCTTAAGAGTGCAGCCACCGTGATGGAGAATATAGACAGAAATGAATTCTCACCGTTACTCGTTAGGATATTTAAGGAAAATTGGTGGGTGGAATCTGAGGGTGAGTCATATGATATTGATAAAAAGGACTTTTCTTGGATTGATCATTCTGGCACGAAGAATACATTTGACTCTGTATTTATAATGGTTCATGGCACGCCCGGAGAGGATGGGATTCTTCAACAGTACTTCGAAAAGCTTAAACTTCCATTCACAACAGGTTCTACTGAATCAGTAAGTGGAACATTCAATAAGTATTACACGACAGAAAGACTTAGAAAGGCAGGATATACTGTAGCTGATGCTGTTAAGATTGACAAATCTGAGAACCTATCTTCGGTCGATTACGAGAAAATAGGTAAAAAGGTGAGTTTCCCTTGCTTTGTGAAACCTAATGAAGGCGGATCAAGCTTAGGAATTTCTAGAGTCGAAAGACAGGAAGATTTACTAGAGGCAATAGAATTCGCATTTTCCACTGAGTGTACTTCGGTGCTCGTGGAAGCGTTTCTTGAAGGCCGAGAGTTTTCGATGGGAATAGTTCCTGGCGTAAACCTCTCCCCTATGGCAATGCCTATTACTGAGATTATTACAAAAAATTTATTTTTTGATTTCGAGGCCAAATACGAAGGAGCTAGTCGTGAAATAACGCCAGCTGACCTTTCTGACTCAGTAAGAATAAGGATGGAATCTATAGGAATTCAGGTCTATCAACAATTGGACTGCAAGGGCATGGTCAGGATAGACTATATCTTAGTTGAAGGTGGAGAAGCAGCAATTTTAGAGATAAATTCCGTGCCCGGTTTTTCAAAAGTGAGTCTTCTACCTCAACAGTTAGCAGAAGCGGGAATCTCAATTGAAGAAATGATAACTCGAGTTATCAAGTCTGCTTCGGTCTGATAAACCTATGCTCAAAGTACCGTAAAAAAGTCAACCAATAGGTTGACAATTTCTCTAAGGAATTCGCAAGGGTATCAACTTCGCTAAACTCGACGCTCTAGGCGCATAAACATAACTAGCGTTTAACTCTAGAGGGATTGTCTTTAATAAAAGCTTTCCAACCAGTCCCACCACTTTGCATTGTAGGAGATGATAATTGGTAATGATGGCAAAGTGCTACGGCAATACCATCCGTGGCGTCGAGCTGCTTAGGCATATCTTCATCCCTGAGCTTAAGAGTTCTTTGGACCATTCCTGCAACCTGCTCTTTCGATGCTGCACCAGATCCTGTGATAGATTTTTTTATTTTCCTAGGGGCGTATTCAGCAATGGTGAGGTCGAGACTAAGAGCGGCTGCAAAAGCAACTCCCTGAGCCCTTCCGAGTTTTAACATCGACTGAACATTCTTTCCAAAGAAGGGAGCTTCCACGGCCATTACATCTGGGTTATGTGTTTCTATCAACTGAACACATCTATCGTAAATCTTCTTCAGCTTTAGAGCGTGGTCTGAATATTTTGAGAGATGAAGGGCTCCCATTTCAATCATTTCGACTTCTGATTTACCCTTAACACGGATAATTCCATAACCCATAATAGTGGTTCCTGGGTCTATCCCTAATATGATTTTCTCCACTTTTTCCATCGTCACTAAAGTACAATATTCTCTTAACTTAGACACATGAAAGTGAGTAACACTATCTGGCACCGCCTTAAATCAGAAAAACTAGCAATGGCTGGTCTATTTTGGGTATGTCTGTGGGTTTTTATCGCAATTGCAGGGCCACTATTACGGCCTGACCCTTCTCCCAATGCTAATGATCAGCACCTGGAGATGAGTCTACTGCCGCCCGGAAGTGAAATGGTTAGTGAAGAGGGAGAGAGCATCTACTTCGTTCTCGGGAGTGATAGATACGGTAGAGATTTCGCAAGCAGACTCATGGCTGGAAGTGCCATATCGTTATCCGTAGCGGGAATCGCCGTTCTGATAAGTCTAATTATAGGACTATTCCTAGGGGCGTTAGCTGGATATAAGGGAGGGAGAATAGACGCGGTGGTGAGCTGGTTTTTGCAGGTGGTTTGGACTGTACCCACACTCTTAATGGTACTCGCAATAACCCTAGCTTTCGGGAAGGGATTCTGGCAGGTATTCGTCGCTATAGGATTAACTATGTGGGTTGAAGTGGCGAGAATAGTGAGAGGCCAATTCATATCCTTGAGGGAGTTAGAATACGTGCAAGCGGCCAAAGCTCTGGGGCTTTCAGACTTTCGCATCATGTTCAGGCACATCTTACCTAATGCTCTAGGACCCATCATCGTAGTTGCGGCTGCGAATTTTGCAGCAGCAATTTTAATAGAGTCTGGATTGAGTTTTCTAGGTGTGGGAGCACGTATTCCAGTACCGTCGTGGGGGAATATTATAAAAGAACACTATCATTTAATTACGACAGACCTTGCGTGGCTTGCGGTTCTGCCGGGGGCATTAATCGCGAGCTTAGTGCTTTCCTTTACTTGGTTAGGTGACGGACTGAGGAAAGCATTTGACATTAATAATTAAACTATCTTTTCAACGTGGAAACAATAGAAAATATCGATACTGAAAAATCCATTTACGTCGCTGGGCATAATGGAATGGTGGGTTCAGCTATAATTAGGGCTCTTAATTCTAGAGGCCAAACCAACATCATTAAAAGGACTTCAATGGAATTAGACCTTCGAGATGCTAGTGCGGTGGAGGATTTTTTCAGCTCTGAAAGACCACAACACGTATATCTCGCAGCGGCTAAAGTTGGGGGTATTCTCGCGAACAAGACATACCCAGCTAATTTTCTCGCAGACAACTTAGCTATCACTGCTAACATCATAAAATCGGCTCATAAACATCAGGTTGAGAAACTTCTGTTTCTAGGGAGCTCTTGTATCTATCCGAAACACGCATTACAACCCATACCAGAAGCCGCACTTTTAACAGGCCAGCTAGAACCCACGAACGAAGCTTATGCTATCGCGAAGATTGCCGGACTTAAGCTGTGTGACGCATTTAGGGCCCAATACGGATGTAATTTCATTTCAGCTATGCCCACGAATCTTTATGGACCGGGCGATAACTACGATCCCGACAGCAGCCATGTACTCCCCGCTATGATACGGAGATTCCACGAAGCCGTTAAGGCAGGTGAAAGCGAGGTCAAATGTTGGGGTAGCGGCACCCCTCAAAGGGAGTTCTTACACGTTGACGATTTAGCTGATGCATGTCTATTCCTTATGGATAACCATAATAAAGGCGGCTGGGTGAATGTGGGGACTGGAACGGATTTAAGCATAAAAGAGCTCGCAGAGATGATAGCCGAAGTAGTTAAATACAAAGGAGAAATAGTTTGGGACACATCAAAACCAGACGGAACACCGAGGAAATTGCTAGACGTAGGTCTCATGAAGTCTATGGGCTGGACAGCTTCTATAGAGTTGGAAAAGGGAATAAAATCTGTTTGCCAAAATTACTCACCAGAGTAACACAGGAGTAACAATGCTAACGTAGTTTTGCACTACAAAATGGCTGTGAAAAACTCATCAACTGAAAAGCCTTCACTATTGAAAGATGTGGGGACGTTATACAAGTTAAGGCTAGGCTTTTTCGTGGTTATGTCGGCCGTACTTGGCTGGTTTATGGGCGCTGACGAGGTGGACCTTCGGACCATGTTGCTACTAACTGTGGGTGGGTATTTACTCACTGGAGCTTCTAATGGTTTAAACCAAATCTTCGAGCGCGACACTGACGCTATCATGACGCGCACAGCTAATAGGCCGTTACCTACTGGCCGAATGAGTGTGAAGGCGGCTTGGGCTTGGAGTGTTGCGGCTGGAATTATAGGCATAGGTTGTCTATACCTCCTCAAC
>Ga0209090_10003382_pt1 | contig 10002 bp, 9 predicted proteins | sample ArcticOcean_MG_C_9_FD_187432 | JGI IMG/M metagenome (GOLD analysis project Ga0209090, IMG submission 187432) | Marine microbial communities from western Arctic Ocean - ArcticOcean_MG_CB2_152 (SPAdes) (version 2) | ecosystem: Environmental > Aquatic > Marine > Oceanic | place: Arctic Ocean... | reverse complement strand
CGCGAACCACATCAGTATATCCAGGGATACAGTTAACGCCCGCTTTACCTGCGATCAGTTTCGAGGTGATTTTATCACCCATCGACTCAATAGCTTTTTTACCTGGACCAATAAAGGCAATACCGGCAGCATCTAACGCATTGTGAAACTTACTGTTCTCTGAGAGAAAGCCATAACCTGGATGCACCGCATCAGCTCCAGTATCTCGGCAGGCTTGGACAATTTTATCGATCACCAGATAGCTTTCTGAGGAGGACGCCGGGCCAATATTGACGGCCTCATCTGCCATCTTTACATGCAGCGCGTCGACATCAGCGTCGGAATAAACCGCCACAGTGGCAATACCCATTTTCTTAGCGGTAGCAAAAACACGACAGGCGATTTCGCCTCGGTTAGCCACTAGAATCTTTTTTAACATAGTTTTTTCTTCTCTTTATAACGAGCTAAAATCGAATTTAGAGTAATCTTAAAGCGGGATGTTGCCATGCTTGCGCCAGGGATTTTCAATACTTTTATTCTTCAGCATAGCCAGCGATCTCGCCACACGCTTACGCGTACTGTGAGGCATAATCACATCGTCGATGTAACCCCGCTGGGCGGCGCTGAATGGGTTGGCAAACTTCTGACGATACTCTTCAGTCCGCGCGGCAATCTTCTCTTCATCGCCAATATCCTTACGGAAGATAATTTCTACTGCACCCTTGGGACCCATTACGGCAATCTCTGCCGTTGGCCAAGCCAGATTGACGTCGCCGCGAAGATGCTTGGACGCCATAACATCATAGGCACCACCATAGGCTTTGCGGGTAATCAACGTCACCTTCGGTACCGTGCATTCGGCATAGGCGTAGAGCAGCTTGGCACCGTGCTTAATAATACCTCCGTATTCCTGACTGGTACCGGGCATAAACCCGGGGACATCCACTAGCGTGAGCACTGGGATATTAAAGGCATCGCAGAAGCGGATAAATCGCGCGGCTTTGCGGGAGGCATCAATATCTAAGCAGCCCGCCATGACCATGGGCTGATTTGCCACCACACCTACTGTAGAACCTTCGATACGGATAAAGCCGGTAATAATATTTTTCGCATAGCTGACTTGGAGCTCGAAAAACTCGCCTTCGTCCGCGACCTTGAGAATTAACTCCTTCATATCATAGGGCTTGTTGGGATCACTAGGCACTAAGGTGTCCAATGACATCTCAATACGATCGGCCTCATCTTCCGTTGGCCATACCGGCGGCTTCTCACGGTTGTTGGCTGGCAGATAATTCATAAAGCGACGCAGCTTATGCAGAGCATCGACATCATTATCAAAGGCTAAGTCAGCCACGCCAGATTTTGTTGAATGCGTAGCCGCACCGCCTAGCTCTTCCGCAGTAACGGTTTCATGAGTGACGGTTTTAACCACATCCGGTCCAGTGACAAACATATAGCTGCTGTCCTGAACCATAAAGATAAAATCGGTGATAGCCGGTGAATACACTGCGCCACCAGCACAGGGGCCCATCACCATAGAAATCTGTGGAATCACACCAGAGGCCATCACGTTACGCTGAAAGACCTCTGCGTAGCCTCCGAGGGATGCAACACCCTCTTGAATGCGTGCGCCACCAGAATCATTTAAGCCAATCACAGGCGCACCGACTTTCATCGCCTGATCCATAAGCTTACAGATTTTTTCGGCATGGGCCTCTGAAAGAGCACCACCGAATACAGTAAAGTCCTGGCTGAATACAAACACCAAACGACCATTGATAGTGCCATAACCAATCACCACACCATCGCCTGGTATATGCTGCTGGTCCATATCAAAATCGGTACAGCGATGCTCAACCAACATGTCCCATTCTTCAAAACTGTTTTCGTCGAGCAATAGATCGAGGCGCTCGCGAGCGGTTAGCTTACCTTTGGCATGCTGGGCATCAATACGTTTTTGTCCTCCACCCAATCGGGCGAGGCTACGTTTTTCTTCAAGCTGGGCCAATATCTCTTTCATATTTTTTCCTTATGCACCCTGTTCTTTATCATTTACCGCTGTATTAATGATGGCTAACACGTCTTCTGCCGCCTCGGGAATATTAGTGCCGGGTCCAAAGATCGCGGCGACACCATCCGCCCTAAGCTGCTCGTAATCTTTAGGCGGAATAACGCCACCGCAGATAACGATAATTTCTTCAGCACCCTGTGCCCGAAGGCTTTTAATGAGCTGAGGCACGAGGGTTTTATGACCAGCAGCCTGAGAAGATACACCCACCACATGCACATCATTTTCGATAGCTTGCTGTGCCGCTTCTTCTGGGGTCTGAAACATAGGCCCCACATCGACATCAAAGCCAAGGTCCGCAAACGCCGTAGCAATTACCTTGGCGCCACGGTCATGACCATCCTGACCCATTTTTACCACCAGCATGCGCGGCCGACGACCATAATCATCGGCAAAGGCTTCTACCTTCTTTTTAATATTCATAAATCCTTCGTCCCCTTTATAAGCAGAGCCATAGACGCCGCTAATGGACCGTTGGGTAGCCTTGTGGCGACCCCACTCAGTCTCCAGCGCATCAGAAATCTCACCCACTGTTGCCCGAGCACGAGCAGCATCCACCGCCAACGCCAATAAATTTCCGTCACCACTTTTTGCAGCTTGCGTTAGCATCGCAAGAGTTCGCTGACAGACGTCGCTATCACGTGAACTGCGCACCTGTGCAAGGCGGGCCACCTGAGATTCGCGCACCGCACTATTATCAATATCTAGCACATCAACCTCAGGCTCAACCGCCATTTGGTACTTATTCACCCCAACAATTACCTCTTCGCCGCGATCGATGCCTGCCTGTCGCAGTGCCGCCGCCTCTTCAATACGCAGTTTAGGTATGCCGGTTTCAACCGCCTTGGTCATACCGCCCTGCTCTTCTACTTCATCAATAATCTCGCGGGCAGCTTTGACTAACTGATCGGTAAGCGATTCCACATAATAGGAACCGGCCAGAGGATCAACCACATTAGTAATGCCCGTCTCTTCTTGAATCACTAGCTGTGTATTGCGTGCAATACGGGCCGAGAATTCGGTGGGTAGCGCCAGGGCTTCATCAAAGGAATTGGTATGCAATGACTGAGTGCCACCAAGAACCGCAGACATGGCCTCGATCGTGGTGCGCATTATATTGTTGTAGGGGTCTTTACTGGTCAGGCTTACACCTGAGGTCTGGCAGTGGGTGCGCAGTACCAGTGAGCGATCATCTTTTGGCGCAAACTTCTCTTCCATTAACGTCGCCCAGAGAATGCGAGCCGCACGCAGCTTGGCAATTTCCATAAAGAAGTTCATACCAATCGCAAAGAAAAACGACAGTCGAGGCGCAAACTTATCCACGTCCATACCGCTATCAATAGCCGTGCGCACATATTCAATGCCGTCGGCAATGGTGTATGCCAGCTCCTGGACATTGGTCGCGCCAGCTTCCTGCATATGGTAGCCGGAGATCGAAATAGAATTGAATTTAGGCATATGATTGGCGGTATAACCAATAATGTCCGACACAATACGCATCGACGGTGTCGGTGGGTAAATATAGGTATTACGCACCATAAACTCTTTCAAAATATCATTTTGTAATGTACCCGCAAGCTGTTCGGGCGCAACACCCTGCTCTTCCGCAGCAACAATATAGCTGGCCATCACCGGAAGCACTGCGCCGTTCATGGTCATAGAGACAGACACCTTATCCAGCGGAATCTGATCAAATAGAATCTTCATATCTTCGACAGAATCAATCGCCACCCCAGCCTTACCCACATCGCCAACAACGCGAGGGTGATCCGAGTCATAACCGCGGTGAGTCGGCAAATCAAATGCTACAGACAAACCCTGCTGGCCAGCCGCAAGGTTACTGCGATAAAAAGCGTTGGATGCTTCGGCGGTAGAGAAACCCGCATACTGGCGCACGGTCCAGGGACGACCTGCATACATAGTGGCCTTAGGGCCGCGCTTATAGGGCGCAAAACCCGGCAGGTTATCCATATGATCAAGGCCCGCAGTATCTTCAGCGGTATAGATCGGCTTAACCTCGATACCCTCAGACGTTTGCCACAGCAACTCATCAGGCGAGGCGCCTTTACGCTCTTGGGTGGCGAGTTTTTCCCAGTCACTAAAAGTATTACTGGCCATCGGTTTTTTGTTATCGGTCATAGGGTTCTCGGCTAAAAATAGCGGCACAGGTTTCAATGAAGGAACTATGCAGTAACGCGCACTGTAATAGTAGGTCTATTTTTACCAGACAAACACACATTTATTGCCACATATTTTCCTTAAATTCCTATAAATATGCTATAAACTACACAATAACTCACAAATTATATCTTTTTAGAGGCTAACAATGGCGACGATTTGTAACCACCATGTTATCTCCTGCATGCACGGACTCAGAGAACAGAATCTACCACAGCAGCAGGCATTGGAGCGGGCCGGCATCAATCCCTCGGTGATACGTAACGATAGCCAGCGAGTGCACACCGATCAGGTCGCACGACTGTTTAAGACAGTACAGGAAACACTGAACGATGAGTTTATGGGTTTCACCGAAAATCACTGCAAGGTAGGTCTATTTGCCACCATGGGTGAACTCGTCAGCCATTGCGGAACACTGGGCGAGTTATTAGACAAGGCGGTCAATTTTTATAATCTGGTGAGTAGTGATATTCCCATGCGACTTAGCCGGTCACGGGGCAATGCAGTCGTCAGCTTTAAAATGAGCAAACCCCATCTCGATCCAGAACACTTTATGGCTGAGTTTTGGTTAGTGATTTGGCACCGTTTTCCCAGCTGGTATATCGGCGAGCCCATCCGCTTGCAGGAAACCCACTTTACCTTTAGCTCCCCCCAGCACCACGATGAGCTGCAAATCATGTTTCCCAGTCAGTTGCAGTTCAGCCGCACCGCTAACCGGCTGATTTTCGATGCCCAGTATCTTGATAAAGCCCTGGTGCGCTCAGCCCAGGAATTAGCCACCTATGTGCAAAATGCTCCGGCGGATGTTATGACCATCCCTGGTTCAGATAGTACGTTAGAAGCCAAGATAGAAAGAATGATTGCCCAGCGTGATCCCGATCGCCTAGTCTTTGCACCCCTTCACCAGCTAGCAGCAGAACTTGGCATTAGCAGCCAAACATTGCATCGACGACTCAGGGAAAGTGCCACCAGCTACCAAAAAATTAAGGATAACTTGAGGCGCGAAGTGGCGATTCAAAAGCTCGTCAATGAGCGCTTAAGTGTAGATCAGGTAGCCGATCTTGTCGGGTTTACCGAGTCGCGGTCGTTTACGCGAGCGTTTAAACATTGGACAGGATTAACGCCGAGTGAGTACTGCAAGCAAAATCAACCAATGACCTCTGCGGCTAAAACAAGTACATTAGTCCGCTAAATTGATAACCCATAATAGATCCCATGCCCGCAGATAAAATCAGACTCACCCAATACAGTCATGGTGCCGGTTGCGGCTGCAAAATTGCCCCCAGCGTGCTTGAGACATTCCTCAAGACTGACTATGTGCCGCCTAATGACCCTCGCCTGCTGGTTGGGAACAACACCAACGACGATGCCGCAGTCTATGACCTGGGTGACGGCACCGGCGTTATTAGTACCACCGATTTTTTTATGCCTATCGTCGATGATCCCTTTGAGTTTGGCCGTGTTGCCGCCACCAATGCCATTAGCGACATCTATGCCATGGGCGGCACGCCAATGATGGCGATTGCTATTTTAGGCTGGCCAATCAACCTGTTAGCTGCGCAAGTCGCGCAAAAAGTCATTGATGGCGGGCGTCATGCCTGCGGCGAGGCCGGCATTCATTTAGCCGGCGGCCATTCTATCGACTCACCGGAGCCGATCTTTGGGTTGGCAGTGACTGGCCGCGTTGAACTCAACAATCTGAAGCAGAACTGCACCGCCAAAGCAGGTGATCAGTTGTTTTTAACCAAGCCGATTGGCGTGGGAATTCTTACTACCGCCGAGAAGCAGGGCATGTTGCGACCTGAACATGCTCGCTTGGCTGTAGAGAGCATGATGAAGCTCAACACTGTTGGAGCTGACCTAGCTAAAATCGATGGCGTAACGGCAATGACCGATGTCACCGGCTTTGGCTTGCTGGGCCACCTACTTGAGATCTGCCAGGGAAGTCAACTGGCCGCTGCGGTTCACTTAGACACGTTGCCTCTGCTGGATAACGCAGTAATTAATTACCTTGAGCAGGGCTGTGTCCCCGGTGGCAGTACTCGCAACTGGGAGAGCATCAGACAACATATCAATGGCACCGACCTGCAAAGCCAAATGCTACTATGCGACCCACAAACAAGCGGAGGGCTATTGGTAGCGGTCGATAGCGACAGTGCGAGCTTGGTTGCTGGCCTATTAAAAGCCTCTGGCTGTCATCACTTGCCCATAGGTACCCTTACCCATCAAACCGATGGTCCGACCATAGAAGTCATCTTGTGAACTATCCCCTGACCAGCAACTATCGACAGTTGCTGCTGAATAACACGCCGATGATTGATGTCCGCGCGCCTGTTGAGTTCATCACTGGTGCCCTGCCCTCTGCGGTAAACCTGCCCTTAATGATTGATGAAGAACGCCATCAGGTAGGCATCCGCTACAAAAACAACGGTCAGCAGTCGGCCATAGAGCTCGGTAATAATTTGATTACCGGCGACATCAAAGAGCAGCGTGTGCGAGCATGGCAGGCGTTTATGGCCGCCAATCCCAATGCCGTACTTTATTGCGCCCGCGGCGGACTGCGCTCGCAACTGAGTTGCGAATGGCTTGCGGATATTGGCATTGCCTGTCCGAAAGTTGAAGGGGGCTATAAATCGCTGCGAGGTTTTCTCTATCAATACTTGATGGACTACAGCGCCAACCACTCTTTTAACATTCTCTCTGGTATGACCGGCACAGGTAAAACCGAGATTATTCAGCAGCTTAAAACCGGCGTTGATCTTGAGGGTGCAGCCAATCATAAAGGCTCAAGCTTTGGCCGCCCACTGGATGGCCAGCCGGTACAGATTAATTTTGAAAACCGTATTGCGCTGGATATTTTAAAACTTGAGGAAGGGTTGCCCGAGAGGAAAATTGTGTTGGAGGATGAGAGCCGCAATATAGGTGCGCGCAACCTGCCCCATTATTTGGCAGCCCGCATGGCACAGAGCTCTTTCGTAGTTATAGAAATGGATTTTGAAGAACGCCTTGAGCGTTTGTGGCAGGAGTATGTAGTGGAACGCCATCATAAGACTCTGGCATTTTTTGGCGGCAGCGGAGAGGCGGAATTTGCCAGCTATTTACGCGACAGTCTGTTGCGCGTGGAAAAGCGTCTGGGCGGCCTGCGCACCCAAGAACTTTTAGCCTCCATGGACAATGCTATCGCAGTTCAACATCAGGACAGTTTTGCCAGTCATCGTCACTGGCTCGCCGCACTGACTAAGGAGTACTACGACCCCATGTACAGCTATCAGCTTGAAAAAAAGAAAGAGCTAGTGGTGTTTCGGGGTAATCGCGAAGAGGTTACTGATTGGCTAAGAAATGCTTAGTGCTTTAGCATCGCTTGTCTACTCGGGGTATTCATCGAACTGAGTAACAGCCTCTGGCATCACTTCCCAGCTGGCCTTTGAGCCAACAAAGATATGTCTTGCAATGGCCATCTCCGGATCTCCATCAACACAGCCTAGGGTGAGGCTATGAATGGCGCCTTTATAAATAATGCACAATGTTGAGCCGCAGTGCCGACAAAACTGCACACCATAATCCTGCTCACCGACATGACTAGTGAGCTGGTCTTCGCCCTTGACCCAGCTAAATTTTTCTGCGTCTACCTCAGCACAGACAGACGCCTGAGCCGCAAAAATACGTCTGCACATCGAACAATGACAGCTGCGTGCATCGTTTAGCGGGCCTACAAGCGAATAACTTACCGCTTCACAGGAGCAGCCGCCGGTGATTAATCTATCGATTTTTACCTGTCCAATTGTCATGATAGCGGGTCTAACGGGGCTGCATTCTAACGCCACCATCGAGGCGGATGGTCTCGCCATTGAGATAGCTATTTTCCACCATATGCACCACCAGTTGACCAAATTCGGAAGGCTCGCCTAAACGTTTAGGAAAGGGAATGTTAGACACAATGCCATCTTGCACCGGCTGCGGTGCTGCCAGCATTAATGGGGTTGCCATGACACCTGGCGCAATGGTATTCACACGAATACCGCCACCCGCTAAGTCCCGCGCCATTGGCAGCGTCATACCCACAATACCACCCTTTGTCGCGGCATACGCAACCTGACCCATCTGACCATCAAACGCTGCGATTGAAGCCGTATTAATAATTACGCCTTTCTCGCCCTTTGTGTCAGGCTCATTGTTCATCATCGCAGCCGCCGCGCAGCGGGAGATATTAAAGGTGCCTATCAGATTAACTTCAATAACCTTACGATACAGATCAAGGTCGTGGGGCAAGCCTTCACGGGTAACCGTTTTCATGGCAACACCAATACCGGCGCAATTAACACAGATATCCACATGACCGAACTCGTTGGTAATATTAGCAAAAGCAGCTTCAACGTCAGGTCCGCTGGACACATCCAGCTGAATAAAGTGCGCCTTATCAGAGCCTATCGCCTGCACGACCGCAGCACCAGCGTCGGCGTTCATATCAATGATTACGACGGTTGCTCCACCGTCGGCCAACCCCTGTGTTGCCGCACGACCCAGACCTGAGCCACCGCCAGTCACTACTGCTACTTTATTTTGTAGATTCATCTTTACCTCCTAAAAAATGTCTAAAAAAAATTATCAGATAAAACCATTCGGCCGCCCTTCGATGGAAACCTGATAGGGAAGCTCCGGATTATTTGATAAGCGCCATATCATTCCATCACCCGTTTGCAAAACTCATTTTCAATACAAGTATCTAGGAGAATTATGCCAAAAGTCCAATATCCTATTATGGCGCTATCAATCAGGAAGTCTTATTGAGGCCGCTTTAGTCACATATTTTGCACTTAAGCTCTCAGACTTTAGGTTCCTGCACCAAAACAAAAGGCGGTATCACCAAAGCCCAGAGTGTCCTATTATTTGCATGCCACGCTATCGCCTGTTGATCTGTAACAGCCAAGACTCTGCCATCCTCTAACCATTGTTTTATCTGCTGGGTATTATCTTCGGTCAAGGCAATTGCGACCTTTATCAAGTCAGCATTGGCGGACACGCAGAGTACATTGCCTGCCGCATAATGCGTTTGCAATTCATACCAGCTAATCTTAGCTGTCTCGCTATTCAGCCGAATAATGAGGTTGTCTTTATCTGTGAGGTCAGTCATTTTTTTATAATGTCAGTGCTATTGAGCGTTAAGGATAATGTTGGCAAGTATGGGAATCAATTATAGTGCTGCTTTTAAAGTAAAAGGATTATAGTCATGGTACATATCAACCAGGCGGGAGTAGGAAATATTGAAACAATCATCCCCCTGTTTGCGGTTTACAGAATCTTTTACAACCTAGAATCCGATCCCGCTGCACTGCGTGACTATCTTTACGAACGCCTAACAAACCATCAGTGCGTTATCTTTCTTGCCTACGCCGATAACACTGCCGTAGGTATTACGCAACTCTACCTAGGATTCAGCTCGCTGAGTTTGAACAATAGCTGGACGCTGAATGATCTATGTGTGGTGCCTGAAGCCCGCGGCTTATGGGTGGGCCGGAAGCTATTGGACCGCGCCAAACAAATAGCGGAGGCCACATGGGCCTGTTAGATTATGCTACAAACGGCAGCAGATAATATATCCGCACAGGACCTATACAAAAAGCTTGGTTATCAACGCGACAATGACTTCTATGTTTATACCTTAGAACTTGCCGACGCGTCCTAGACCATCCACTGACAGAAATTGCGCAATAACTGCAGACCAGCATCGGCACTTTTCTCAGGGTGGAACTGCACAGCAAAAAGGTTATTATGGCTCA
>Ga0209090_10003381_pt1 | contig 10003 bp, 12 predicted proteins | sample ArcticOcean_MG_C_9_FD_187432 | JGI IMG/M metagenome (GOLD analysis project Ga0209090, IMG submission 187432) | Marine microbial communities from western Arctic Ocean - ArcticOcean_MG_CB2_152 (SPAdes) (version 2) | ecosystem: Environmental > Aquatic > Marine > Oceanic | place: Arctic Ocean... | reverse complement strand
GCCGTCCATGATGCGAACGATATATGGCGACCATCCTCGTTACGAAACTGCATATTTTAAGCCTTTCCCTGGTTATTATTTCACGGGTGACGGAGCGCGAAGAGATAAAGATGGTTATTATTGGATTACAGGACGTGTTGATGATGTCATTAATGTTTCCGGTCACAGAATAGGTTCTGCTGAGGTTGAAAGTGCCCTGGTTTCACATTCTCTATGTACGGAAGCTGCAGTGGTAGGAATCGAGCACGCCATAAAGGGACAGGGGATTTACGCATATGTTACAATACTTGATGGTGTTGAGTATACTATGGAGCTTAAAAAAGAACTTATAGCATGTGTACGAAGCATGATAGGTCCGTTTGCAGCCCCTGACACAATACATTGGGCACCTAGCTTGCCTAAAACTCGAAGCGGTAAAATACTTAGAAGGATTCTACGCAAAATTGCGTGCAAAGATGATTCTTTGGGTGATATATCCACGCTAGCAGATAAAGGTGTTGTTGAGGAACTTGTACGTTTGCGTGATGTTTGAAGTATGTAGAGAAGGCACAATCATATTCAGTTCGGGCACCGAATCGCCGAGTTAGGTTCCAAATGTATTATTCTTACAGAGCCAAGTAACTTTTCCTGTTTTAAATTTAGAATATTCAATCAATACGATATTAGAAGATAAGTTCTACTCACCGGTAATTCCTCTTCTGACTGAGCTTCTATAAGAAAACATAGATCTACCACAAGCAAACGCACATAACTACAAAAAAAGTATTTAGAGAATGGAGTGAGTCGAATGACCTTTACCCTAAAACAAATCTCACGATACTGCATGCAATAGCGCTGCTCCCTATATCGATATCTACTTCAAAATATTGAGCTTCCTTGTGATATTCCACCTAAAGATAAATTGTTAATTCAAATTTTTTTTCAGTTATTAAATTACCCGCAGTGCGCCTCCAACTATGAGAGGTTTACGTCCGACTGAGCTCTGCACAATCCAGGGGCCCTTATTATTGTAAACAGTGAGTAATAATACTTTTAGAATATAAAAGATCATCTGCTAAAAAGTCTTACCGTTGAAACATTCGGAATGAGCTTGAATCGAGAGTTCCGATACTTATCGTCACGGGAGACAAAATTTTGCATCATAGCTCCCTTAGAAATAGCTTAAATCTTTGAGCCTTTCATTTTAATTTGGGGTTACCTCCATCACTTCCGCTTCAATCTTATAATAAAAGACAAGAGAAAAGTGGCGAGGACCAGCTGGAACTTGAAGATTAATTGCAAATATGATAGATTCGGCATTGCAATATTTCTTAAAGTAACGTGAGATTCTCGTACAGGTCAAACTGATAAAGAATATACCTCAAGAGAAGATTTGAATGTGCCATGCGGAAGTGAACAGACATCAGATATTTTTCGGTCGTCGAATAACCAATCGACGGCAATAAGTTCTCCGAATGGTTCTTTGGCAGGAATTTTTTTCCGATCTTGTAGATAGTTCCTACCTCGAATGGAAAAATCGCTTACACTTGGGACACTCCAAAAATGAGTAGGTAAGGTCCCCTGGAAAAAAATACATTATGTGATTATTTAGTACATTTACCTTACCTTCGCAGAGCTTTGATTTATTACCGATTTAGTTTCGGTAATTATACGATGTAATCCATATTGCCAGCGAGCTTTCTCGATCTTGTGAGAAATAGAAAACTTTAACTTCAACTATTTATGATATCTAAATAAGGCTCAAAAGTCACCTTCATATTAAAATTTTGGAGACGAGAAGAAAGCACTCCTAAAAAATTCATTGGGAGATCATCTGAAAATATAACTCAGTAACTTACAGAGACTACGAAAATTTGAATTACCATGAATTTGATATGCTTCCGTTCCATCAATCGCAATATAACATGATACCACCGAAATAACATTTATTTTACCATTACAGTAGATCACGGAGGGAGAAAGTTCATATAAAAGTTGGAAGCCTTCGATACCTCTGGTTGAGCTGTAAACCTGAACACATAGAATATCAGTCAAAAAGATGAATATTGAAGAAATAAAGATTTCAACCATGTTTGTCTTACTGAACTGAAACGATATCAAATAGGAACCGTCTTCCCTTGGATAAATCGTACGTAGAAAACAATGGCCAGAATTTTTCTTTGATTTATTGTTAAATATCAGCTCATAAGACATACATTAAAATACCTTAAAAATCGACTGGACATCGTATTTAAATCTCACCGTTACTATGGTATTATTCTCATCCAATTTTCTACTCAATTGTGAATACTCCTGTATGACCTGCTCGTCGAAAGGGAGAAACTTTGATTCAAGAACGGCCATATAAATCTCGGCAGGAGCTGCGAATACTTTCACATTTGCCTTTTAAAATCGTTATCTGGAAGAACATTTTCCTTGCGTGTAACGAACCTTGAAAAATTTCGCGGAGTTCATTCTTATCTGACCTTGATTACTCAAGTATTCTTGATAGTTACTCATTCCATTATGAAAAGATAACAGTCTCCACCGCTTCAAATTTAGATCCTTTAAATTCCTCATTTTCAACTTGACTATGGTTATAGTTGCCGAGTGGACCAGAAAATACTGGATACGTGCATGTTTCGGTTTCGGTATCCGTGAGGGCTCAATTTGTGATTGTCGTAACAAGAAAAAAACTGTAGTTGTGGATCATGTATCGTGTCTTCATGTGTAAAAGTGTAATTAAAAAATGTGTATCACATACAGGTTTTGGCACCGTGGCACGAGAGAGTATTTTTCTTCACATGCATTCTGACTTCCTGAGAAGTTTATAGTTTAGGGTAATCTCAGGTATTTTTTTACTGTTAGCCTCTCTCGGAAAAAAGCAACCACTGCGTTACATTTATTGAAAAACGCAAAGCATATTTTCAGTACGTTCAATTTCACTGCGATGTATAACGACGTTATGAACGTTAATACAATATAGAGTCTGTGGTATCATTCTCAGGAGTCATTTTCTTGGCTTGATAATGAAGTTTCGCTGAAAGACAAGAAAAGATCTTGTACTCGCAAGAAAGAGGTGTCTGCACCTTGTTCAGAGATGAGTCCTGAAGCTTTTACAAATCTACCTTCAATTATTTCAAAGAAGGTATACTTTAAGTCTTTAACTCTTTAAGTTGCTTTTTTAAATCTTATTTATGGCCATACTAATTTCAAAAGAAGAGCATAGATTCACATTCCGATTGGAAGAATTTATATGGATATTACGGTTCTAATATGATTATATCTTGGCCATCTGATCCAATGATAGATGAAAGCTCGGACTTACACCAACTCAAGGTCGAAAACAGGGGTGCTGGAGCAAATTCACAAGTTCCTTGTAAGGTATCAAAGCAACGCGGCGCATCTAAGGGAAGAACTTATACTTCAAAGGTTTTTTTTCATTTAAGTTTTATTTGATTTTTGACAAATTTGGTGTTCTAGTACCGAGGGGTTCATCAAACTTTCCCCACGCAGCGCTGGGAGGCACAATTTCGTCGACAAGGAAAGGTGAAATGAGTTCAAATAATTAATATACATGAATTGTTCTTTTAATAACTTGTTCACAGCCAACCTCACTGGGATGTTTTGATGAAGAAGGGGAAGCAGCGCGAGCATACGACAGAATGATGATTTGGAGTGAGCTACATCCATTTCAAAGCAGCACTGAAGTAAAAGACGCAATAACGCGTCTATCAAGTATATCACTAAATTTTCATTATCTTGAATATGAAGGGGATATAGATGCTCTTCGGCAAATTTCACAGGAAAAGCTGATTCAAGAACTTCGAAAACAAGGCAGATTGCAGCAAAATTCGAAACATGATTTGCAATGATTCATAGTGAAAGAGTAGTACAAGAGGGTTACACCACGCAAGAGTTTAGTTATTTTCTCAATTTTCCGTTTAAATAGACAACAGCGTGAAAAATACTTCTATAAAATAAAATGTTTTTATAGACCTTGTGACTGAGGAGGCAAACCCACCACTTGCAAAACGCTGCTTTTTCTCCTGCCCGCTTTTTACCCAAACCCTAACCTAAACGAGGACTTTGACATCAGTTATTATATCATCAATTCTCCCAGAGTTAAAAAAGCAATTCATACTGGTATACATACATAAAGAAATAAACTCATGAAGACATGAACATTCAACAAATTTATATTTTAATGCACCTCCCCGAAATCCTTTCACGAACTTCTCAATAAATTCTTTTTTCTGTACGTCATAGTGCGGTTCTCAGTGATGAATAGAAAATAAATGCAAACAGGATGACAGCCAGACACCGTAAAATACTTTGAAAGCAAAATAGTATTAGACCCTGGTGGAATATGCAAGGAACTTAAAGAAAATATATCATTAGTTTAATAAGAGGGAATGAGTGATTTTACGGAAGTACCACATCAAAAATACTGGATTCAGCGTTATAACTTGTTCACGAGTTGGAGAGAGGGGATACGCTTGGATTATGAATCATGGTATTCAGTCACGCCAAATGCCATTGCTGTTCTTCAGGCAAGGAGATGCATTCTTCAGAATCTCCAAACTCAGAAAATACCGTTACTAGTCGTTGACGCCTTTTCAGGCTCAGGCAGTAATAGTGCTGAATTTGCTTCTGCTGGAGCTCACGTCATTTCCTGCGAAATTAACATTTCTCGTGTAAAGATGGTTTGAACTTGTCTTAATATCGAATTGTACTGAACTCTATTCAGGTGAAATTCAACACAGATAAGTACTTCCTAGGGAATAAGGTGGATTTTGTATGTGCTGATTTCCTGTCACTGTGTCCTGTTTTAAAACCAGATTTGATTTTTCTATCGCCACCGTGGGGCGGCCCCAACTACTACACTGAAAACGAAAGTTTTAAGCTCGAAAATATGTATGTAGGAAAGTTGAATGGGTTTGAAATACTGGAAAAAGCACTGGAAATCACACCAAATGTCATATATTTTCTCCCTAAAAATGCGGACCTCGGACTAATTCAGAACAGAATACGAAAACCTTGGGAGGTAATGATATAACTACACTTTCTTCGATTTTTCTTCTGCTGATTTATTTGTCCAGATTGACTTCAATTTTGTAAAAGGTAGACTTAAGGCAGTTACATTATATTTCGGCAGTTTGATTGAACTTGATAAAAATAATTCGAGGGCTTCTAGATAGTCATATTAATTCTATCGCAGAAAAGAGGGAAAACTGGCAAACTATGACACAAGCTGCATATTTTAGGTAAAAAAAATAGGATTTCGGATTTCAGCCAATACTTTTACCAGACGATGTGAATATTAAAATCATAATCAGAGTTCTCCTCCAAAACATTCCGAACTCCCGAATGGAGAGTTTGTTTTAAAAGCAACTTTTGCATTGAGACTGTCCAGTTTTGGACAAGCACCTATTTCAAAATAGTAAATAGGAATGTAGGGTCAAACACATGTGTATTACCTATTCGATGACCAAGACCTCCACAGTATGCACATCCACGCACTCCTGTTAGTGCTACGAGTTCTTTGTCTTCTTCTACAAGTTTCTCCGTCGCAAAACTGAGAAATTCTGGCACCTTTTGTTTAGCTTCAACCAGTAAATGTTGCAAGTCTTTCAACACCACTTCGGACTGATTAGGAGTGATCAGTGTTGTTGCAATGCCAGTTTTACCTCCACGCCCTACAACAAACAAATTATTCCTGACATTTTGAGATACTCATATTTTCTTACCCGTCCGACCAATTCGATGTACGTAATTTTCAATTTCAGCTGGCATGTCGAAGTTGATGACATGATTTATTGCGGGGAAGTCAAGGCCTTTCGAAATTACATCAGTGGCAACAAGAACATCTTTAAGAAAATGCTGAAAATCAAATAGAAGTCATGATATAATACATCTAAATATAAAATTTCAAACCTTGAACTGCTCTATGCTTTTATTCCTTTCACTTTGATCTTTTCCACCATGTATTGAGACCGCGTCAATACCTTTGAGTAACAGATACTCATGAACTTTATCTACATCCCGTTTATTTTCACAAAATATAAGAACCGGTGGAGCAGATTTTGTCAAGCTTTTCAGAATGTGTGTGAGTTTTTCCCCATCTTCTACACACTCTACGTCTTGAATTACGTCTAAGTTCGCAGCCCCTGCTCTACCAATATTGATTGTTACCGGATTAACCAGATTAGATTCCGCAAATTTTTTAATCTTGAAAGGCATGGTTGCACTAAACAGAATTGTTTGACGTTGCGTCTTGAAGTAGCTAAAAATTTCTTGAATTTCATCTTCGAAACCCAAATCTACCATCCTATCAGCTTCATCTAGGCAAATAAGCCTATAGGAGAACATGATAATTCTTGAATATAAAAAGTTACGCTGAATTATGTGTTAATACCTGCAGATATCTAGATTTAAATCCCTTCTCGATAACATATCTCTCAAACGACCAGGAGTTGCAGTGAGCACATGAACTCCTTCAAAACCTGGTTCCCTCATGACCTCCTGAACATTTAAACCCCCTATACATAAAATAACGGATATTGATTCGCTTTTTTTCTGCTTAAATATTTAGATAATTTCATATGTTGCTATTCAAAAAGTACTTCTTTCGGCCTCTTTTGAGAGTACAATAGTAAAACTTCGTGTGTCTGGCGCGCAAGCTCCCGCGACGGGCAAATTATTAAGCTCAGAGGGCCCTCTCCACGTACAAGCGGCATTCGTAGTTGTTCGATCTACATTTCAATTTCGAGGAAAAATGATGTAAGTGAGTCAATCATTAGATTAGAATACCGAAATCTTTACCATAACGGAGGTCAAAATAGGAAGAACAAAGGCCAGTGTTTTCCCAGAGCCAGTTGAAGCTGAGCAAGAATTGAACCTTATGCCCTCAGAAAATTAAATTTAAGTTAATTACCTATCCCAATCATATCACGTCCACTTAAAATAAGTGGTATGCCCTGCATCTGTATTGCTGTAGGTTTCATAATGCCCTATGAATAAAAAAAATTCCATATATTCTCATGATGCAAAAATTCCATTATTTACCTTTTGTCGAAGTGTATGTAGAATTTTATTGGGTAAACCCATGGTTAAGAAAGAACAAGATGGCATGGGAACCAAATTGCCTACAATTTTGTTTATAAAACGAATTAGTTAACGACAACAATACTTACCCTCTACACTCATACATAGTTTGCTCCGAATTCCGTGGCATTTTTTTTCCTCAAAAGAAGAAGAGTCTAGAAAAAAATGTAAGGAGAGTTGAAAGTTCAACTCAAGTATAATGGAAGATTGTTTTTGTCCTGACCTGTCCAACCGGTTTGCATGGAGCTTTCATACTTTAAACCACTGGCCAGTTCAGTGGCAGAGCGTAAGCCTTTCTTTGTCTGGTGAATAAATTAAGAGGCTTGGTTTATAAAACATTTCAAATAAATTACCAACACAGCTTTTAACAAGGTGGCCTCAGTTTCAGCTATTTTCTGAGAATTAGTGCTGGTTTGTGATTTTCTACTTCCCTCCAGCGATTTGAGAAGGAGTGATGATCCTATTTCCTTGTATGAAGTAAATGAATTATCCCTTTCTACATTGTTGTTCCTTGTTGATGAGGGGTAAGGAAAATTTCTACGGCGCTTTACCGGAATATAGTCTGGAGTTTCCGCATTTTCAACTACAGTAGATTTCATTGATCTAAAACACTTTCCCGTCTATTGTATGTTAGATGTCCTCCAAGATGGTAATCATCTCAAATGTATGTTTATAGACAAAAAAACAAGCACACGGATTCCAAATCAATATTTTGCTCGTTTCAAAAATATGTTTCTGTCATTTCTATGTATATCCATATTATACTTATTGGAACTTCAAACTTGAACTGAGTTCATAAAAGTTTTGTTAAATGCATTGAGCGCGCTATTTATCAAATTACCAAAATAAAATGATAATGTATCCTTATCGTATTACGTGTGATAGGTGACGTGCAGTGCACTTTAAGGTCCAAAATGCGAAAGTTTTAGCTTGAAGCGCAGATGCTATGGCTAACTGGCTGTGGGCAGGTATATACCACGCGTCATTAAGTAAACGAACCCGCTTCCTGATTTTTTTTTTAGTACTCGTACGCGTATGCATATTTTGAAATTTATTTGGCTTTTCCAACTCATCAGCTGTCAGCAGCTGTATGCTTAAAAAGATATGCGAAACTAATGAGTACAAGTAGTTTTTAGGAATTGATGCAAGTAGAGTGTACAGGAAAATTGGAAGAAAAATTCGTTCAGGCGCTTGAGGTACGAGATCGCAAGTTGTGCCAGTCCTAGTCCACAACCACTCAGCTTTGCTTCTTCTCCCCTTGCAATTCTTTTTCGAATCAATCAAATCACGAGTGAACATGAGTTTCTATATGGTACATTGCTGTAAAAGCATACATATATACATATTTGCGTGCAGCAGAAATGCCCAATTAGGAGGCTTGCGTGTGCATTTGCAGCCGGAAACGGTCATCTCGACATTCTCAAGTACTTGCACGAAAATGGCGCGCCTTGGGATTCTTGGACTTGCGCCTTTGCTCGCGAAAACAACCACCTCGCGTGTTTACTCTACGCGTTAGACAACCGCTGTCCAAACGACAAACACCAAAATCAATAACCAAACGATGTTCTGTGCCGCATCGCTGAGAGAGAGAGAGAGAGAGAGAGAGAGAGAGAAAGAGAGAGAGAGAGAGAGAGAGAGAGAGAGAGAGAGAGAGAGAAAGAAAGAGAGAGAGAGAGAGAGAGAGAGAGAGAGAGAGAGAGAGAGAGAGACACGCGCTCTAAAAATAGATCCGAAAGAAAAAATCTGAGCACTTTTGCTCGCGCGGGAAAAAATCTTTTCTTTTTTCCCGCCTTTCCCCGGGTCACTCCTTTTTTATCCTCTCTTCTCCCCCTATTTTCATCATAAAAACACGCGCGCATATTGTAAAACAAGCGCGACAACAAACACGCAAACACACGCATGTATTATTCTTCCTCCTCCGACGACGATTACTACAACTACGATTCCGATTCGTCGTCCGGTGGTGATGATGGTCGACGAGAAGACGATGAAATGTCGATCGACAACATCCGACGACTCGCGAGCAAAAACGGGTACAGAATGTGTCAACACGACTACCGCGAAGGCGTCATCGCGTTCGAGAAGCCAGACGACGACGGATATCGGTTGCTCGTGCGCGTGTGGTATCGGACCGGGACGGTCGGGACGTATTTGAAGCACCCGAGGCAAGGAAAAACGTAAATTTTTCGAAGGAACGTGGGCAACGACAACTACGGTTTGCTCGGGAACATCTTTGCAAACCCGAGGATTCACACGGATCTCGGGTATCAAACCAAGCCTAACACGCCGAACTCGACGAAGGGGGGTTCGGAAAGAACCGTTCCTTGCCCGGCGTGCGGAAGGATGTACAAATCAGCTTCAGGTTCGGTGTCTCACTTTGAATCCGGCGGATGTCCATCTTGTCCTGGCGCGGAGAACGCGAGAAGAACCGCGTACGACTTTGTGAACAAGCAAAACGCAAACTTCATGGTTCCGAGATTAGGATGCGGCGACGAGGACGAAGGCAGTGGGGGAGGATACAGAGCGGACGATGTGAACTACCGGTGCCAAGGATGTAGGAAAGAGTTCAGGCTGTTGAACTCGTTGATGGAACACCAAGAGGCGAGAGCGCAGCGCAGAGCGTTCGCGAGTCAATCCTCGCAGTTGAGACTGGGGAATTAAAGTGAGGGTGGAAACGGAAGAGAAAGAGAGAGAGAGAGAGAGAGAAAGAAAGAGAGAAAGAAAGAAAGAAAGAAAGAAAGAAAGAGATACACGCATTTGTAAATATACATACACATACGCGCACGCGCGCGCGCTTAATATCCTCTCTGCGAATTTGAAAACGAATGAAATTGAAGCCGAAAAGTTTGACTCGTTCGTAGCCAATGAGTTTTTGAAACCAGCCAGCGATTACTCGGAGTGAGGTACAAAACTCTGT
>Ga0209090_10003372_pt1 | contig 10012 bp, 7 predicted proteins | sample ArcticOcean_MG_C_9_FD_187432 | JGI IMG/M metagenome (GOLD analysis project Ga0209090, IMG submission 187432) | Marine microbial communities from western Arctic Ocean - ArcticOcean_MG_CB2_152 (SPAdes) (version 2) | ecosystem: Environmental > Aquatic > Marine > Oceanic | place: Arctic Ocean... | reverse complement strand
CAGCTTTGCCTTTTTTAATAAGCTTTTTTATTATGGTTCTTTCTAAATCAAGCACTGGACTATCCTGCTCATCAGTATCTGAATTTTTTATTTCAGCTCCCGACAAAGTGGTAGGTAAATTCTTTTTTCTGCCTCTTTTTTTTATCATTCTAATTTTCTTTAATAAGACTATCTTTTTTTAACTTTAAAAATTTTTCAAAGTTATCATCATCCATATTTTCAGCTAAAAGAGCCTCAGCATCTTCTAGTTGATTATTTGCAGCAATTTTACTTTGAAGATTTAAAAGTTCTATAAAGGTTGTTTTAAGCTCACTATAATCACTGTCTAAAAGTGATTTGTAAGTTCTCAACAACTCTTCTTTATAGATCTCACTAATAATATTACTGAACTCCGAATTACTTAAATATGACTTTAAAGCTGTTTTTTCAAGAAGATTGTTATCATTTGATGCATATTCGACTATAAATGAGCATAGTCTTGAAAAATCACTTTTATTGAAAGTCAATATTCCAATTTCTTCAAAAAAATCAGTGATTAAATTCGGATTTTCAATAATAGATAATAGTATTACTTTTTCTCTAATATGAGATGAATCTTCTTTAATGGCGCCCCTTTCACTCTTTAGGATCTCTGAGGAGATCTTAACAAAATTAGATTTTTTCCAAGGCTTTTGAAAACTGTTATTTTGATAACTGTTATTTTGATAGTTTTTAATAGATCTTAGATCTTGAAGTTTTTGAAGATAATCTTTTTTATAATAATTTTTAACAGTTTCATCTTTTATCTCATTTATTAATAGTTTAATTCTATTCTCAAATCCCGCCAAGTCTTCTGGATTTAATGATTTTATTTTCGAATACTCAATATTCCAAATAAAATCAGATAAACTCTTAGCTTCGGATATTAATTTTTTAAAACTTATTTTACCTTTTGTTTTAATATAATCATCTGGATCTAAATTATCGCTAAGAGAGCAAATACGTACAGAATGCTCAGGCTTAAGAATTTGTAAAACATTTATTGCTGATCGATACGCGGCTTTATTCCCCGCAACATCACCATCAAAACAAATAATTGGACTTTTGCAATACCTCCAGGCCTTTTCAATTTGTGGATTTGTTAATGCCGTACCCAAAGGTGCTACAGTAGTTTCAAATCCATTTTGATATAACGATATTACATCCATATATCCCTCAACAATAATTAGATCTTCTATTTTATGATTCTTTTCTATAGCTAAATCAAGATTGTATAAATTGTACCCCTTCTTAAATAATTTATTTTCAGAAGAATTAATATATTTGATATTACTATTATCTAAAGCACGTCCACCAAATGCAATAATATTTGATCGATTGTCTCTTATTGGAAAAACTAATCTATTTCTAAAAAAATCATAATATTCATTATTATTTTTAGTCGATTTTTTTATCAGTCCACTTTCAAGCATATCTTTAAGCTCAAATTTTTTAGATAATAAAAATTGATATAAAGAGTCAGATTTAGAGGATGCATAGCCAAGACTAAAAGAATTTATTATCTTTTTTGATACTTCTCTTTTAATTAGGTATTTGTTTGTAAGATCTGAATTAATTAAATTATTTTGAAAAAACTTATCCGCTTCATTAAAAATCTTCTTTAAATTAGTGCTATCTGTAAAATTATCACTGTAGGTTGAGCTAATAATACCTGAGCTTGGATCTAGTCCAGCTAAGCTTGCAAGATATTCTATAGACTCTGGATACGTATAACCTTTGTGCTTCATCATAAATGAAAACATATCTCCATGTTCCGATGTACTAAAACAATGATAGAATTCTTTTGAGTCATTAACTGTAAAAGATGGTGTTTTTTCAGATTTAAAAGGACTTAGGCCGACAAACTCATTGCCTCTTCGTGTCAATTTAACAAACTTATTTACTACATCCGAAACATTAAGTTTATTCTTAATTTCAGCAATAAATTCTTTGGAATATCTGGGCATAAAATTAGAGTACTACATCCCTAATTATAAAAAATAAAATAATTTAACTAAAGAGATTAATTTTGAAGGATTTCTTTGATTATTTTGCTAGCTGACGACATGTCAACACTTCCACCATGCTGATCTTTCAAGTATTTAACAACTTTGCCCATAGCTTTTATGCTGTCAACTTCCAGCTCTTTTATAGCAGTTTCACAAGCATCTCTTGTTTGATTTTCATTTAATTGAGACGGAAGAAACTCATTGATAATATCAATCTCAAGAGACTCTTTATTAACAAGTTCTTGCCTATTAGCCTTAGTAAACATTTCGATTGAGTCTTGCCTTTGTTTGATCATTTTTCTTAATAGCGCAACAATAGTTTCTTCTCCAATTTCATCATTTTCACCATTTGATCTACTTGCGATTTCTTTGTCCTTAATTGCGGCAATTATAAGTCGCAGGGTAAGTATTCGACTTTTATCTGCGGCTCTTTGTGCCTCACCAAGCTTTTCAGTTATAATATTTTTCATAAAGTTTTTTAAATTCGGTCGAAACGTATCTTAAGTTACTTAAGTCAGCAACAAATGAATAATAAATATTATTGGCTTATTTCGTATGATTCTTTGACTTGCATGCTTTAAGTTAATGCATTAAATTCCTATAAATCTAGAATCGTAGTTAATGTCCAATATCAAAGTATCTAAGTCAGGTCAAAAATCAAAGAGACCTATTTCCTCTCCTGCAACTTTAGTGCTAGATAATAGTCAAATTTTTAAAGGAATTGCTCTTGGGGCAAAAAAAACTGTAGTTGGTGAAGTATGCTTTAACACATCAATGACAGGTTATCAGGAAATCATCAGTGACCCTTCTTATGCAGGCCAAATAATTAATTTTACATTCCCACATATAGGAAATGTCGGCGCAAATCATCAGGATGATGAAACCTTAATTCCACATGCTAAAGGAATAATTATTAACTGTGATATCTCCAATCCTTCTAATTATAGATCTATTGAGCACTTTGATGCGTGGTTAAAGAAAAATGATATTCCAGCAATATGTAATGTGGACACAAGAGAAATTACAAATTCAATTAGAGATTTTGGTGCACCAAAAGGAAGTTTATCTACAATCTCAAAAACTAAGGTTGCCGACCTTAAAAAAATTAATAAAGATTGGTCTGGTTTAGATGGCTTAGATTTAGCTAAAGAGGTTACTTGTGCAAAACCTTATACTTTTAAGAAAAAAAATAGAGCGAAATACAAAATAGTAGCAATTGACTATGGAATAAAATTAAATATTTTAAATTCTTTATCAGAACTAGATACAGAAATAATAGTTATGCCGGCTTCAGCTAGCGCAATTGATATAATAAAACTTAAGCCAGATGGTGTTTTCTTGTCAAATGGTCCAGGAGATCCTAAGGCTACAGGAAAATATGCAGTTCCTATAATTAAAGAGTTAATGAAAAATGATATACCTTTATTTGGAATTTGCCTTGGGCATCAGTTAATTGCATTAGCAATGGGTGCAAAAACAAAAAAAATGTTTTTAGGTCATAGAGGTGCCAATCATCCTGTAAAAAATTTAAAAAATGGACTTGTTGAAATTACTTCACAAAATCATGGTTTTGAAGTTTCTAAAAAATCTATGCCTTCATCTGTGATTATTACTCATACGTCTTTGTTTGATGGTTGTATTGAGGGTATAAGGCATAAAACAAAAAAAGTTTTTTCTGTGCAATACCATCCAGAGTCAAGTCCAGGGCCTCATGATAGTCACTACTTATTTAAAGAATTTATTGAAATGATTAAAAGAAAGAAATAATGCCTAAAAGAACAGATATTAAATCAATTTTGATAGTTGGAGCCGGCCCAATCATAATTGGCCAAGGATGCGAGTTTGATTACTCTGGAACACAGGCTTGTAAAGCACTTAGAGAAGAAGGATATCGAGTAATACTAATAAACTCAAATCCAGCAACTATAATGACTGATCCAGAAACTGCAGATAAAGTTTATATTGAGCCGATTACTCCTGAAATAGTTGAAAAAATTATTATCAAAGAAAGGCCTGATGTTTTATTGCCAACAATGGGTGGACAAACAGCTTTAAATATAGCGATCTCATTATCTAACAACGGGGTTTTAAAGAAGTACAAAGTTGATCTAATTGGTGCAAATCTTGCGGCTATTAAAAAAGCAGAAGAAAGAGAGAGCTTTTACAAGGCAATGAAGAAAATTGGTCTTGATGTTCCTGAGGCACATATAGCTAGAACTTATAGCCAAGCTCAAAAAGCTCTAAAGAAATTAGGCTTACCAGTGATTATCAGGCCCTCCTATACATTGGGAGGAACAGGCGGTGGTATTGCTAAAACTAAAAAAGAATTTGATGAAATTACCAAGTCAGGACTTTATAGCTCGCCAATTAATGAAATATTGATTGAGGAATCGGTAGCTGGCTGGAAAGAATTTGAAATGGAAGTTGTTAGAGATAAAAACGACAATTGTATAATTGTCTGTTCAATTGAAAATATAGATCCAATGGGCATTCATACCGGTGATTCAATTACTGTAGCACCTGCACTCACTTTGACTGATAAAGAGTATCAGGATATGCGTAATGCCTCAATTGCTTGCTTAAGAGAAATTGGCGTAGAAACAGGTGGTTCTAATGTTCAGTTTGCAGTGAATCCAAAAAATGGACGTCTTGTAATAATAGAAATGAATCCAAGAGTTTCGAGATCATCTGCACTAGCTTCTAAAGCTACAGGCTTCCCGATTGCTAAAATTGCCGCGAAGTTAGCTGTTGGTTTCACTCTTGACGAGCTTCAAAATGAAATTACAAAAGTCACACCAGCATCATTTGAGCCTACTATTGACTATGTAGTAACTAAAATACCAAGATTTACTTTTGAAAAATTCCAACTAACTAAACCCCTGTTAACAAGTGCTATGAAGTCAGTTGGTGAAGCTATGGCAATTGGAAGATCATTCCCAGAATCGTTACAAAAAGCTCTTCGCTCTTTAGAAACAGGACTTGATGGTTTAGACCAGGTAAAAGTGACTAATGAAAAAAAACCTCTTACTAAAGATAATATATTAAGAGAGTTAAGAAAACCTACTTCGGATAGGCTTTTAAAGATAGCTCAGGCTATAAGGTTTAAAAAAACAGTAAAAGAAATTCATCGGGCTTGTAAAATTGACCCATGGTTTATAGAACAAATAAGTTTAATTGTATCTGCTGAAATAAATATTAAACAAAATGGTATTCCAAATAACGGGCTAGAGTTGCAAAAAATTAAGTCCTTAGGTTTCAGTGATAAAAAATTATCTGAGTTATCTGGAATAGCTATCGCTAAAGTTTCTCGACTAAGGGATAGACTTAAAGTAACTCCTAACTTTAAAAGGATAGATACGTGTGCAGCAGAATTTAAATCTTTAACTCCGTATATGTATTCAACATATCATAAGTACGAATTAAATAATAAGGGCTGTGAGTCTAAGCCCTCAAATAAAAAAAAGATTGTAATACTTGGTAGTGGGCCAAATAGAATTGGTCAAGGAATTGAATTTGATTATTGTTGTTGCCATGCTTCTTTTGCTCTTAAAAAGTTAAATTATGAAACTATTATGATTAATTGTAATCCAGAAACGGTTTCAACTGATCCAGATACAAGTGATCGATTATATTTTGAGCCTTTAACAGACGAGGATGTATATGAAATTATAAAGAGAGAAAGTAATAACGGTAAACTTGTTGGAGTAATTGTTCAATTTGGAGGTCAAACGCCTCTAAAACTCTCTGAATTTTTAAATAAAAAAAACATCCCGATTTTAGGAACATCTGTTGATTCTATCGATTTAGCTGAAGATAGAGAAAGATTTAAAAAGGTTGTTGATGAGCTGAACTTATTACAACCTGTAAACGGTATTGCTTATTCAGAAAAACAGGCATTTGACATAATTAAACGTATTGGATTTCCAGCAGTTATAAGGCCATCATATGTTCTTGGAGGCAGAGCAATGGAAATTGTTCATAAAGCTGACGAGCTAAAGAAGTACTTTAAACAAGCTGTAATTGTATCTGGAGATAGCCCAGTATTAATTGATAGCTATCTTAAAGATTCAATTGAGGTTGATGTAGATGCTATATCTGATGGTATAGATGTGATTATATCAGGAATTATGGAACATATTGAAGAAGCTGGGATTCATTCGGGTGACTCAACTTGCACATTACCTCCCTACTCACTCTCTAATAAGATTATTGAAGATATTAAAAAACAAACCAAGAAATTAGCTATAGCATTAAAAGTTAAAGGCCTTCTTAATATTCAATTTGCTATTCAAAATAATAATATCTTTTTACTAGAAGTAAATCCAAGAAGCAGTCGCACAGTTCCTTTTGTTGCAAAATCAACAGGATTAAAAATTGTCCAAATAGCTAGCAAAATTGCAGTTGGCATGAAACTAAAAGACCTAAAAGTTAAGCAAAAAGAGATGTCTTATATAGCAATTAAAGAACCCGTATTCCCATTTAAAAGATTTCCAAATGTGGACACTATTCTAGGACCTGAGATGAAATCTACAGGTGAAGTTATGTCTATTGGTAAAGATATGGAAACAGCTTTCATTAAATGTCAAATGGCCGCATCTAATCCACTTCCTATAAAAGGTAATTTATTTGTATCTGTTAAAGATAGTGATAAAGCCAAGGTTCTGCCTACTGTCAGATCTTTTACTAAACAAGGATTTAAGATTTTTGCAACAAGTGGAACTGGCTCATTCTTAAAAGAAAATGGAATTCAAATAAACTTTGTTAATAAAGTTACAGATGGTAGTCCACATATTGTAGATTTACTTGAGAAAGATAAAATGAGTATTGTGATAAACACCACAGAAACTAGAAAATCTATTAATGATTCATTTAGCTTAAGAAGAACCGCGCTGAATAGAAACGTACCTTATTTTTTAACTGTATCTGGTGCAAGGGCTGCAATAAATTCAATTAAAAGATTGAAAAGCGGTGAAAAATTAACAGTTCATCCAATTTCAGAATATCACTAGTCTAAAGGAATGTTTCCTAGTGATTTAGTTGCTTTGATTGCAAAAGCAGTTTTGATACTTGAAATATTATCGTTTGATGAAATATTATTTGTAAGAAATTCTTGAAATGTATTCATATTTTTTGCTACGATCTTTAATATAAAATCAACCTCGCCATTTAGCATGTGGCATTCTCTAACTTCTTCCCAACCCCAAACAAGCTTTTCAAATTTATTAAGCTCTTCTTCATTTTGATTTTTCAAACCAATAAATATAAATGCCGTTAAATCATAACCAAGCTTTGAGTGATTCAAATTTGCTCTAAAGCCATCTATATACCCATTCTGCTCTAAATCCCTTACTCTTCGAAGCGTCGGTGGAGGCGACATACCAATTTTTTTTGATAAATCTAAATTTGAGATTCTCCCATCGTCTTGTAAAATTCTTAATATCTTTTTATCTATTAGATCTAATTCTTTTTTGTTCATTTTATTTTACCTGATCTTTTTTTATTATTTCTTCTGCTATCTTGATTGTTTCATTTTCAAAATTTGTTTTAACAAAACTTAGATTAGATGAAAGTTCCTTGGCGTAACCCAGCTTTATCAACTTTTCATTAAACATATCAATCTTATTGTTTTTTTTCTTACTTTTTAATTTAAATATAAATACGGGTTTTTTAGAATAAATAGCCTCCGAAACCATAGAAACAGAGTCGCCTGTACATATTAAGCTGGAAGACAAATCTAATAATGCAAGATATGGATTATTAAGCTCATCAGTCCAAACTTTATGTATTTTAGAATACTTCTTAATCATAAAATTCTTTATAAATAAATCTGTCCTCCTCGAAAATAAAATTACCAAAGATATAGAATTATTATCTACAATAGCATCAATTTTTTTTGACAAATCATTAAGAATATATTTATCAAAAATATAACTTTTACTTTTGCCTCCAAGTATTAAAGTTACGATTGGTTTATTTAAAAAGTCTAATTTTTCTTTAAATTTCTCAGACTCTAAAAATAACAATTTTTCGTTTATATGATTTATCGCTAATACAGATTTAATAACATTTGGTCCATGAATAGAGTCATGTTCTGGAGCAATAACGTGGTCGAATAATAGGGAGTCAATTTTAGGATCTTGTATATGTATTGTTATTACATTATTTTTAAGTTTATTCTTTAGATACAATGATAAGTACACACTTTTTCTGCCACAAGTGATTACGTAGTCAGGATCAGCATTTTCATGAAAATCAGCTAGATTTTTTATAGTAGAATCAATACTTGGTAAGTAACCAGGAGGTAAATATTTCCAAGGAGCTCTTAATTCAACAGTTTTTAATTGATAATTAAGTTTCATAGCACTGGCTAAGCCTTTAACCTGACTTATATTTCCTACCACTCCATCAGTTACGCACCAGGCTATTTTATCTTTCTTGTAATCTTCCATGAAGTTATTATATAAATATTAGAATTTCTATTAACTTATATTATCAAGGAAAACCATTAAATGCATTCACAAGTTCTTATAATTGGATCGGGCCCAGCAGGGTACACAGCAGCGATTTATGCCGCAAGAGCAATGCTAAAGCCTACAATTGTGCAAGGTTTACAGCCAGGTGGGCAATTAACAATAACAACAGAAGTAGAAAATTATCCTGGATTTGGAGATGTAATCCAAGGTCCATGGCTTATGGAACAAATGGAACAACAAGCTAAAAATGTTGGCACTAATATAGTTAACGATATGATTACAAAAGTAGATTTTTCAAAAAAACTATTCACTGCTGAAAGTGAGAGTGGAACAACTTATACTGCTGATGCTGTCATCATTTCTACTGGTGCTCAATCCAGATGGCTTGGCCTTCCCTCTGAAGAGAAGTATCAAGGCTATGGAGTTTCTGCATGTGCTACTTGTGACGGTTTCTTTTTTAAAGAAAAAGAGGTAGCTGTTATTGGTGGTGGAAATTCTGCTGTAGAAGAAGCTTTATTTTTAACTAATTTTGCATCTAAAGTTTACTTAGTTCATAGAAGAGATACTTTAAGGTCAGAAAAAATTCTTCAAGAGAGATTATTTAAGAATAAAAAAATAAATATAATCTGGAATTCAGAACTTGCTGAAATTGTAGGTGAAGAAAATCCGCTTAATGTTACTGGCATTAAATTGAAAAGCACAATTGATAAAACTTTAACTGATTTAAAAGTTCATGGTGTATTTATTGCAATTGGACATGATCCAGCCACTCAAATATTTAAAGGTCAGATTAATATGGATGATGAAGGTTACATTATTACAGAGCCCGATTCAACATTAACCAATATTAATGGAGTTTATGCTGCTGGTGATGTAAGGGATAAAACATATCGTCAAGCAGTCACTGCTGCTGGTATGGGTTGTATGGCGGCACTAGAAGCTGAGAAATATATCTCAAGTTTAGAATAATAATCTAAAATTAACTCAAGCTATCACAGAAATTAGAGATTCTTTTGCAAGCGTCTGCTATTAATTCATCTGAAGTTGCATATGATATTCTAAAGAAACCATTTAAGCCAAACGCAGATCCTTGGACCACAGCAACTCCAGCACTTTCTAAAAGTGCTGTAACAAAATCTTCATCATTGCCAATTACTTTTCCGTCAGTAGTTTTTTTGCCAAATAAATCTTTACAGCTAGGAAAAACATAGAATGCTCCCTCAGGTAGACTGCATTTTATACCTGACATTTTATTTAAGGCATTTACAATAAAATCTCTTCTCTTCTTAAACACATCCGCTCGAGACTTTAGGAAACTTTGGTCACCATTTAAAGCTTCTACAGAAGCGGCTTGACTTATTGAGCTTGGATTACTCGTTGATTGAGATTGTAGTTTACCCATAGCCTTAATAAGGTCTTTATTACCTGCAGCATATCCAATTCTCCAACCTGTCATGGCATAGGCTTTGCTAACACCATTAATGGTAAGTGTTTGATCTATAAGTTTTGAAT
>Ga0209090_10003369_pt1 | contig 10014 bp, 5 predicted proteins | sample ArcticOcean_MG_C_9_FD_187432 | JGI IMG/M metagenome (GOLD analysis project Ga0209090, IMG submission 187432) | Marine microbial communities from western Arctic Ocean - ArcticOcean_MG_CB2_152 (SPAdes) (version 2) | ecosystem: Environmental > Aquatic > Marine > Oceanic | place: Arctic Ocean... | reverse complement strand
ACTCGTTGTTTGGAAATCTTAGCATGAGCTCCTCTCTGCTCGGCATCACTCCGAGCGCTTTTCGCGCGCTGATTTCTCTTTGCATGCGGGAGACCACGCACGGGGCGCAGCATAACGCCGTCGCTAAGTCGGTTTTATCGAATATCGAGAGCCGGTGCTCCGCCACCGCGTTGGAGCTGTGGATGCACGAACCGGTGGCGAAGCATCCCATCGGGAAACATAAGTTATTCAGCAACAAATTTCCCATGGTTATGCTCAACGCGGTCGGAAAACACTCGCCTTGCGCGGTATCTCTGGCGTATTCGCCGACGCCCCAAGGAACGCACAAGCAGTTCTTGAGAAAGTTCAGCGGGTCCAAAGCGCAATCGAACAAACCGGTCGAATAACTTTGCAACTCCACAAAGTTTCGAGAAGAAGATTGAGGCGATGAACTCGAGTCTGGATCTTCCAACAAAACCGAAACATCTTGGTTTCCTTCGCTCTCCGCCAACGCTCTCGCGTAATCTCTCGTCGTCTGATGAGTCGTCCTCGTCCTCTCGTGCCCTCCTCCTCCTCCTCCTCCTCCTCCTCCTCCTCCTCGTTCGTACGCGTTGAAATCAATCGACCCGTCCGCTAAAACCGGCACACCAACCGCACAATTCTCGTTCTCTCCATCGACGTCTTCCAGAACGTTCGGATAAATATGCCGCGTCGCGCTGATTGATGATGACGATGCGGTTTGGTTTTGGTGGTGGTCGCGACGAAGATGATGATGATCGTCTTCCTTCTTTTCTTCGTCTTCTTCTTCTTCTCTTCGATGGGAAGTGCTCAACAAACCCGTACTTTCATCGTCACCATCACCATCATCATCTTCGTCGTCGTCTCGTTTTGTCGAAGAGTACGCGTTCTCCTCCTCCTTTTCCTCCTCTGACTTCGTCTTCTTCTCGGCCTCGGCCTTGTCTTCTTCTTCTCGCATGAGCATTTTTTGTGAAGAAATTTAAGGGAAAAAGGTGCCTTCCTCGAAGGCTGAGAAAAATGATTTTAGTGAATACGAGAGTGATACACAACAACACCGCACGCGTTAATTTTACTCGCATAATATATATAAGTATATTCTATATTCTATCCTAAAGACGAAGAGGAATTCATCCCACCGATGATTGTGATGGTGTTTTCACGAGCGACCCGTTGATTGGTTTCCCGTTTAACCACTCGCCTTCGAAGTATCCTCCTCGCGAGAACGAGAGCTTGCCTTTCCCGTCGGGTTTGCCTTGCGCGAACCTTCCTTCGTACCAATCGCCAGAGGCGAAGCGCATGATGCCAGAGCCTTCGGCTTTTGTTGTTTTTTCGAGGACTTCGCCTTCGTAGACGCACATGTTGGCGTATTCGACGCGAAGGATGGGTCGCGTGCGCGCTTCGCGGTCGGATTCGAGCACACCGAAGGCTCTCGAGCGTACTTTGGAGGAGGAGGAGGAAGAGGAGGAGGCGTCGTTTTTGCTCGAAAACGGACGCCAGCCGAGCAAGGAAAATTTGCTATTGCTATTGCTCTTTTCGTTTTGATCATCGATGTCGTTGTCGTCGACGTCGGCTTTGTCATAATCGTTGACGGAGTCTACCGCGCGATATCCGACGACGTTACCGCTCGCGTCTTCTTTCGGGCGCAACACTCGAACCGGCGTCAAGACGACGCTTCCCGTAAGTTCTCCAGGTACCGTAATGCGCGCCGCGTCGTTGTTGGCGGTTGCCGCGCTAGATTCTGTCGTCTTCTGTTTCTCTTCTGTATTGCTAGAGGGAGGAGGAGGAGGACGAGGAACTTCTAAGTCCTCGTCTTCCAAGACGACAAAGTTCTCGCTTTCCAAATCAAACTCTTCGTCCGTGGTCACGAACGGGTTGATTTCCGGCGCATCTTCCATCGTTCCGTCCTCGCTAATGTTTGCTAGCATGTCACCCGCTCGAAGCAACGACTTGTTGGATTCGTCGACAGACATTAATGCCTCGTCGAAGATGGAATCGACGGATTTTCCGTCCGAAGCGGTTTGAGGAGAAGAACGCTTTGGTGGCGGAGACGTGACTTTGTTTTCGTTGCTCTCGTCGACGAAATCATCCACCGAAGACCAATCCAAACGTTTCTTCCTCGGTTCTAAATTCTTTATCATCTGCTCGGGTAAGTTCCTATCTTTGAGCTTTCTCAACGCAATCTGCGATTGACGCAACGTAAATCTTTCCGCGATGGTTTCAAAATTCGCCACGGCGTATAAGGAAATCTCGATGCATCCGACGGTATTTTCAGCCGGCGCTTTACATATAGTCACGCCGCATTTCAGCGGGTCCACGTACGCAGCTAAGCTGGAGGTTATAGATTTCCTCGCTAACGGTCCAAGCGTACCTCGAGGCGTGGAGATCTGGCACACGAGATGCGCGCACTTCTCGCCGAGGGCTTGCGTCGGGTCGAGAAACGGCGAATCTTCCGCCGCTTCCTTCACCGCGGAAACAATCGCTGCAGAAATCTGTTCGTCTTCCGTGCCGTACGTTTTCAATTCCTCCACCGCACACCCGACGACGGCGATGCCACAACCCCCACTTGCACTTTTCGATAAGTTTTGGCTATTAATCTCTCGTAAAGTTTTCGAGGAAATGGCATCTTTAAACGCATTTTGTTCGTCTAATATCCCACACCGTTCGTTTTCTCCGTTCACGCGCGCGTCCCAAAACGTCGAGTTTCGCCTCAAGTCTTTCGCGACGTTCAAGACGCTCCAACGACAAAAATCGTTCGCCAACGCCGATGCGGCTTCTAAAGTCATCGGTTCTCCTTCCAGCGCCTGCGCGTCTCTTTGCGAAACGACAACCACAGAATCCGCACCTTTCTTCCTCGAACACATATCCAAAAACGCCAACCCTTCGTCTCGTTTCCGTCGTCCTTCGAAATCGAACGGTGCGACCGCGTGAATAGATACGGTACTCCCGCTCGGCGTTTCGACGCCGCCCCATATGCCCGGGAATCGAGTTTTTTTCTCGCTCGAGATGTTTTTCGATTTGAACAGCTCTTTCGCGAATAACATCCCCGCTTCTCCGCCAGCTTCTCCTGAAGAGCAGACGACGCATATGTGCACTTTCTCGTCCAACTCTTTTTGTTTATCTTGTTTACTTTTCTTTTTATCGTCGTCATCGTCTCCTCCCGAGAAGGCTTCCAAACTCATGCTCTCCGCCGCGAACAACACCGACTGCGCCGCGCTCGTCGCGTTATCAATCACCGCCGATTGCGGAATATCGCTCGTCGCCGGCGGTAATCGCCATCTGTTCGTCGATTTTGTTCTCGTCAATATCCCAACATCCGACGATATCGACCAAAATTGTGCTTTCGGTAAGCACGCGCCTTCTTGCAACTCGTCTATGATGGTCACGCCTCTCGTTCCTAATCCAACGACGATGATATTTTCGCCCCCGTTGTTTTTAGAAGACGAGGATGGTGATGCTTTTTTAAGAGAAGAAGAAGAAGAAGAAGAAGAAGCCTTCGTTGCGGTGTCGCGCAGCACTCCTCGACATCTCGCGCTTAAGCTCGTCTTTTTCCTCGCGCTGTAGCTCGTGGTTGTCTTCGCACGTTGCTGAAGATGACGATGAAAAACTCCCCGGCCTTCTCTGCAACTTCCCTTCAAAGGGTGGTGGCTGTTCCTCATCTATTGCGTACTACGACACAGCGATGAAAAAAAATCCCAACAACAAGGTAGCAGCAGCGCTTTCTTTCTCTCTGCCTGTCTGTCTTTGTGTGTAAGTGTGTGTGAGAGTGATGTATAGTGCGGGAGTAGTAAAAAGATGAAATATGCTCTTGCGTAATAATACCGAGAAGAGTTGTGTTGTCGGAACGTGTTGCAACCAAAATCTCTCCATAAATTTTGCCTCCTTTTGCCGCCAAATCTGGCCACAAAAAAAAATTCTCTCACTCAATTCTCTTCCAATTCATTGCCTCATTCCATTATATCTTGTGCATTCATTAGTACACAAAAGAAGAAAAACTGATGACGACGACGACGATGAGCAGCATCAGCGTTTTGAGCAACAAAAACCTCCCTCTCAGACAACAACAACAACAACAACGCCGGGGAAATGGTGTCATCACCATCAGGAGAAGGAAATTTAATTCCGGCGGATTGAGGATTCACTCTGCACTCTTCGGGGGTGGAGGACAAGGATTGAAGAAAACGCCCGAGCAAAAGAACAAACTGAAACGATTGGAAAAGTTAAACGGTAATAATGAGTCAGAGGAGGAGTTCTGGCCGGAGGATTTGAAGCAGTTAAGAACGCCAATCATGGCTGGCAACTGGAAATGTAATCCGAAGACTTTGGAGGAGGCGAGGACGTTGGCCTCGTTGGTCGCCGCGAACACGGCGGAGGATAGGAGGGAGTCAGATTTTTTCAACAACGACGAGAGAGGAGGAGGAAGGAGTGGATTTAATCTCTTCAATAAGAGGAACTCTAATAATAACAGAGGAGGAGGAGGAAGAGGAGATAATAAGAACGTGGAGGTTTTGATATGCCCGCCGGCGGCGTTTTTATCGGAAGTCTCTCAGTTGGTACGTTTCCTAATATAACGACACCCCATCCATGTACATATCGATTTTTTTCGCGCGGCTCGACGACGAAGGTAACAGAGAAAAGGGCGAGAGTGAAGATACTAATTCCATTGTTGAGAATTGAAGCCGGGAGTAATTACCTGCTGCTTTTGAAACGATACTTTTCATGTCATAGTTACTCTGACTCGCTTCTACTTAAATGTTCGGGAGAGAGAGAGAGAGAGAAAACAAACAGATACTGACCATATGACCTCTTCTTCTTCTTCTTCTTCTTCTTCTATTTCTTTTATACTATTACAGATTGAAGGCTCGGGTGTCTACCTCGGCGCGCAAAACGTGACGTTTGAGAACGGCGGCGCGTTTACCGGTGAAATGTCGTGCACGATGGCAGATTCTTTGGGCGTCACGCACGTTATTATCGGTCACAGCGAACGTCGTTCGCTCTATTACGAAACAGACGAGGACATTAACAAGAAAATTAAGAAAGTCATCAAGAATGACATGACGCCGGTGTTCTGCGTCGGCGAGACGAAAGAAGAGTACGAGAGAGGCGACGTGTACGACGTTTTATCGTGGCAACTAGCAGGTGGTTTAGACGGCGTATCGGCGAAAGATGTGGAGAATATGATCATCGCGTACGAGCCAGTTTGGGCGATTGGTACCGGGTTGACTGCCACGCCGGCCATCGCGCAAAGCGTACACAAACTAATTCGAAACTGGATTGCAGAAAAGTATTCCAAATCTGTCGCCGACAGGGTGCGCATTCAATACGGAGGGTCGGTCAAACCAGACTCGGTGGACGAGCTCATGCAATGCCCGGATATCGACGGGTGCCTGGTTGGGGGTGCGTCGTTATCCTCGGACGATTTCGCGCGCATCTGTTCGTTTCATCAAGGCACGAAACCGGGAACGCCGCGCGTGTTGTACGCGGAAGAGTGCTTGGAAACGCAAATGGAACTTGGCGAATCTCCAGTTTGGTCGCAAAAAGACCAAAAGTTATACTGGGTGGATGCACCGAGAGGCACTTTGTACAGTTGGGACTTGCTCGAGGAGTTTCCGGACATGAAAGAATCCTTTGGGGAAACCTTAGGGTGCTGCGCTTTGATGTCTAACGGCGATTTGATTTTAGGCTTGGCCTCGGGATTGTACCAGTTTGACCCGAGAAGTAAAACGGTGAAAACGAGATTGACTGACTTCGAACCCGGTTTAAACACCAGACCAAACGACGGTCGCGTCGATCGCTCGGGTAATTTTATCATTGGTAGTTACAACAACGACCACCGTGTTGACGCGAGCGCCATCGGAGGTTTATGGCGCTTAGACGCGAACAACAATCGACAGTTGGAAGAAGTCTTGGATTATAAACACAGATGTTCCAACTGCATTTGCTTCTCCCCGGATGGACGCAAGATGTATTTTACGGATACTCCTCGACGCGAAGTCTTTGAGTTTGATTACGATCCAAACAGAGGGCCTTTGAACAGACGATTGTTTTATTCGTTACCGTCAGATATGGCTGGTGGCCCTGACGGCGCGCAAGTTGACGCGGTTGGTAACTTGTGGATTGCCATTTCCGGCGCTGGAAAGTGCATTCGTGTCGATAAGAACACAAACATGGTCGATTTAGAGGTTCGTTTACCGGTCTCTTCGCCCACTTCGTTGACGTTCTGCGGGAACGATTGCAAAACCTTAGTCATCACGACGAGAAAGAAAGAGAACAGAAAAGACGCGGGGTCGTTATTCTCGGTGCGAATACCCGATATCGGAGGGTTACCAGAACCAGAGTATGGCAGCTCTCCAATTATCGATCGACTCGGGTACCAACGAGGCGGAAGGAACGAATATAGCAACTACTCTAATAACAACAACAACAACAACAACAACAACCAAGACGCGTTTATGAGCAACGTCAATGGCTACGCCGCCAACGGCATCAACAACGTCGGCAGTAAGCTCAACGGCGTCAACGTCGAGCGACGATTCAATACGAACAATACCGCCAACCAACACGAGTTGCACGAACCCGAATTTGTCCCGCGCATCAACACCGCCACCGCCGCTCGATCTTCAGGAGGCGTCGCCAAGTTTTGTGAACGGTGCGGCTGTCAATTTTCCAGCGCAGCCTCCAACTTTTGCAGCCAGTGTGGCACTCCGCGCGCTTCTTAGTTATTATTTTAATATATCATTATTATCATCGCTGTTATGATGAACAAAGCGATGATATCTTTACATTCTTAGTAGTTTGAAAAACACAAAAAACTGTCAATTGAAATCTTCTTCTATTTTTGTCCTTTTTGCTCTTCTTCTTCAAAACTTTTTATTTAAAGCAGAGACCCCCACTTTTGGAACACTCTGTCCTCGCTCTCTTATCTCTCGGAATACTCCCGCTGCGCTTTCTCTCTCAGGCGGGCAGGCAGAAAAGAAGGAGAAGGAGGAGACCTCTAGTTCATCCTCTCTTTCAGACGAGCGGGAAAAGAGACGCGCGCAAAGCGGGGAACAGAAGGGAGAAAAAAAACACGATTTGAATTGTGCCGTTGAATTACGCATTGCTGCGCGTTCCTTCTCTGCTGTAGTATCGCCCACCTGAGAGTGTGGTGAATCGTTCATTTGTGCGTTGAGGACAGTGAGAGTGAGAGAGGTGCTCGATAAAAGTACAATCATCGCGCGGGGAGAATGAGCTCTTACCCGCGCGGCCAAGCGCCGGCGATGAATGATGATGACGAGGGCGACGATGATTGGTCCTCCTCCGCCGAGGGAAGACGAGAATCAGGGACGAGCGCGACCGCCGCAGAGGCGGCGAACGAAGATATCGAGCTCGCCGCCGACGGACAATCTCAACAACAACAACAACAACAACAACAAATACGGAAACGACTCCATACGAATGATAATAGAGGGGCTTTTTATCGCACTGGATCGACTTTAAATCCAGTACCGGAGGCCGGCATCGGTTCCTTCTTTACGAACATCGCCGAGCTGACGAAAGACGTGTTAGATATGCGCGATGCTTCGAATAAAACCGACGCGGAGACCACGAACACGGAAAGTTTTATAGTTTCCTTGTTTGAAAGTAAAACGCTGAAGGGAATGAAGAGCAGAAGGTCGACGGAGATGAGATATGCAGAGACGAAGAGGATCGGGGCGAGGCAGGAGGAGAAAAAACGAATGGAAAGGACGTGGGGTGAGCGAGTGATGGAAGGAGTGGAGGAAGAAGACCCGAAAGCCGGTATGCATAACAGTAATAGTAAGAATGATAGCTCAACATTGATGGGGGCGAGTTCCGGAAGAACCTTGAGTTCACGAATACGCGCAGAGTGCGATGAAAACAACGACACGAACTCGTTTTACGCGAGGAAGCAAGGCGTCTTCGTGCTTTCGCCGTTAGGGTCGTTCATGCGCAAATGGGATTTTCTCATCATATGCGCGTTGTTGTGGACAGCAGTGGTCACTCCAGCTGAAGTTGCATTTTCTAGACCGAATTTGAACGCGTTGTTCGTGTTGAATAGAATCGTCGATTTGTTCTTCATTACCGATCTTTTCATCAACTTTTTCTTGGCCGTTCCGGAACCTAAAACTGGACACATTATATACGATCGGAGATATATTGCAATTTCCTATCTCAGAAGCTGGTTCATTATCGATTTTCTATCCGTCATACCGACGGATTTGATTACGATAATGGTAGAGGATGCGTACCCGAACGCAAACATTGAAAATTTGACCGTCTTGAGGGCGTTGAGATTATTTCGATTAGCGAAACTTTTGCGCATTCTGCGAACGATGCGATTATTTAAGAGATTGGAAATGAGGTATACCATCGATTATTCCATGCTCGCATTGAGTAAGTTTGCGATTGTTACGGTCATTTTCGCGCATTGGATGGCGTGCGCGTTTGGATTTGTCCACGACCTCGGGGCAAGCGCTGGACACGACACGTGGATGATGAATACATATTTCGGTGATTTCACCGTAAACAACTCGTGTTACGACCCCACAGATCCTTTGTCATGCGTACCTGGGTTTGATAAGTACATCGCTGCGCTGTATTGGAGTTCGATGACCATCACAACCATCGGTTACGGGGACATTTCGCCGAAAACAAACGAGGAGCGTATTTTTGTCATCATAGCGATGTTAGCTGGCGCATTTCAATACGGTTACGTCGTCGGTGCCGTTGGTAACGTCATTTCGACGAAGAATTCTCGAACGAGCGGGTTAAAGAACTCGTTGACGGATTTGAACGAGTTATTTGCGGATTTGCCGTCGACGCCGCAAGAGATGCGAGTGAAACTGAGAGAGTTCTTCAAGTACAAACACGGTGATGCGAAGTTAGACTTAGAAAGAACGACGGCGTTGATGTCAGAAATGTCACCGCGACTACGAGCAGAGCTCGTGGTTTTGCGAAACAATTGGATGAGAGACGTGAAATTCTTCCACGACTTTCCAGAGTCTTTGGTGTTGGCGTTGTCCTTGAAGATGAAACAGCAAACGTATCCGCCAAAAGAGTTGATTTTAGAAAAAGGAGATTACATGGACAACTTTTTGATGATTCGTAAAGGTGTGCTCGTCGCAAATGGTAGAATAATCACCGCTGGACAAGTTTTTGGTCAGGACTATGTATTGGAACCTGGGCGATCGCCTCAGTTTCTGCAAACGATTACGTTTTCAGACGTCTACTCGCTTTCGTACCAAGACTTGGAAGAGGAAGTGAAGCACTATCCAGACGTACAAGTTATGCTGAAGAAGAAACGAATGCAAGCATTATTAAGAAGAGAAATGGTGGCGTATTCTAAAGCGTACAACGCTTTGATGTTATACGGCATAAAATCAGACGTGTATAAATGGTACGACGAACGTCCTCAATTTTACTTGAACAAGTTGAAAACAATAAATGGCGCAGATGGCGCGTTTTTGGTTAATCCCGATTCTGAAGATGCGCAAAAACGCATGCGCGCGGTTTTACTCATCCAAAGTTGCTACCGTTCGAAGCAAACGAGGGAGAAGTTCAAAAACATTTCTGCGCGAGCGAGTGTGACTCCGGTGCTTTCATCCACGTTGCGATTAACCAACCCTGATTTATACAGCTCGCACGCCATAGACATTTTGCACCACAGAACGCTTGCGTCGTTACGGATGTTGCATCATAAAATAGATTCTATCATGCCGTCACCCCCACCTACTAAAATGATGTCGAACGACCAAGTGAAAGTGAAATTGACGCAAGATTTTGAGAAGCAAAAAGGAGAGTTCTGGACGACACCAATGCCGAAAGAAACTTAGTATAACACGAATGATCTAGAAGAACACGTACGAAAACAAACAGCAAAAAGAAAGCACGCGTGGGCGAGCTTGCAGCGTTGATTCCTTTGTAATATTTAATAACAAACAATAACACAACCACCTTAATAAATCTACTAATACAATCTAAAGCATACTAATGCAGGAGTCGTCGTCGTCGTCGTCAAAC
>Ga0209090_10003363_pt1 | contig 10024 bp, 10 predicted proteins | sample ArcticOcean_MG_C_9_FD_187432 | JGI IMG/M metagenome (GOLD analysis project Ga0209090, IMG submission 187432) | Marine microbial communities from western Arctic Ocean - ArcticOcean_MG_CB2_152 (SPAdes) (version 2) | ecosystem: Environmental > Aquatic > Marine > Oceanic | place: Arctic Ocean... | reverse complement strand
GAAAAGTGTGAACAAAAAAAAGGTATCTGCAAACGACAAAATGCTATTGACCTTAAGAGGGTAACGAGAGATTACTGTTACCAATCTGTAACATCTAAAAAACGAATAAAGAATGCATCGTAATATGAGTTTGGCTTTCAGAAATATGGATTAAGCTAGTATGGAGCATATTAAGGCGGTAGTTGCATATAGTGTAAGCGGTAGATTTGTATCAAAGTTCTTTTCATCTATAGGAACTAGAATCGGACTATCTACTTTATTAAAACATGCAGTTGGACCTTTGTAACAACCAAAGTACGTGCAAACAGATGCATGGCGTAATTTAAGAGCTTTTATTCGATTTGCTATATAATGGAACAAAGCAATTGGAGCGTCTTCAAGTTTATTAAAAAGTACAATGTCTAGTAAACCACAACATATATTTAGACAAAAAAAGAGAATCCTTTCACGTTTAGTAAAAGGAACTTTTAATTATGAAGCAAAAAGGAAAAAACTTGATGGAATGTACTTAAGGGTAATTGAAAAAACAAAAGCTATAGATGATGTGATGGATAATGGTACATTTACTACACGATTTAATGCAATTAATAAGTTAATCCAAAACAACATTACCAAGTCAATGGCCATCCATAACTAAATAGCGAATCGGGGGACTGTTGGGGCGTTATTGTATCAAAAAGCAATGTCAAAAATGTACTTGGGCGTTATGTTTGCGTGTAGTATGGCGCCTACAAAAGCGGATGAATCTTTTATAAAGGCTACTAATTCAGCAAACGCATATCTTAAAGAGGTAGTTGATTTAGGTCAAAATATTTTGAATGTTTATCCAATGAAGCTAAGTAAACAACAAATGACTACCGTTTTCAATTTTAATGTACGTATGAAGGAAGTTGCTCAAAAAAAGAGAGATATAGTCTAAATGGAAGATTATGGTATTAAATTAGGCACTACACAGATTAATTTAGGTACAGATTAAAAAGCTGTAAAATTGAATCCAGCAGGTGAGCACTATAGAGACGCGGCTACCCGAAAATCGGAAAGATTAGAAAATTCGAAAACAATGCTGAAAGCACCACAAATGAGTGAAGCCGCAAAGAACTATTAATTAACTTTAGGTACAAAGAGACTACCAAATATAGTACTAGAATAAAATAAATTCGAACAGGATATGAGAAAAAGAAAAATGAATCTGCAAGATATAGCAAGGTAAAACTAGTAGGAACAGTATGTGTATTGATTAAAAATATTATAAAATTTATAAATAAATATTTGTTTAATTAAAAAAATAATTATCATACTCTTCCCATTACTGTAGGTGATTATCCAATGCCAATTTTAATTAAAAAATCAAAGTAGTTGAAAACATGCATTTCACTCTTTCGTTCAAAGGCATCATTTTATCCAGATTTTAAAATAAGTTCATATGGGACTGTCTTCATCGTGTTAAGACCACTAATTGAGTTAGGATCATAAGACAATGACTCAAGGTCTAAAGCAAACACAGCTTTTCCAATTAATCTGTTTTCATGGAAGAAGGGGGCACCATTGGCTGTTTCAAAGTTTTTTACTTCTCCTCCCTAGTTCTTCCAAGGTTAAACATTAGAAGGATCATAACTTCGATCATTTACAGCAAAATTAGCTACATTAATGTACTTATCGCCTATAATATCAGTATATTTCCCAAACGCTTTATCAAGGTTGATTAAGAACTCAGAGTTATTTAATTAAGCTGGATTAACAATATCAATATGCGTGTTACCTGCATGTCCTTGGACAGCTAAGCTAGGGAAATAGTTCAATCCTGCCTTGATTTAAAAGTAGGTTAAGTTATGGGAAATCCGCATGCTTTTTCTTGTAAAAGGATACTACTAATAGTCTAAAGGATGGAAAGTACATAGCACACTTCTAAGACTTTCGAAACCTTAGTTAATTTAAAATGAACCACTTGGAGAGGCCTTTGCACCAAAAGAGAAAGTAGGTCCTTTTAAGTAAGAACAAGAATGCATAACAATTCCAGTTTTAAGAGTTTATTACAAAGCCGAAGTTGTTGTCTCGTCAAACTAAATCATTTCCGTTACTATCTCTGCCCTAGCTATCTTCCACTAGTCTCTTCTATATGGATTTTTTAAAGGATCAGTATCGTTTTCCATTTAAGGAAAACCATTAGAGAAGAAAGCATATTGATTTAATTAAATCTCAATAACTAAGTCTTCTAATGCTTCAAGTGGAACTAATCTATAACTTTCATGTGGCATCAAGACGCCTAAGATACCCGATAATAAGGGAATTGTAAACGAAGCCTTTGTTACTTTACTTTTTGTTGGTTTGCCATTAATAATACAGTTTTAGTCTACACTTGCTGATAGTATTGGTTCATGGGTGGTTCCAGCAAAAGAATACGAATACGGAATTTCTGAATGTCCGTTGGTATCTTGACCATAACTATACATATAATTGTTTGTAATCATGTCATTTTCAACTCTTTATTTTTTAACTAAAGGAGCATCTTTTGATGATTCTACATATTTAAATCCCTTTTCAATGTAATCAAACCCTTCTGCATTATCAGTAACATCAAAGTCTTCATCTACAAGATAGTCTTTTTGTAAAATACAGTGTGATCTGTTACTTGCCCCAACTCCGGAGCCCTAGATATTTGATGGACCTAAGAAGTTTTGAGAGTTAGCATTAAACGCATTGTATATTTGTGTACATTTTACATTAAAGTTGTTTTCTCCTACTATACCAGTACCAAATCTGGATGTCACCGATTCATTGTTTAAGACTATTGGTCCTTCATTTACCTTATTATCAACCAAAACAAGTTATTTTTTAACTTATTATCCATGAGTTGCCATATATCCATTCTACATATATCCTGTTCCTTGATTAAGAATAGAAGATCGCTTTTCTATTGAATAATTAAGTGTATGTTAAAATAAATCAAACCTATTGAATAATGCATATCGTTTAAAACTTCAGCGAGGACGTCATATTCTTCAATTCGCTCAATTTCCGTTCCCCCCGCTCTAATTATAAGAGTTCTTATAAGACTTTAAGCACTTCCGTCTAATTAAAGTATAGTTCCATCGTCCTCACCTGTAAATTCAACGTCTAGCTGTAAATAGCAACTGTAAGGATCCCAGAAAGACTTTCCATTAATAACCCATCTTATTGAATCATTTATAGAAAACTAATTCAAATTGCCTTATGGTTGAAAACGATTAATCTTCATCTTAGTTGGAAAAGCTAACGGTTTAACCGTCCTGTAGTTTAAGTTTTATGATTTCATTATTATAATTAATATATTAAATATATATAAATCAAGTTAACGCTTCTCTAAGCTCTCGTCTAAGTTTATCCAGCCCTGCATTTTACAGTAAAGACACTTTATTAACAGGGTATCCATCATCTTAAACTACATCTAATTAGGGTTTCATTTGTTTTTAGGCATCTTTAAATTGGTTCAATCCTTTAGCTATTTCATTAAAGCCATAGTTCTTTGCTAAAGATTAACCAATATCTAAACCAATGTTTTTTAATGTTTTACCTTATCCCCAATCTCTTAAAGCTGTCGATACAATAGGTTTTAACAATCCTCCTATCATTGGTACGTTTCCAGCAAGTGTACCTAGAATACTCGACTTTTCACCTATAGTTTTTCTTATTATCTTAGATATAGGACCAAAGTTATTCTTTACTTTCTTCATTATGTTACCAAAAAATCCCATTTTTATTTATATAATATAATTAATGTTTATTAATGTTAAAGATTATGGTATTAAAATAGGATAACCTGAATAGTAGAGGAAAGAAGGACTGATGGATATTAATACTGAGGTGTTAGATAGTTCGTTTGCTATGGTTGTATGTGGTTTGCCTGGTTAAGGTAAAACCTGGTTAATACAAAGTCTTATGGGGCAGGAGGATTTATATGATAATAAATTTGATTTTGTGTTTGTTATTTCCCCATAACCGTATGATAAAATAAAGTGCTCTGAAACAAACTGAACCAAATGTGTTGACTTATAATGGATTTACGAAAGAATAGAAATAGTAAATGATATTGAGACTGATAAATACAAAAATATAGTATTTATATTTGATGACGTAATTAATTAACTGAGAGAACAAATAACTAACAAACTTTTAAAAGAACTTTGGTATAATAGAAGACATTTAGTAAAGAAGGGACTTATTTCACTTATTGTAGCTACATAACGATGGATGGATATTCCTCCATAATTAAGAGCTATGACATCTGCGCTTTTTTTACTTAATACAAATCCAAAAGAATACGAAAAGATCAACAAAGAATTGCCTTTACCACAATTAAAGAACATTGACTTATTATTGATGAAAGTGTGTAAGGTTAAGTCTGACTTTCTTTATTATCGCATCAATAAGTAATAAGTTTTCTGGAATTTCAAGAAGATCGTATAATGATTTGTATTTAAGAACCCAACAACCCCCCCGTTTTTGGTGTCTAATTATTATTCATAGTTTAAATAATTAAAAACACACACTAATATTAATAAAATAAAATAGCCTTTTTGTGGGTGGCAAGTCCCAGTAATCAATAAGGAGAAATATTTATATACCAATGGACGTAAAAACAGGAATAAGAACGTTTGGTGAATTATTTGTTAAGTTTAACTGAAGAAAAAAGAAGCAATAAATAAATACATATATTTAAGGTTAATTTATTTGAATTTGTCTATATTAAAATGAATTAATTAATCAAATAAAATGAAGTCTAACTTTCATTTTGGGGGTGGCAGGGATAGGGGAGGTCTCGCGCGTAGGTAATAATAGCTACGCGCGAGACGCCGATTAGAAATCCAATAATAACCCCGATTAATAAAAATTGAATAATAGTAAGAATAATTTGGTTAATAAATAGGTTAATAAATAATATGAATCATCAATCGTGGGTGTAATGGTTCAGTTTATTGAAGTTTTCTAGGAATTTCTCTGTTGCTGTTCCTTCAAATCTGTTAAGGTTATTCGTTTTACAATAATGTTTGTAGCCTTACTGTAATAACTTCATTTAGTTTTTGAAGGTCCATGTGTTCTCTCCTGCTTTTAACTTGTCAATAAGCTCCCTAGCGTAGAAGAGTTATTTGAGTAAAGGACCAAAGTCATCTTAAGAATCGTAAGTAACTACTGGAGATGTGTCAAAGAAGTCTTACAACATAGCGTATTGCTGTACTTTTTATGGATTACAAGGCAATTCAATACCTTAATCAATAGACCAGGCATTCAAAGCTACTTTTCCAGTAACATGTTTTAGAGTTAAATGAAATTTTGAGAAATTTCTAAGAGTATTAGCTTTCCTGTCATCTAAATAACATTAAGTATTAAGAAGTTTAGCAGCTTTCATTTAGTTAGAAGTTTAAGATCCAGTTTTAACTTTCTTTTTAAGTTTTTCCATATTGTCAAGTTGGTACTTAGAATCTGTATTTTTTTGAATTTCTTAAATGGTTTCAACAAGTTCTTAACCAATTTTAAAGCCAATTTACTCTCTTTTCCTTTTTTAACTCTTATCAAGAAGGATGTTTGTGGAATCAACTTTGTGTAGTAAATCTTTTTGCTTTTGCTCTTAATCTTCAATCTTCAAGATTATCCATCTGTCACCAGATAACGTAGATTTGAGTTTATACGGACAGATAGTCCAAGGAGCACCATTAGCAAAAACAATAATTGTTGTTTCAATTTTTGGTTACGGTTTTTGACCGTATTTTCTAGTTGCTGGAACAGAATTCTACTAGACATTTTCAATTAAGTTGAATATCTTAGTGTTGTTCAGATAATCAGATTGAACAAGATTTAAGAGAATAAATTTGTGATTATCTAAAACCCAAGAAAAGTGTTTTAAATCAGTAGCATCAGAGAGATTAACAACAATACCACCAAAGTAAGTTGTTATCAGATCTATCACCCAGTTTTTACCAGCTTTACCCATTTTCTCGTAGAGCCACCAAACTCTTCTCTAAATATCATCTTATCTAAGTTTGAAGATGCACATTAACAGTTAGAATTACCATTATCTGAGTTTAATGGCTTGTTTTGTGTACTTCTTGCAGATATGATCTTTTTAGATTGCTGTGTAGTGCAAAGGGTCATAGAAGTTTTTTTAACTCTTTAGAAATTAGTAAAGAGCAGATGGCATATCTTCGTTGTCAGCCCACATTTCTTCAACATGAGTACAGGAATTAGTTTTAAGTTAGTCAAGACCCCATTTTTACCAGTCGCCTTTCAGTTACTTGAACTTCCCATTAATCCAGTGTTTTGGAGCAGTTTCTTTTGAATGATAGTTTAGATTATCAGCTGGACTTCCCTTAGCAAGTTGCATCCAGCCGTAGTTCTTTGGTTCAAAGACAGTACGTAAGTAAGCATCAAAAGTTTACCAAGATCCCTTTTTGCAAGCTTATTAGTAGACATGCATATGTCTTGTGTTACCTTAATCAACTGTAGAAGAGTTATCAATGAGAGCTTGAAGATTTGAGTTTACGTTATTAATAACTTCTCTAACAATATGAGCTCTAGCATGTGATTCAGTTAAGATTTTAGCATGAGCTGAATGAGCTTCGTAGAAAAAGTTACCGTCTGCCATTTTAAAGTAATCTTTACCAATGTCCATTTTAGGTATAAGAGCCTAAGGTATTCTAACTCTCAATCCTTTACGAATTTCAACAGGACAATCCTTTGGATAGATAAGAAGGTGATGTTTTTTAAGCAAATGTTGTATCATTTGATAGATATGTTCTTCAGTAATGTTATTATCCTCATATAACCCGATTTGCTCGCAAATCATATCAGACTAAACCATAAGCTTTTAATACTTATCACTGAGTTCACTTTTAATCTTTTTGTGAAGAGCAGGAGCATTTGTAAAGTGTTCTAAACAGAACGAAACAGCTTAAGTTCTTTCTCCATCAGGTTCAATTTTTTAAAGAATTTCTTTGAAGTAATCAGTAAAGTACCAATTTTAATGGATCTTTTCTTTAGTTTTAGCACCCTTTTTCCAGCCAGTTAGCGGAACTTTATCATCATTAAGTCTGGTCTTAGTAGTAGCTTCCACCATAAGATCAGCAATTTTATCCCAGGTTTTACCATCCATAAATTCCTTAGGAGTAGTAGGATTTTAAACAGTGTAAACAATAGCTTATTTAGGAGCTTAGCGACTGTTTGGTATTTAGTGTTTGTAAAGATGTTAGTGTAGTAAAGAATCAAGAAGAAGACCATAATCTTTTTGTATCTTACGGAGAGCTTTTACACCTCTCTTCTGTTTGAAGACTTGTAAAGGAATAGCACCATTCTTACAGCAGTCCTTTTAGAAGCCTTTTCCGAAGCAGGTACGGCACTTAGTTAGCAGTTTTACGTAAGTATCAGTAAGAATTTCAACTATTTGTTTCTTTCTATTAACTTCTTCTTCAGAAACAGGATTTCCTTTGATGTTGTTAACGAAAATAGTCCACATTGACTTCATTTATTTAGCAAATGATTGTTGACCAACAGGTACTGCTTTGTTTGAGACACAAGCAACACGTTTCAGAATTTTATCAAGAAAGAGAGAGAATCGAGAGTTACATTCTGAAAGCATAGTTTCAGCAATGTTTTTGATAGGAACTTTGGACTTGTCCTCATAGATCTCGTTTTCGTCAGAAGAAGTTTGTACGTAAACAGATTTGTTTTCATCTTATGGGATAGGATCGAAGCATTTTTGTTTGAGAAAGTGATCTTCTTCCGAAATTCCCCCATTCCCCATTTCCATTTTCTCAAGATTTGAGGCCATGATTTTATCAATTTTCTCAAGATTTTCTTGCAAAATAGCTTCACATTCTGAATTATTTAGAGAGCTCTTTCCAGACTTAAAAGTAGATTTTTTTTGGGGTTTTTAATTTCCCATTTATTCTTTGGTTTTTTGATTTGACATTTTTGAAAAATATAATATAATTATTATATTATTTAATTTTTTTCGATATATATAAACATTTTTCAGTTTTATAAAGATTAATTTTTCCATGACGTCATTTTTTTTAGTTAATTAATATAAAAATTTTATAAAGATTAATTCAAATCCATGACGTCACGAAAAAATTTAATTAATATAAAAAATAATTGAAAATAAAAAATTATAGAAAAATAATAAATTTTTTTTGGGTTTTCCAAAATTAAAAAAATTTTGATTTTCGAATTCAAAAATTAAAAAATTTATAATTTTGTAATTCGATTTGAAAGTAAATGCATCACTGTATGTTCATTAACATATCAAGATAAGCTTCTTAGGGATTAAGCTTAGCTTAAAGCAAATGACACTCCCAGAATTACTTTTTACAAGGATTATGGATATGCTTTTACCATACTCTTCGTGTGTCAACGTTTCTTCTCATTTTATCATGATGATCAACATAGTATTGTTTATTCTTCTCTCCAAAAGCTACTGTTTTGCTATGAATTTTGGATTAATTGCCTATTGTGTATTTAAATTGAATAACCCACCGCTTATTCGGAGCAGATTTCCTAATACATTTAACAGGGGGCATAATTTACACTATCTTAAGCTTAGGTTGTTCTTGTTTTTTAGCCGGCAACTTGATTTAAATCTTCTGTTTTATGGTTTTTTACACAATTTGTGCTTTTTTCCTCTTAACCCATTCACCAATGCAGAACTTTTTCTTTTTTTTAATTGCTTTGGTTATTAGTTTTTTTGGACTAGGTGGTGGTGCTGTCGTATCTTACAATTCATTGTCATCCTTGAAAATAGAAAAGTCACTTAAAGGAGTAGGTGGATTGTAATTGTTAGAATTTAGGAAATCAATAAAGCTCATTTGTAATTAAATAAATTATAATATAAAAAATATTTTATTAATAGAGTATATATCATTCAATCTCACCTTTTGATTTCATCCAAGTTTCTACGAACTTTTCTGAGTGTAACTCTTTTTTTGATTTTCTCTTCGATTTCATCTGGGGCTGATCCTAATATTTCTTATAATGATTTACAAGATTCGGGATCATTTGCGGAGGTAACCAGTTACTAAATTATTAATGCCATTAAGCTAACAACTGTTTTCTAGCTTCCCATTTCATTTGACACGCCCATATTTTTGACCAAGTTTATTTCCCGTCTTGATAGCTTTTTTAATAATCCATTTGTTTATAATTACTAGATAATAAAATTAATTATATACAATAAAACAAAAAGAATAAACAAACTAAGAGTCATGTAAAAGTAAAATTATTTAAATAAATAAAGAAAAGATGTTATATATAAATGTTTAACATACATTGGAAAGTCAAATCCACTTAAAATACTACTTCCGTTAGTATCAACAAAGAAAGCTGATAAATGTATGGGAATATCTTGTTTCTATGTTACATATAAAGGCGTTAATTTGGTAGCTCCTTTATAGATTTAAGTTAAAACCAAGTAAATTACAGGGATTCATAATACAAAAGGATCATAACATGATCTTTTGATGGCTTTACCTGTTTCTATATACTAAAGAACACTAATTTAATGGGGATTCGTGGATGGGGACCCAGATTATATTCCTATAGACCCCCAAGCATAAGAAATTTAAGTAAGTTTACATGATGAAAAAGGGAATTTACTTGATATGACGTAAGATGATAAAATATTCTCTTTAAAAGTGATACTTAAATATGATTTCATTTGATTTATTAATTATTAATAAAATTATTCTAATTAATGTAAGGAGAAGGAGATAGAAAATATACTGTTGCAACAGGTGATATAGATCTAAATGCCAATTATTCGGATCGGTTACTCCCAAAATTCGGCTTTCGAACAGCTAAACCGTCAGTAGCAAGGGACATGGAAAACTGGACTCCTGAAAAATAAATTGGATCAATTGCTTATAATGCAACGAAAAGTGTGAACAAAAAAAAGGTATCTGCAAACGACAAAATGCTATTGACCTTAAGAGGGTAACGAGAGATTACTGTTACCAATCTGTAACATCTAAAAAACGAATAAAGAATGCATCGTAATATG
>Ga0209090_10003356_pt1 | contig 10042 bp, 8 predicted proteins | sample ArcticOcean_MG_C_9_FD_187432 | JGI IMG/M metagenome (GOLD analysis project Ga0209090, IMG submission 187432) | Marine microbial communities from western Arctic Ocean - ArcticOcean_MG_CB2_152 (SPAdes) (version 2) | ecosystem: Environmental > Aquatic > Marine > Oceanic | place: Arctic Ocean... | reverse complement strand
GCTATTTCACACAGCTTTCTTTTTTTTCTGAAGGCGTTTTCCAGACACACGACTTCGATGATTGATTCATCTGCTTCGGCCAACAAGAAACTTTCATATTCGATTTCGATGGCGTCTTCGAGCATCTTGCTTGTTATCCTTGGCGCGACCACAGCGACCCGATCGGTGGGGGGGGGGCAAAAGCCAGCCCTGAGAATTTGTTGCCGTTCATCAATCAGACCTTACTTTGGGAAAACTGGAGTATCGACACACCCCACCACGTCTATTTCGACAATTGACTTTAAACTCAACGACTGCCCAACCGTTCTACACTTGACAAAAACACCTGCCCCCACCCCCATCCACCTGTTTTCAAACATGCTCATTTAAAGCAAGGGACTTTTTTCGGGCGCTTTCGACAACGTCGAATCGAAGTTGAAAAACGCCGTATGCGATGACCTGTAGCCGCGAATATCAGCTTGTTTCCCCCCTGTGGAAAGTTGCGTGTCATAATCGGAATCACGCCTGAAAGTAAACTCGGATGCTTCCGCAGGCAGCCGGACCCACGAACGGCGACGGGACTTACGCAAAACCTGAAAATATGAGATCAAGCCTAGAACGATTGGGCCTGTTACGGCAACCAGCAAGAGGATTATTCCCGCGATGTAGGTACCGGCTTGTATGTCGCACGCGGTCCTTGCGAAGAGGTAATCCTTCGAATCCCCGAAGATCGCCGCGCAATTCTCTTGACCTTTCGAGCCCTCAAATTTAAAGAAAACAAAGTATGCCGAAACGAAGAAGGGCGGGATGAAGGCAGAGATTGCGAAGATTATCCAGAAGATAAAAATCGTGAACGAGGTGCACGAAAGTCCGGATAGGAGCCAGCGCGTGACGATGGAACCGAGGGTGAGGCCGATTGTGATTGAGAGGTAGAGGAGGGCGTCGATGCTGTCTGAGATCATCGCCCCGAGCGCATTTTCATCGAATCGGTCATGGACAATTCCTTCGGCCCACGCATAGCCGAATCTGAATTCAGCGACGGCTGTACCAAGGTAAAGTGCGATTGCTCCTAAAACAAGGGCGCTGAGCCACCAGCCAGTGCGCAGGGACTCGATTGCAACTCCGGTGTATCCCTGGTTGTTTCCATCTCCCGACGTACGGTTTCGCCCCCGGTCGCCGCCCCTGCCGCCGCCGCCGCCTCGGTTTCCGATGCGTGACATGATTGGAAGTAGGATCAGGATGAGAGCGTGTGACGAGATGACTAAGATCTCCAGGTAGAGTGCAGAGATGTCCTTCTGCCAGCCACCCATGGTCTCTTGCGTGAATGGCTTGAGCCAGTGCTTCGGTTTGGCAGCTTCGCACATCGGTCTCGGGAAGTCGCGGGCGAAGAACCATGGAACGCCGATCAAGAGCAGGTATGCGACGACTTCGACTATGATTAGTAAAATGGCGATGGCGAAGCGCAGGTTGCGCTTGGCCTTGAAGGTGGCCAGCATGGTGAGCATGCCAGCGCGCATTGCGTCCGCTCCGCCTTCGACGATGGCATTCTGAGCCTTGTATGCATCGGCGCGCGTGAGCTCTGCGAGGCTGAGAATAATGCCGTCCATTGCGAAGAACGACCCGGTGATTACAAAAAAGATGTAGACGATTGCCGAGAAGCCGAAGCGGGTGCCGACGAGGATCTGCGCGCGCTGTGCCGGGGTTGTCGTGTCGTTGACGACGAGAACTGGGAGAATAGTAGGTTTCGCCTCTTGGCCGAACAGTGGGATACCAAACGTGCCTTGCTTCGGCCATGAATACGCGTAGCTGTGCTGCAACGAGCAGTGCGTCCGCAGCTCGTTCTCGTTCCCGGTTGGATCCGTGAGCACCACCACCGTCGTGTTCACATAGTCTGCGTCGCAGGCGACGACTGTGTGCTTTGGTGTCTTGTCGAGCTCAGCCTGTTCGGTCGTGCCGGCGTAAATTACGGCGCAGTCCGTTGAAGTTGGCGTTCCCAGAGCAGACAGCACGCTGTAGGCTTGCTCGCGTGTCACGGTGTAGCTCGGGCCACCGAGTGTGGCGGAGATGACCGAATCGACGACGCGCAGGTCGTCTCCCGTGAATGTCGAGTGCTTTTGATACATCGAATGCACGGAAGCTGCGAGCAGGTTGCCGAGGTTCTTCTTCGTCCTCGTAGAGCACGACCAGCCGGCCTTGTCGTACTTTGCCGACTTGAGTTGCTTGTCCGTCACGGAACCCACGCATGTTCCAAGGATTGGCCCTTTAGAAGCGGCAACAAAGTCCGGAAGTCTGTGCTGGTGGTATATTTCAAAGCTGAAATACAGAGTGAATGCTGCTAGCACCGTAGTAACCACAGCCCCAATTAATGCCGGCCAGCGAACTAGTGCCATTTTGGGAACCCGAACAATTCCCTTCGTCTTCTGGTCGTCTCAGGTCAGCATATCTTGCCGTTTGCAGTCATCCGGCATCTGCGGCACCTCGCCAGATGTGATTGAGCGTATGGATAATGACGTTTTCACATCTTGTAAAGTATGTGGGAAACGATGGACGAGTCGGGGTCCGTTACGTTAATATTCTATGCGGTTGACACGACAAGACTGTTTTCGGAGCCATTTCTAAACATTCTGGCTGCCGTCGGACAGCTCAGTCGTTACACGCACGTAGAGATTGCAATTGGGTCCGCGGCCGGCTCCTCGGGCTCGATGACTAACGTCGCGCGTGTTTTTAACGACGCGACCGGCGTCGAGCTCACGGACCGGACGGGCATGAATCCAAAGTGTGTGTGTTCTCAAACGCGCACGCACACATGTGTTTTCCACACACTTCCACCGTTTGCACAGGTACACGTACCTTCAAATAGGCTGCAGCCGATCTCAAGAGCACAAGATGATCACGTTTGCTCGCGGTCAGGTTGGAAAACCGTTTTCAAACAGTGCGATGGCCCGGTCTCTTTTTTGGCCAAGGCAAACAACGCGACAGAGCTACTTCTGTGCAGGTACGACCGAACCCATTGCCTGGTTTTGTGTGTGCGGGCGAGTACCAACCCCCACCTGCTCACAATCCACGGTGCAGAACTGGTGGCGGACATCCTACGCGTGGGTGGTCTCATCGACCCGTCCAGCAACCCCGGCGCCGCAACACCAGCAGGGCTGTACGACTTGTACAAACGAAGGGCGACCACGACAGCAAACCCATACCTGCTTCGCCAGGCCAACTGTAAGTCTACGCTCACGACAACATCTCTCGTTTCTTCCCGGGCGACGCACGCCCCGGAGACGGCCTCCAGGGCCGACTTTCACATCGGCCGACAGGCCGCGATCGCATTGCAGGTGTGCGGAACGATGAACACCTCCGAACGTCTTTCAAGCGGTCTGCATGTGCTGAACCGGGGCGTGGGTGGAGGTGCAAGGCCTTCAGCGCCGACACTGCCGATGGGGCTCACCCTCAACTCACTCGACATGAGGACGGTGCAGAGAAGGTAGCGTCGCTAGTAGACCGTTCCAAAACTCGTTTTTACTTGTTATCAAACAATGGACCCACTTTCTGAATATCCAAAAGCTTTAGAAGAAACGGACTCGTGGGATGCCATGAAATTTTTTATAGCAACGAGCAAATCCATTGACTCGGCTATTACAAACAACAAGAAAATAACAGTCGACCCACTCAGTCTCGTCCCAACCATCAAGTTACAGACAAAAAGGTGTGAAGTTGTTTTCAACGAGTACGTGAAAACAATGCATGTCGACGACCTCTCGGACGATGCACTGCGCAAATTTTGCCGGTTCACCGATGGCCTCCCGCTCTGGAATTTCAGGAATGCCCTGCAACTCGTTCCGGGGCTCGTCAATGTCGTCTCGGTACGTCTTTAGGAGGCGCAGGGAAAACACCTTCCCATTCGATAGGGTAGTTTGTTGGTGTGCCGCCGCAGTTGGCCGACGCCATTCCGTTGCATGGGTCGGCACTCCCCTTCAATTTACGTGAAATTGCAAGGCGTGTGGACGGTGCGATCTACTTCGCACCGCGGAGATTCACAGCCGTGCAGCTCGCCTTTGACCAACCAAGAAGCAGAACACTGCTGTTTCACACGGGAAGGATCGTCGGAACCGGTTGGTTCGTGCCCTCGAACCATCGGCATGCAAGTTCGGCCCGCTTGAGTGTGTACAATATTGACCTGCCAGGTACCAACGGCCCCCAAGCTGCACGGCTGGCGGTCGCCAGGGCTATCCACGCAATCGCAACGCAGGCCGACGTGCACATAGGAATTCGACGTTTCAGTGTGATCAATCAAGTGGGAGCCGTCGCACTGGGCGCGAGTCTAGACTGCGACGCCTTCGCAAACGCACATTCCGCAGATTCACACTTCGACAAATCGTCGTTCGTCGGCCTTGCGGTAAGTATAGCAGAGCACCCAACACAACATGTACATTACTGATACATGCGCGTTGCGTGCTTGCAGTGGCGACCATCACGCGAAACTATCTGTTCAGAGGCGTACTCAACGGGAAAAATGAATCTGCCCGGATCCAGACGAGAACGTCACATGCTGAACTCGTTCTCTCGCATGGCGCCCGAACTCTTCCGTTTTTCGTCCAGGCCAGACGGTGAAATGCTCTTCGACGAGCACCTGCGCGACGCGCAGCGTGTCCTTCCACGCGTCGTCAAGCGCAGTGCGGACGACGCAGGCTGTGGCAACAACAACAACACAGCCACGAAGAAACCCAAGCACACTTCAAACTCGCTGTGGGACGACGAAGACAACCACTGTGTCCTCGACGGAGACGACGAGGGTGTTGGTGCGACGGAGTTTGAGATAGACGGTCTGTGCGAACTCGAAGGGCTGTTTTAACATATTGCAAAAATTAATATCAAGGAGTAAAAACGTAGCAAACATGTCAGTCCGCCCAGTTTTGGAAGAATCTTCGAGGTTTTCACTCAAACGCGCCCTCCTGGGCGAACACACCACGATACAAACCACAGAGATACAACCGCCACCGCTGCAGCTTCCAACTGCGTACCACACACCCGTCAAAACGACCGCTCAACCAGCAACGGCACTGTCGTTCAAATTCAATCTCAAACCACATAATGCACCCGCAATTCCCCACCAACCCACGCCAGTAAAGAACGCGTCGTTCACGTTCGCCTCGTTCACCGAAACCGGCCGACCAGCGTCACAAGCACCACCACCGACATCGATTCAGACGACAGCGTCGCTCTCTCGCTCAAAGGACGACGTGATGCGTCTGTCATCAATCGTCGACTCCTCCAACGCAAAGATCGCAGCGTTGTCCGAACGCCTCTCCAACACCGAAGCGTCTCTTCAAAAAGCCAACGCAGCCTTCACCACCGAGCGCTCACGAGCTCGGGAGCTCAAAGCACGCCTGACACAACAAACAAACGCCGCCACGACAGAAATTTCAAAACTTAAAGAGTTGTGCAACAACAAGATGACACAACCCACCAACTCGGCGGACGCCGCATTCAAGACGCTGGCGAAGGTCAAAGAGCAGCTCGAGCTCAAGCACGAGGAGATCGACAAGCTTAAATCGGAAGCCGTTGAAACGAGGGCCTCGATCGCCCTCGAACGAAAGGCCATGCAAGAAGCCATTTCGACCGCCACCGCCGTAGACACCGCCGCCGTAGACACAGCCACTGCGGCGGTCGCCACCGCCGCCGCCACCGCAATGACAGAAACAATCGCCACACTGTCAAACGAACGCGACCAAGCTCTCGAGTGCGTGGAGAGCGTCAAAAGTGCAAACACTAAACTCGAAACCGACACGGAGTCTGCGATCGTTCAAATGCATGCCTGGCAGAATTTACACGCTTTGGACAAGACGCATTTCCAAACTAAATTAAGCCAGGCTGAAACGGAGTGCCAACTTCTAAAACAAAAGGTTGAAACACACGCACAACAAATGTCAAGACTCGACGATGTTAACTGCTTTCCAATCTCGGCGTGGAGCCACTACGACAATCCACGCATACACGACGAAGGCCACCACAACGACACACAAGAGATTTTTGTTGAGAAACGGTCCACAGATTCAAAATTCAAGAACAAACCACACCCCGTCCTCTCGTCCACGTCGCTCTGCTGCTCAGGCGCAACCGCCACCCTCCATGGAGAATCGCCGTTCGCAACGGGCATTGCTCAAACGCAGCTCGACCCGCGTGTCGAGAAACTCATCGCCGCGGTCTCGGCCGACCTGATCAAGTCAGCGCTCGGCTCACGCGGCGAATACCTGCTTGCTTCAGGGATGAGTCCGTCGGACATTGCGAACGAGCTCAAAGAGCTCGAGGGTGCGGACGATGAGCCATCGGCGTAGATTCTAAAGCCTCGCGTCAACGCGAAGAGGTGTGGTGGAAGGGGAGGGGTTGTCATCGTCGACATTGTTCGAAATACAGAGTTTGTCAACTCGTTGTCTACACTTTCAGTGATCGGAGAAGCCTGCATTGTTGGTCTGGTATCTTGTGCGTTTTTTAATTCTTCGGTGCTCAAAATGACGAAACTGGTGTTGGGCCCGTGGTGGTTGTCGTGCACATGTCGGAAAGTTAACTCTTCTTAACTTTTGTTACCTCGGTCAGTTTTAACGCCACTGGTGAATGATCTGAAAGGCCTCGTTGGCTGCACACGGCCAATTCGAGAGGCTTTGCCTCGATTGCAAAAATCGCGTCGCTCGAAAGGATGAAATTATCGTAGGCGGCACCGCCCGCCGACGTCGCGATCCGGGCGTCGAGGAGTGGTTTCTTGAAATGGTGCTTCGGGAGGTCGATGATCTCGTCGTCGACGACTACGTTGAAGTCCCCACAAACGACATGATTGACAGTCGCAACACCAGCGTCCTTTGCGCCCTTGGCCGTCAGCGGCGTGAGCAAACGGTTGATGGAGATCGTTGCATAGTCGTCAAAGAACGAACGAATTTGGCAATTGCGTTCCGTCTTCTTGGCCTTCGGCGGGAAGTGAACGCTCGTAAGAACAAATCGTTGGTCCGAATCGTCTTCGAACCGCGTGTCCTCGAGCAGCAGGCTGAACGGTGCGTGCGAGAACGCGCTGCCCGCGGACGACGTACTTGTCGTTCGACTGTCGACGACACGTATCGGATGCCGCACGAACACTTCGTGACATTCGAGATTGCCAGGGCCGCTTGGATCGGAAACGTGTCGTTGCCATCTGTCACCGGAATGCATCTCGAGAGCCTTTTCCATCACAGCTCCCCGCTTGTTGGAATCCTCCACGTTCTTCTCACACGGAACCTCGGAAATCAGCAGAACGTCGGAGGTTGCGAAGACGGCGAACAGAGCCGCCCAATCATCCTGCAGGGCCACCTTGCCCACTCGCAGCTTCAACGAGTTGAACGCAATTATGTGGATCGAGTGCCTGTCCTTGAGCACTCGTGTTGACGTTGGCGTTGATTCCACAGTCACTTCGAGGGCGACGCCGTCCTGTCCAGATGGAATTAGTTTGGTCTTTTCCCCGTCGGGAACAGGTCGATCGCTGTTGAGAACGAGCTCAAAGTCATCGTCGTCTTTGTCGGCGGCGGCAGTGGGTTCTTCCTTTTTGGGCGGTGTAATCGACTTCTTGCGCTCTAACAGGGCGGTTACAAGGGCGTCTTTGTCGATTGTTTCAGCACCTGGAATTTCGAAGCGAGTACCAAGCTTTTGCAGGTTTTCCAGGTCGAGGTTGCCCAAACGCGTTTGAGCATAGTTTTTGAGGTTCGTGGAGAAGAGCTCTTCGACCGTCTTTTTGGTCATTCTTTGCCGTTCGAATTGGCATTTTTGGACATTGCAGTGCCTCCATAGCGAGGCCCCTGCGACCATTGAAAGAGTCGCGAACGATGCCTATTCGTCTCGAAGTCGATATGACCAGGCTTCTTTCAGACGAGGGCCGTCTGGAAGCTCTGATTGTTGACGTTGGGAAGTTTATTGCCAAGTTCCTCGAGATTCGTCATCAATACATCGAATTGTTTACCGTTCCGGACTTGCGAACTCGCCAGTACCGTGTCATCAACGGGAGTTCTCTTTCTGAACTGATCGAAGAGGAGTGCCCGGGCACGATTACGACGTCACTTGAGCGAGAGCAGGTGCTGTTCGAGATTCAATTCGTGCTGGAGTTTGCTCGCGAATACATCGCATCTCTGTCCATCCTCAATTCTCTGGCTCGGCTGCGATGCGGAACTTTTGACACCATCGAACTGTCTCATTTTATTAACAGACAAACGATGGAAAATCATGGGTTTTTTGTTCAACACAACATACACGACGTGGTGTTGATTGGTGGGTACGTGCGAACGCTGCACGAGGCCGTCGAGGAGTGTGTGCTGCGTTGGCTGCACGCGTGCGACAGCCTGATAGGCTCGGTTTTCGGGCTCGACAGCAACCACACTCGACATGAATCGGAGAACAATATCCACGAAATATGTGGCATGATCTGCCGGACGATCAGCATGAACAAGCAAACGACGGATTGGTCCTCTCTCAGCGTCTCGTCACTTGAATCGTTGCTTCGGTGCGACGTCAAGCAGTGCGACATGATCGAAGTTCTGAAGAGCGCGGCCGCAGTCGACGGCAAGCGGTTGAACGCGCTGCTTGCGGTTTGCAACGCGTCGACGGAGGCTGAGATGAAAAGCGTCTTCGACGCGCATATGTCGACACTCTCCGACGCGGTTTCCTCTCCACCGGCAGTGCTTCAATGCACACCCGGTTTTGACCCATGCACTTTTCAAATAAGACGGCTGAAGTCGGCGCTGCGCAGCGCGAGCAAGAACCCATCGCTGCTCAGCCTTCACCTACTGCACTGGCGGCGCGACGTTGGGGTAGACGCTGTGCGCACGGTAATCACTGCAGCGTTGAACACATTGTCTACCAAGCTCTTGCAGGTTCCCGAATCCGGATTTTTCCCGACGTTGCGATCGGTCTCAGATCGCCTTCCTGTGCCCACGTGGACCTCGGTCACCGTGACCGACGCGGTTCCTGATTTGCCTGGCGGAAGCTATGTGTCGACGTCGCTTTTGGGCGTCTTCGACCCAAAAGCAGAAAGACGGCTCCGCCTGGCATCGCTCGTGTGGGAAATCTTCGCACACCCAACGCTGGGTACTGCCTACTTCACCGAAGGCAGACTGCTGTCCAGCATCGTGCAACAAACGACGGCTATTGAGGTGGAGCGCGCCTGCTTCGGAGTCCAGACCTTGAATTCTTGGAAATTGCAGTTCGTCGTTGGTGCTGATCTGAGCAACGCAAAAGCCGCCCTCAGAGATTTTCGGGGCGGAGATCTCGAAAACGAGCTTCGAAGCGCAATGTGCGCACTGTCAAATTGGCCAATCCAAGAAGTAATGGCAATTTGCTGCCGCGACACAGCACTTTTTGGGGCGTGTTATTACAAACTAAACGATGCAACGCGCGACGCCATGCGACGCCCATTTCACATCGAAAATACAAACATCGTTAGACAAGCACTTGCTATTTCAAACAAGATCGTATACGAAGCCCGAATTTCGATGGGGTTTAACATTCGTGGTGTACCGACTATCGTGGGTGATCTGCTACGAGTCATCCCGTCGATCAGAAACTGGGACGGTCTGAACGACTCGTTCGTTTTGTCGCACGAAATGGTTGCAGCCGGCGGAACCTCGTCCGTGACATTCATTCGCGATCTGTGCAAGGACGACAGGAAATTCGTGGTCAAACGCCGCCAGAAGACCAGAATGGTGTTCGAGTTCTGTGGACCGCTTCTACGCGAGATCCTCTGGGGCCACAAATGATGAAGAGCCCAAATTCATAACATGAAAGTTGCAACAGGAAGACGTAACATACAAGCAAACATGTCGATGCGTCCACGCGAACCGACCGCGAAATCCGTAGAGGCACAATTGAAGGAGTTGCGCACCGCCAATTTCAACAATCTAAACGAGCAAGCTCAGACGTCGGCCAGCGGAAAGCTGGCGTTGAGCGACCTCTCCGAAACCGAAATCGCGGTTGCCAGCCTGGGCGTTGACCCCTCGGCTCTAAAACCGATCGGTTGGATGAACTCTTCGCATTACTCAACTTTGCTCCGAGCCAACGC
>Ga0209090_10003354_pt1 | contig 10044 bp, 9 predicted proteins | sample ArcticOcean_MG_C_9_FD_187432 | JGI IMG/M metagenome (GOLD analysis project Ga0209090, IMG submission 187432) | Marine microbial communities from western Arctic Ocean - ArcticOcean_MG_CB2_152 (SPAdes) (version 2) | ecosystem: Environmental > Aquatic > Marine > Oceanic | place: Arctic Ocean... | reverse complement strand
GTTCGTTTCTGACTAATATGCGGCCCATTTTAGCATCCACGGTTTGACCGATTTTGTCGCATCTTCGAATTTTACTCGGCGGGCAATCCGAGAGGTCTGCTTTGTGCGCCTCCAACGTGTGCACGATCGCGCACTTCGCCTCGCGACCTGCTTCTAAAATTTTAACCGCATTCGGCAAGGCTTCTTCGCGCAAAACTTCGCAATCGTTTCCCAATGCCGCGCCGAAACCTTTAGGCGAGGTGAAATCTAACTGCCAATCGACCATAACGATCGCCGTTTTCTTCGCGCGGATGGTAAACGGGAACGGTTTCGCGTTCGGAATGATCGCATCTCTATTTTCCGCGGCATCGAACCGATTCGCGTCTAAAAATGCACACACGTCTTCGCACTTCGCCGTGGCCCCGAACACGCCGTTTTGCATGTGCACCATCTTTATCGCGCTTGCGTGATTCCCCTCGTCCGTGGCTCCCGTGCCGTCCTCTAAGAGTAAACACTCGTATCCTAAATCGTTCGCCTCTCGCATCGTCGTGTGCACGCACACGTCCGTCGTTATCCCGCCAAATATGATCCGTCTGATTTTGTTTAACCGTAATATGAGATCTAAATCCGTCCCCATGAATGATCCTTTCCCTGGTTTATCGATCACGTCTTCCGTCTCAAACGGTTTCAACTCCTCTATGAGGTTCCACCCTTTAGCTTCTCTGGTTAATATTTTCCCCAACGGGCCATCCTTCCCGATTTCCGCCCCGGCTTGAGCGCTTCTCCACCTTTTATTCGAGGGTAAATCTCGTAAACTTTTTCTGTGTCCTTCCCTGGTGTGTAACACGAGGACTCCGTTTTCTCGGCACTTCTGCAACACTCGCTTGACGTTCTCGATCGGTTTTCGAGTGAGAGAGACGTCGTATCCCATTTTGGAAACGTACCCGTTTTTGCCGCAAAAATCGAGCTGCATGTCGATCAAAATGAACGCGGTGTGTTCGAACGCGTCGAAATAGGTTTCGTTTGGGTCGGGGAAGGGCCACGGGTACGGGCGGGAGTTTGAGATCGCGTCCATGTGTGATCTGAGTCTGCGGCTTTTTCTAACTGTTTTTGCCGCCTTTTCGGGGAATTCCGCTTTACAATAAAGACGCACACACAACACGCCAGACAGAGAAAGAGAAGAAGAAAAAGAGGAAGGAAATGAGCGTAGAGAATAGCCACATCATCGATCAAGACGTGGACACGGAATCGAAGCTCTTGACGTCCGGGTTAGGCTTGAAACGCGCGTTGAATGATTCCGCACATTCCGTCCCGGTGATCGATTTTTTCAATTTGGATTCTGATTTGTTGGACGCAAAGTTATACGACGCGGCATCAAACGTTGGCTTTTTCGCACTATTAAATTCCCCATTCGTTGGAAAGGAAAACATAGATCGGCAATTTGAATTCTCCGAGAAGTTTTTTGCGCGAGCGAGAGCGGTGAAAGAGCGGGAGTCGCCGTACGATTCTAAGTTGAATTCAGGATACGAGTACAAGCTCCAAGTGAGACCGAGCACGCGGTTGAAAGACGAAAAGGAAAGTTTTCAAGTCACGGCGAAAGAGTCGAGCATGGAAACGAGATGGCCGAAAGATATGGGTCCGGATTTTGAAGCGAACACGAGAGAGTTCATGGGGAAATCTTTGGAGCTGGCGAAAATGGTCATCGCGCGTTTGCAGCGCGAACGGAGAAGGAGGAGGAGAGCGCAAGGCGGAGAAGAAGAAGAAGAAGAAGATATCGCGAGTAAACACAGTTTATGGGTAGAGAACGAGAGTCAGTGCACTTTACGAATGATACATTATCCACCGTTTGATTCTGTAGAAGAGGCGGAGGACCAAGCGAAAATGGGATACATGCGCGCGGGAGCGCACACGGATTGGTGCAACGTGACGTTGTTGTATCAACGAACGGAATTCGGAAACGGTGGTTTAGAGTGCGCGGCGAACCCGAGAAGAGATGGATTCGAAAACACCGAGTGGGCACAGATTGATCACACGAACCCTGGTGCGATTACCTTGAATATTGGCGACATGCTGAGTCGTTGGACGAATGGCGACTTGTTGAGCAATTTACACAGAGTTCGAATGCCGGAAGGAGAGGAGGCGCTGAAGAGCCGACACTCGATGGCGTTTTTCGCGCAAGCCGACGAGTCCGCAGTAATTCGAGCGTACCCTGGACAAGAAAGTTTGACCGCAAAAGAATACATATTAGGACGAATTAGAAGCAATTACGGCGGCACCACCGACAAAGCGGTGATGGCGGCGGCGGCGGCGGTATAAAAGGTTTCACGTCGTTGTACATCAAAAAGACAATTTTCTACTACATAGGTATCTACCAAAAGTCGTAATCATTTTAACCCGTCCAAAGCTTCCACCACGGCGTCCACGGTCGCGACTTCCCCGAAATACAAACCTACGCTTTTGTGATGATTTTGTTTCGAGATTTGCGGTCCGTTAATCAAAGTGACCGCCATATCGTGCCAACCTCCCTCTTTCTCCTTCCCAAACGCCCCGCACGCGTCTTCGACTAAACACACCCGGAAAAATCGATCGCACGCCTGCACCGCCGTCGCCATGACGCACACGTTTGTCAGTATCCCACACAACAATATCCGTTCCACGCCGCGTCCGACTAATTGCTTCTCTAAATCCGTGCTCGCGAACGCACCGAACGTCCATTTATCCACGATAATTTCTCCCTCCTTTGGTTTCAACTGCTCGACAAAGTTATACGTAGCGTCCACGCCTTCGATCGGGCTCCTTCTACTCACATCAACCCCGTTGAGTAAATCTCTCCGGATTTCCGCCCCGTACCTGTGACTTCGACTGTGCGCGATCGTAAATCCTTTCTCTCTGCACTTTTCCAAAACTCTCGCCACGTTTGCAGTCGTCGCTTCCAAACGCTCGAGAACGTCCGGTGAATAGTGTTGCCCGAGCCTTCCGGATTTGTCTAAAAAGTCACTCTGCATGTCGATGATAACCAGCGCGGTGTTCTTTCCGTGCGCTGGAAACGTTCTAAAACTTCCGTTCAAACGCGTTTCTTTTCCCTCTTCTTCTTCGCTTTTGTCGTTCTTCGCGCCTTCTCCTTCTCCTCCTCCTCTGCACCGGACGTACGTTTCCCCTTCGATCGCATCTTTCCCATCCCGCAAAGTGACGCTTCGTCGCGCGACTCGATCCACCTCTCTCTTATTCCGGAGACGCTTTAAGAATAAGGATTCGAGCGCGAATCGGTAGAACGCGGCGCCGGCGCAGAATCCTACAGAAACGAGCAGCATTGCAGCGCCTCCTCCTCCGTTTTGCGGCCGAGAAGGATTCTTCTTTGTAGTTCTCGTCGTTTTCCCCGTCGGCGGCGTCATATCTTCTGCGGATACGAAGACAACACACAAAGAGACAGAAGAAGGAAAATGACGAAAACCACCAAATCAGCAGCGAAGAGCACGAACGGACGCCAGTGGTTCCTCCTGTGTCTCTCCGTCATCGAGTGTCTCTTGTGCACCGGGGTGACGTTTGGTTTGAGCGCGTTAACGATCGCTTTAAAACGCGACGGCCAATTTGCGGAAACGTGCGGAGTAGAAGGAGCGACGATGCTAGAGGGAGAGGGAGAGGAGGAGTGCGTTGGGCAGAAACTGAAGTTTAACGCGATGTTTACCGCGGGAACAGTCTCGGTGCCACTCTCGATGATGTTTTGGGGAAGGTTGATCGATTTGAAAGGCGTGAAATGGGTGCGATTGGTCTCGTTGTCGTTGTTTACGGTCGGGTGCGTGCTCTTCGCGGAATCGGATTCGAAGACGTTTGACGCGTACGTGGTCTCTTGCGCGTTCCTCGGCAGCGGAGGCGCGGGATTTTTCATCTCGCATTTCCAGTTTTGCGAACATTGGAGGCACACGATGTATTTTGGAATGTCGCACAGCGCGACGAATATGGCGTTCGATTCGAGCACGGTGACGTTTTACGCGTTCGAGGCAATGCATAAAGCGGGGTGTTCGGTGAGAGCGTTGTTTTACGGGTTAGCCGGGTTGAGCGCGGTGTTTATGATGAGCACGAATAATTACGTGTGGGGAAAGTACTTGGACCCGCCGGAGAAAGAAGAGTACGTCGAGGAAGCGGAGATGGAGAGAGGGGAGGATGGTGAAATAGCGAAGATTCAAAGTTCTCGCGCCAAAGGGTTGGAGCACTTGGGCGTTCCGTTGACGCAGATGAAATTCACGGAACAAGTGCGAACGCCGTATTTTATATATGTTGCCGCGTGGTCTCTCGGTAGTATTTATCGTTCGATGTTCATTTTGGGAAGCATATTCGAACAGATGTTGTATAACGGCGACGGTAGAAGTACGAAAGATGCGAACGCGTACGTTCGCGTGTTCAACGCCTTAATTTTAGTGAGCACATTTCTGACGCCGTTTTTCGGCTTTTTCGTCGATAGATTCGGATTAGCGCCGGCGTTCACGTTGGTCAACGTTTTAGGAGTGATAAGTTTTGTAGGTGTGCTTTGGAATCACGATATAGTGAGCTTATCGATTGCATTTTTAGCGTTCGGTTGCTTTCGCGCTTGGAACTACTCGTGCTTGACGATATACGTGCAAGGCGTATTCGGGAACGCGACGTTCGGACAGTTATATGGTATAGGTATCGGCGTATTCGCCGTGATTTCCGGCGCTATGCAGTATCCATCCATGCACTTAGTTTTGAAAGAAGGCGACGGCAGTTTTCTCGTCGTTGACCTATTGATGATTTGTATCGGTATCTTACTCTTTGCGTTTCCAGTTTGGATTCGCAAAAACGGCGTAGTTGGCGCGCACGGCTCGTAAACAGAAGGTTATTTATACATCCAGTAGTAGTATTTATACAGGTAGTACATCATAGTAGTTATCACGCTAGCGTAAAGTCGAATCAAACAGCGTAGTGTCTTGCGAAAAGTCAACAGGTTCCGGGGGAGGCCCGGACGGCACATATTTATCGTTGTCCACGGGCAAACCTAGCGCCGCGCGATACTCGTTTTCCGCCCTTCTCGAGGCATCGTTCGACGCTGGTTCCATACTCAATCCCTCTGTTTCGTGCACGTAGTTTTGCGCATCCGCTAAGACTTTTCGCAACGCTTCTACGTCGCACCCAACAATTTCGCCAGCGCGCACGACTCTCTTCCCGTTTACCCAGGACTCCGCGAGCACGGATCCCTCGGCTTTATTCTGCGTTCTGCTCCCTCGAGCGAGTAAACCGAGAGGGTCAGTTTTCGGTAACAGCGCTAGCGCGGTGAGATCCCACAGGCAGACATCTGCGAGCATTCCTTCTCGTATCTTCCCGCCTTTATCGCCCAGGTTAATGCTGTGGTACCCGTTCTCGCAGCCTAACTTCAAATACGTCTCCCTCGGCGAAGGCCAGTCTCGATATTCTGCCGTTTCCACGCACGGTAAAAAATTCGCAATTTTTACAACTTCTAACATATCCTGGCCATCTGACGAACACGAACCGTCCGCGCCGAGACAAACTTTGACGCCGTTGTTCTTGTATCTTCGCAACGGCGCAACTCCTGATCCTAGTCGCAAATTTGACAGCGGGTTGTGTACGATTGTAGCGTCAGTTCTTCTCACGATTTCACACTCTTCGTCGGTTAACCAGACGCCGTGAGCGAGCGAGGTTCCCGGTGAGTCTAAGAATCCTGTCTTTTCTAAAAGCTTCACCGACGATCCCTCGCATCCGTTTTCATTTAAGAACTGTTTCGATTGCAATGCCTGCGTTCGAGTCTCTAATAAGTGAATGTGGCCGCACAACCCGTATTTTTTCCGCAAATCCGCCGCGCCTTTCAACATCTCGAAAGTTGCGCCGAAACACGTCACTGGACCTATACAAATATTCACTCCATTCTCTGGGTCGTGAAATTTCTGCACCGCTTCCTCCCACAACTGCAACATCTCCTCCCTCTTCTTCGGATCCGACGCGCTCTTCTCGGTTCGAAAACACCCGGTTTTCGGATCTAAACCGCCGCAACATCCGCACCCCTTACAAAATGCAATCCTCTCCTTCGCATCTCTCGCTAACGGACAATAATTATGCTTAAAAGTCGCCTCGTCGTCCAACATTGGCGCGATAAAACACCTTATTCCCAACGCTTTATACGCGGTCACCGCCGCCTCCACGTCCTCGATATGCCTCACGAATAAATGGTCCATAACCACCGTGGACCCGCTCATGAGCGTCTCGATCCCCACAACAGCACCGAAATTGCAACCATCGCCGCGGGCGTTTCCATCCACGATTTCTCTTTAAACCATCCGCCCGGCGCTCCGCGCGGTTCGTTGAACACCAGTTGGAACAACCACATCTCTAACGGTAAAGGCGGTATGGCGCCTCGTAACCAGTGTTCGACGCTGTGCGTGTGTCCGTTCACCAGACCAGGCGTGATCATCTTTTCGGTGCCGTCGATCTTTTCTATCCTTGAGGAACCGTACTCTTCCGTTAAAGCTTGTTCCAATTTGCTCGCGTTAAAAGCTTCCGTTATCTTTATGATTTTCCCGACACGTGTGTCCAGAACGACATCTTTCCTCGAATACTTCCCATCTTCTTCCGAAGACGGGACTAAAGCGTTCTCGATGAATACGAAAAATGTATCGTCATCATCATTTTCCACACGTAAACGAGAGACGTCCGCGTCGGAAACGCCTTTCGCCACCCGCGTTGAAGTCATATTTTCTTTTTATATGTGTGTATTTCCGTTTTGGGTGTCCTTTCCTCGTTTTGGGTGTCCTTTCGAAACACAAACCCTAAACCTCAAAACTCCCTCCTTAAAAACCCCTCAAAAGTGTCAGTGCGCGCAATACACACCCTGTGTGCCACACATCGTTTATGAGCTATTATTAGGAGAGTATCTTTCAGTCAAAAGAGCGTTCTTATTCGCACCTTCTTGTTTTGAGACACGCGTGTAGTTTTGGTCAAAACACGGCGACTATAAAGCTTTCTAATACTCCTCGATTAGTATTGCCTCCAAATATCAGTTTGCGTTTTTACCAACCGTCGTTTGGAAAAATGCTAGATTATGATGACGATGATGATGATAATACTAAGGGAGGAGGAAAAGGAAAAGGAGGAAAAGAAGCCTCCGTGCTTTTTCCCTCTGCATCGTCAAAACGGCGAGAACGCCTCGCGAGGCGACTGATGACGGGGTCGTTGGTGTTGAAGAAGAATAATGCGGAGGATTTGGAGGAGACGAGGACATCGTGGAACGCGTTGAGATTGCGACGGGTGCGAGTTCCAACGTCCGCGCTTTTCGATGCTGCTCCCGACGAAAGTTTCGAAGAAGAAGAAGGGGAAAATAATATTTGTTTGTCCGCCGCAGACGAGGGCGGACTCGTGAGCGGGTGCGCGATCAAAATCGATGCAAGAAATGGCGTCATCCTGGACGTTTGGCGGGAGAGCGATGACGGAAACGACGACGCCTGTTACGGAGGAGAAAAGGAAAAGGAGGAGGACGAACTCGTCGTAGACTGCGAAAACTGTCTCCTCGTTCCTTGCTTTTTGGACGCGCACACGCATTTGATCAAAACGCACACGGTTGAAAGGTGCAGAAATCCCACCGGATCGATACCGGATGCGCTCGGATGCGAACTCGCGGACCAACCGAGATGGATGGACGTGCAGGACGAGAGGACTATGAAGACAGATTTTGAACGACGGTTTGATTTCGCCGTGCGTTCGGCGCTGTATTACGGGGCGATTGGGATTCGGACGCACTTGGACGGGACGAACAATCTCGAAAACAAGATATTGAGGGATAAAGTGTTCGAAGTGTTCTCGCGGAAACGAAACGAGTTGTTAGAAACTCGCGGAGTGTATTTACAAGGCGTGTGTAACTTATTTTTACCGTTATGGTCGGAGCCAGGAATCGCGGATGAGTTCGCAAAAGTCGCGGCTGCAAACAACGATAACGAAGGCGGAGATTCTCTTCAGGAATCTTTTCTCTTACGCGAATAAATACGCGATGAATATAGACGTGCACATCGACGAAACGAACGATCCAAACTGCTGCGCAGTTTTGTCGTGCTTGGAGGCGTTTTTGAACGATGACGATGGCAACCTTAGCGCGTTCAAAAATATTCGCTCGCTCTCGCTTTCGCACGTGTGTTCGCTCTCTTTGCAGTCAAAAGCCACGATCGATCGAGTCATTGAGCTTGCAAAAAAAATTGACGAGAAGACGAGCACGCGAGTCTCGTTCATAGTAAACCCGCTGACCAATCTCGGTTTACAAGATCGCAGAGGTACGACAGATGGAGTGGGCGTTCTCATCGATAAGAATATTCCACACACGCCTCGTTGGCGAGGTATTGCACCGATTCAAGAGCTCGAATCCGCCGGAATCAACGTGTGCACGGGGACGGATAACGTGCGCGACTACTGGAATCCGTACGCAGACTACGATGGTATAGCGACGCTTAAAGCGACGTTCGAGGTGGCACAATTGAATACGGTACCTAACGAAGGGTATTGGACGAAGCTCATCGCTGCAAACGCTGCCAAAGCTATGTTCACCAAGCTCCCTGTGCCTAAAATTGGCTTGATACGTAAAGGGTACCGCGCCGATTTCATCCTCCTCCCGCAAGCGAGATCCTTCTACGAACTCTTCTCTCGACCCTCGCAGCACGAGCGCATCGTCTTCAGAAAAGGCCGACCGACCCTCGACGCCGTTCTCCCCGATTTCAGCGAACTCGACGAAACCGTCGCCGTCCGAACCGACGCCGCTCCTTTCCTCGACGACGACGTCGAAATCAAGCGAGGCGCGACTTCCCTCGCTTCTTCTTTTTCCAAACGAAGCCGAGAGGAAGAAGCCGAGGTTTAAATGTATGCATCGTGTAATTTCTATGTCTGTTGTTGTTGTACTTATTATTGTTGTAATACTTACGAATATTATTCGCCTTTGGCGTTCCGCGCAAAAAAGTCGACAGAAATACCGTTACTATTTAGGGTTTAGCGACCTTTCGGGACAAAATTCTTATACTACCCTCCTCACAAATTTTCGAACACGTCGAAGACTGTATATTTATTATCATGTCGGAGCCGGTTCTGGAAAAATCAAAATCCACCCTCTCGAAGGGCACGTCCAGTGCTCCGCAGACGTGGGCGGAGTACAAGGAACGTTTGAAAGTTTTCGGCTGGCAAAACGGGACGAGTTATAAATGGTACTACTATAATTTGAATTTGAGTCGAAAAATTGCGGAAAAGAATCGTTTTTGAATTCGGGGGGATTAGAGATATTTTATTGTTTTCTTTCTCATCTCTGTCTCGACCGCGTGTTTCTTTTATTCATGCGAAAATGCATGCAATCTGTCAAGGAAAAGCACTCGAATGCATGTTTCGATGTACTCGCGCCGAGCGACCGAGAGTGGTCGAGACAGAGAGATGAAAGTCTGATCGACATTTTAACCGAATTTTGCCCCTGCCTTGTGTTTTACCCTCTTTACAAAGAACGAGAAAAAAATGTAAAAGAGAGCGCTAAACACCAAAAACTCTCTTTTAAACAACAGGAACACGAAGGTTGAATTTTTCACCGGAGCGGGCGAAATCGAAGCGTTCGGGGAACTGTTCTTCGATAACTTGGCGACCATGCTCGGGGTGACCGGCTCGGCGATCGGGCACATCGGGTACGGGCTTCTCGCGGCGTCGTGGAGAAGTTGGGGCCCGGAGGGGTACGCGTTGGCGTGCGCGCAACAGTGGGAGAAAATTTACTACGAATGGAACATTCCGGCGTGTGGTTTGTGCTTACTCTTTGGCAACGTGTATTACGCGTGGTTGGCGACTCGTCTGGCGACGAAGGAAAATCGAACGGATGTAACCGCGCAACCGTACGGTATGAACACGACGGTTATCTACATCATGTTATATGCCATCACTTTGCCGGCTCTGGAAAGGGGTCACGATATTTTCGCTCCATGTATAGCGTATGCGCCCGCGGACGGTCCGCATGTTCGATGTACGGCAACGGACGCGGAAATTCAATCTGCGGCGAGAAAAGCAGCCGAATATGGTTGGGAAGTTTCCGTG
>Ga0209090_10003351_pt1 | contig 10053 bp, 8 predicted proteins | sample ArcticOcean_MG_C_9_FD_187432 | JGI IMG/M metagenome (GOLD analysis project Ga0209090, IMG submission 187432) | Marine microbial communities from western Arctic Ocean - ArcticOcean_MG_CB2_152 (SPAdes) (version 2) | ecosystem: Environmental > Aquatic > Marine > Oceanic | place: Arctic Ocean... | reverse complement strand
CGAATTCTTTATTAAGTTTTTTTAAGAGCTCATGGTCCTGATATATATTTTCATCTTCTAGTTGTTCAGATATAGTTTTATGTTTTGAAAAGAGATTATCTAATTTTTCTATTAATTTATTATTCATTATTTATTTTTTAAATATATTTTGTATTTTTAGAGCAGTAGGCTCATCTAGTAACGGAAGAATTTCTTTTAATTTTGATGTAGTTTCATGCGTTAGTTTATTTTTTAACGATTCCGCAAGATAAGAAATCACATCATCTAGACTCTCTCCAGAATGAACCATTTTTTTTGCCTTAATAATAGCTCCATTAGTAATATCATCAACATAACCACGATATAGTTTTACTAGATTATCTGAATGATTTTCATCCAGCCAAATTTTAAAATCTTTAATTTTGTACTCTATTATTTTTTCAGCTTCAGCAACAGCTTGTTCGCGTATTTTATAGTTATTCTTAATCACTTTCCCTAGATCATCAATACTATATAGGTAAACATTTTCTAGATCAGATATTTCTGGTTCTACATCTCTTGGAACTCCCAGATCAATTATAACGAAGGGCTTAGCATTTATATTATTTATAGAACTCTCCATCATGCCCTTTCCTATAATTGGAATAGTACTAGATGTGCATGAAATAATTATGTCATGGGATGCAATGATATTGGGAAGATATTGAAGCTTAGAATAATTACACCCATTATCTTTTGCAATTTTTGATCCTTTATCAAAATTTCTATTAGTTAAAGTTATATCTCTGACATTGTTAGATTGCAGGTATTTAATTGCCAACTGTATCATGTAACCAGAGCCGACAACCAAAGCTTTTTTTGACGATATATTATCAAATATTTTCTTTATTAAAGTTATAGAGGTAAACATAAAAGAAACAGGATTAGATCCTATATCTGTTTTTGTTCTAACTTGTTTTGCGACAGAAAAAGAAAATTCAAAAAGTTTTTTTAAAGACGACTTAATACAACTATTTTGATCAGCAATTCTAAAGGCATCTTTTACTTGTCCTAGTATCTCATTTTCACCTATAACCATGGAGTCTACTCCTGAAGCTACATTAAAAAGATGTTTTATAGCTTTTTCTTCATAATAGCTATACATGAATGGCTCACAATCTTTGGTTGCATTTTGATGGCTATTCAGCCATTTTATTATTTTTGAGTTATCAGAATCATTCTCTGTATATATTTCCGTTCTATTACAGGTAGATATTAAAACCACTTCATTCACACCTTCAATATTTTTAATATCATCAAGAGCTCTGGGAATAGAATTTTTATCAAATGCTAGTTTTTCCCTAACATCTATAGGGGCGGATTTATGATTAACACCTAGCACATTTATTGTCATAATTATTTTCCTGTATCTACCTTACTTTCTTCGAAAATATGGATATGTGATATATTATACTATTATGCATAACTATTTGAATATTTTACTAATAATAATCACATTATTTGTTGTGTCATGCTCTAAGAATCCAACCGAAGCACATCAAGTTGACGATCAGATTCAGCTTGGAGGGAGCATAGATAATAAATACAATCATTTATATAATTCTCTTTATATCCACATTGCTCTCGAAAGAAACCTGAACAAGGATGCTTTGAGAGTATTTGTCAAAAATATTGATGTTTTAAAAGACACTAAGCTATATAAAAAAATTTCCAAGATCTCTCTAAACCTTTATGATTATAAAAAATCAGAAATAATTGCAAAGAGGTGGCTCATAGTAGAACCAAACTCATACTCTCCTTATCAATTTGCAATTAAGTCATCTTTAGATAATTCTGATATATTTTTAGCTGAAAAATATTTTGAAAGTTATATAAAAAAAATTCAACCTATTAATAAAAGTGATTATAGTAAACTGATATATTCTTTATTTGATAATAAAAACAGATTAAATGTCATACAGTTTTTTGAAAACTATTTAAATAAAAATAAAAACCAAGCCCTGAATTTAAGTTTCATAGAGTTGCTATATTCATATAATATGCCTTCAAAGGTAATATATTACATTGATAAAATAGGATCCTTGAGTGAAAGGAATTTGGTGCGACTATACGCTAATTCCTTGTTATTGTTACATAGAGACATACAAGCAAAAGATTTGTTAGAAAATTTTTTACAGAATAAACCATCATCAGACAGGCAGGTTGAGTATGAACTTTTAGGAATATATGCCTTATTGAACGACATGGTTGCAACGGAAAAATTAATCAAGGATATATTTGAAAGAGATCCTGATAACCCAGAAAATATTTATAGAATTTCTAGAATTCTTTATGAAAATAAAAAATATAATTTATCTGAAAAATATTTGGCAGCTATTGTTTCTGAAAATGACGAGGTTAATATTTTGAGAGGCTTGAATGACTACGAACTAGGAAATTATACCGAAGCCATTAATCATTACGAAAGAGTGAGTAATTATAATTTAAAAATTATTGCTTTAATACATACCTCATCCGTTCTAGTTGAAACAGATAGCATAGAGAAAGCCATCTTGTTTTTAGATAACCACATAAATAAATATTTTGCCCCAACTATTAAAGAAAGATTCATGTTGAAACAAATATCTTTATTAAATGAATATGAATTATATGGGGAGATAATAGAGTTATCTACAAAATATTTAAATAGTAAGGTGCCAAGCCCTAATTTATTATATGCAAGAGCAATGGCTTATGAAGAATTAAGAGAAATTAAGTTAATGGAAAAAGATTTAACAACTGTCTTGCTCATAGATCAGAAGAATGCGAATACTTTAAATGCTCTTGGTTATAGTTTAGCTGTTCACACCCAAAGATATGATGAGGCTTATGAGTTAATACATGAGGCTCATCTTTATGATCCAGGTAGCGCTGCTATCCTAGATAGTTTAGGGTGGGTGGAATACAAAAGAGGAAATTATGTTGACGCTCTAAAGTTTGTCGAAGCTTCTTATGAGAGAGATAAAGACAAGGAAATCATTTTGCATTATTGTGAAATATTAATTAAAAATAAATCTTATAATAAGCTTAAAAATATTATTCATCTAGAATTAGAGAGAAACTCTGACGATGAATCATTCGTGCAAAAACTTAACTCAATGAATAATGAAATACCTCTATAAGTCACCAGCAAAAGTTAATCTTTTCCTAAATATTTTAAGAAAAAGAGTAGATGGTTATCATGATATACAGAGCATCTTTCAGCTCATAAATTTAAATGATGAGCTGGTCTTCAAGACAAGAAATGATGGCATTATAAACTTTGAATGTAATGTAAAATCTCTTGAAAAAGATAATTTAATTATCAAGGCAATACATGCCTATAAGAAGGTATCTAGAATGCAACATATTGGCTTAGATATTTTTTTAAAAAAAAATATTCCAATTGGTGGCGGTTTAGGAGGAGGAAGCTCTAATGCCGCAACAACTCTGCTTGCCTTGAATGAAATTTATGATCATAAGGTTAAATTACCATCTCTCTATAAAATAGCATTATCTTTGGGTAGTGATATTCCTTTCTTTTTAAATGCTAAAAATGCATGGGTTGAGGGTAAAGGTGATGTGATTACAAAAATATTTTTAAAACCTGCTTGGTTTATAATGATATTTGGAAAACATAATGTATCAACATCAGATATATATAGTCTCCTTGAGATTCCTGATGAGCCATCATATTATTCATACGATGACTATATAAATAATAATTTTCAGAATAATTTTGAAGAGATTGTTTTTAATAAATATCCTTCCATTAAAAAATCTTATGAGATTCTATCTAATCTAGGTAATGCTCGAATGTCTGGGACAGGGGGGACAATTTTTGTCTCATTTGATAGCTTGGAAAGAGCGAAGTCAGCTATATCAGCTATTCCAAAGAATCAGAAAGCATTTTTAATTGCATCTTTATAAGTATTGATTTTAAAAAACACTGTTATTTTGAATACACTTATTATATTTCTCATGTTAATCTAGGCTAATAATCAATAGCTATGGAGCTAGTAAATTCAAGATACTCTTGATATATTTATAACGAATTTATTTTTGGGGTGTCGCCAAGCGGTAAGGCAGCTGGTTTTGATCCAGTCATTCGGAGGTTCGAATCCTTCCACCCCAGTATAATTTGGAAATGCTTATGAAAAACGACAAACCTTTGATGATTTTTTCAGGAAATTCAAATATGCAGCTAGCTAAGAAAGTTGCGTCACATCTAAAGTTGTCAATAGGTAAAGCCTCTGTGTCAACTTTTAGCGATGGAGAAATATCTGTAGAAATTCAAGAGAATGTTCGTGGACAAGATATTTTTATAATCCAGCCAACATGTATGCCTACCAATGACACCTTAATGGAGTTAATGGTCATGACTGATGCTCTGAGAAGATCTTCTGTAAAAAGAATTACAGCTGTTGTCCCATATTTTGGATATTCAAGGCAAGATAGAAGAGTTAGATCTGCCAGAGTTCCTATTACAGCGAAAGTAGTCGCTAATATGATAGAGGGTATAGGTATTGATAGACTATTAACCATTGACCTTCATGCGGATCAAATTCAGGGTTTTTTTGACATACCTGTAGATAATATTTATGCGACTCCATTGCTTGTTGCTGATATATATAAGCAGAAATTACCCAATATATTGGTAGTCTCGCCTGATATTGGTGGCGTAGTAAGAGCTAGAGCGTTAGCCAAGCAACTTAATTGTGATTTAGCTATTATTGATAAAAGAAGAACACAAGCCAATGTATCGGAAGTAATGCAAATTATAGGTGATGTAAAAGGCACGAGTTGTATTATGGTAGATGATATGGTTGATACAGCTGGCACACTCTGTGGTGCAGCTAAGGCTTTAAAAGCTGAAGGAGCCAAAAAAGTCTATGCATATATAACACATCCAGTCTTGTCAGGAAAAGCATATGAAAATATTAAGAAATCAATGCTTGATGAGATAGTTGTAACTGATACAATTCCTTTACATGAAAAGGCCAAAAGTATTGGCAATATAAGGCAAATCTCAGTATCTGGGATGTTAGCTGAAACAATAAGAAGGATTCATCATGGAGAATCTGTTAGTACACTCTTCATGGATTAGTGTATAATCCTATTTTTGAAGAATAAGAGAGAATATTAGAAATGACATCACAATACATATTAAGCGCAGTTAAAAGAGAAAATTTTGGCAAAAGAGCAACTAAACGTTATCGTAGAGAAAACTTAGTTCCTGCTGAGATATATGGTACTTCTAAGGATAATCAGTCAGTATTAGTTAATACTTTTGAGCTTAATAATCAGACTAAAGACCCACAGTTTTATAGTAATGTAATTGATTTAAGTATTGGTGATACAAAAGTAGAAGTTATTCTTAAGGAAGTTCAGAGAGATCCAACAAGATCAGATATTACTCACATTGACTTTTTAATGATAGACCAGAACGTTAAGATTGAAGTTAATGTCCCAATAAAATTTATTAATGAAGATATCTGTAAAGGAGTTAAAATTTCTGGTGGCCAATTATCTCATATAATTTCAGAGACTGTAATTAGTTGTCTTCCCAAGGATATACCTGAGAATCTTGAAGTAGATGTAACAGATCTAGACCTTAATCATAGTATACATATGTCAGAAATTGTTCTGCCAAGCGGTGTAGAGATTGTATCTGCAAGTGAGAAAGAAAGTGATACAGCAATAATTAAATGTTATATGCCTGCAGAAGAAGAAGTTATAGAAGAAGGTGCACCAGAAGAACTTGCTGCTCCAGAAGCAACGAATGTAAAAGCAGATGAAGATCCTGCAGATGATAATAAAGACGACAAAAAAGTTGATTCAAAAGAAGGTAAATAGTTTAAATTATTTTCTATGCTTAAAGATATGAGTCTAATGTCACTTCAGCTAATTGTTGGCCTTGGTAATCCGGATAAGAAACTTTTATCGACCAGACACAATGTTGGGTTTTGGTTTTTAGACTTATTGTCTGCAAAGCTAAACAAGGATTTCGATTTTCAAAAAAAATATGATTCAGATATTTTTCAATATGAGCAACAAGAAAAATTATTTTATATGATGAAGCCTTTGAGCTATATAAATAATAGTGGAGTCCCAATAAAAAAATTTATTAAGAATAAAAATATTAATCCAGAGAATATACTTATAGTTTATGATGATTTAGATTTAGTCGCTGGGAAGACAAGATTAAAACTCGGTGGCGGAAGTGGTGGTCATAACGGTTTAAATAGTATAATTGAACAGTTAGGATCTAAAAATTTTTGGAGACTGAGAATTGGGATAGATAAGCCTGAGGATAAGAATAAAGTCATAGAATATGTTTTAGGAAAACCTTCCAAGGAAGACAAAGAGTCAATTTTTGAAAGTATTCATTTTACTATTAATGAAATAGATGATTTCTTCTTAGGAAAGGGATCAATTTTAATGAATAAGCTGAATGGAGATAATAAGTAAAATGAGTTTTAAATGTGGTTTAGTTGGAATGCCTAATGTTGGCAAATCTTCAATTTTTAATTTATTAACTGAGCAAAAAATACCTGCTAATAATTATCCATTTTGTACCATTGACCCTAACATTGCATATGTACAGGTGCCCGACAAAAGATTAAATGCATTAGGTGACACTAATAAATCCGAGAATGTTGTAAATGCATCTATAGAGTTTGTTGATATTGCGGGGTTAATTAAGGGTGCATCAAAAGGTGAGGGTCTTGGAAATGAATTTTTAGGCCATATTAATAGCACAGATGTTATTGCTCATGTCGTAAGATTTTTTAAAGATAAAGAAGTTATTCATGTTAAAGATAATTACACTCCTTTAGAAGATTTTGAAGATATTAATTTAGAATTGATACTTGCTGATATAGGTACTTTGGAAAAATATTTAGAAAGATTCAAGAAAAGTAAAACTGATCCAAAAGAAAAGGAAATTTTAAGTACTGAAATGACAACATTACTTAATCATTTATCAGAAGATAACTTTGCCTCTTCTTTTGTATTTTCTGAAGAATTAACTGCTCTTAATGATTTAAAGTTATTAACAAAAAAACCTATGTTTGTGATTGGAAATATTAATGAACAATCTGACCAAAAAGAGATAGATGAATTTAAGAAACAAATTAGTGCAGACATTCAATTTGTCACTATTGATGTTGGCCTTGAGCAAGATATAACGGAACTTGATGAAAATGATCAAGAAGAATTCCTAAAAGATCTTGGTTTAACGGAAAGCGCCTTATCTAGGATAATAAGTGCTGGATACAAATTACTAGGATTAAAAACTTTTTTTACTTCTGGTCCAAAAGAAACTAGAGCTTGGGCAGCAAAAAAAGGTTTTAATGCAAGGGATTGTTCGGGTATTATACATACAGACATCAAAAAAGGATTTATTAGAGCTGAGACTGTTGCCTACAGTGATTATATAAAACATAATGGCGATCAAGGCTCGAAAACTGCCGGTGTATGGAGACAAGAAGGTAAAGATTACATGGTTGAAGAAGGCGATGTTATCTATTTTCGATTTAATGTTTAATGGTCATGTAGCTCAGTTGGTTAGAGCACAGCACTCATAACGCTGGGGTCGGTGGTTCAAGTCCACCCTTGACCATTAACATCATATAGCTGACACCCCAAACCCCTTTCATACACACGAGCATATGTATATGTCTTCTCCACACATTTTTCATACTCTATTAAAAGCATATAGGAATTAATTGGTGAAAATTAAAGTGGCAATTAGTCCAACACAACAGAAAATACCATGTTATAATGGGGCAGAGTTAATAGTTTAATTCCATATCAAATAATAGTACCTACACACACACTCACTTGCTATAATACATTCGAATCAAGGAGCTAAATATGGATAGTCTAAGCGAATTTATATATAACTGGGGCCCACTAGTAACATTCTTCATATTCATAGGGGCAATGGTATACATTTACTTGACAGGTGAATTTGATTAATTGAGAGAATCTAGGTTATTGAGGGTACAGAGATACTTCAACATTTGAAAGCATTGGCTGCCACTAGGAATGAGAGGAGGTGTAAGACTCACCCTTGATCATTCAAACATATTTTGTGTAGTTTTTGTTTTAGGGTTTATAGGCTAACATTCTGTTATGAACAATTATTTTATTTATATTTTCTCATCATATGCAATAGTCATTACTTTTATGGTTATAAATTTATTACTACTTTATAAACAATTTAGTGATACGAAGACTATGATCAAGAAAAGAGGTTAGGTATATGAAAAAAAGAACTTTGAGAATTTATTATGTTGCTTTCATTCTAATCTCATTAAGTATTATTTTTTTCTTATTTATAAAAACTTTTAATGAAAATCTTTTATTTTATAGAAGCCCATCTCAAATAACTGCCGGAGAATTTCCGAAAGATTACATATTTAGGGTTGGAGGTGTCGTACTAGATGGAACTCTGATTAAAAGTAAAACCTCAACTAATGTAAAGTTTTCCATAACTGATTATGAAAAAACAATTGGTATTAGTTATAATGGAATTCTTCCAGATTTATTTAGAGAAGGACAGGGTGTAGTGATCAGAGGAAAGCTAGGTGCTGATGGTATTTTTTATGCAGAAGAAGTATTGGCGAAGCATGATGAGACATATATGCCGCCAGAAGTATTAGACAGCTTAAAAATGAAAGAAAAAACAATAGAAGATACTACAAAATCTATGAATATTTATTAACGATATGATTTCTTATATAGGATCTTTTATAATATTAATCGCTCTTCTAAATGCAAGTTTATTAGTTCTATCTAAACCTATACTGTCCAAAATAACTTCTGACTATGATTCTTTAATTTTATCTACATCAAAACTTCAATTTCCATTAGTTCTAATAGCTTTTATTTGCTTAATTGTTGCTTTTGTAAACGATGATTTCTCTTTAAAATATATTTCTTCTAATTCAAATTCTGCATTACCGTTCTTCTATAAAATATCAGCCACTTGGGCCGGGCATGAAGGGTCTATGCTTTTATGGTGTTTGATATTAAGTTTTTGGACATTTATGGCAAGCATGTATAGCAAATCTTTGGATACACAATTTAGGCTTAAGTTTTTATCAATTATGGGTTTTCTAAATCTAGGATTTTTACTTTTTCTAGTATTCACCTCAAACCCTTTTGAAAAAAATATTTCGATACCTATTGATGGCAAAGACTTGAATCCTTTGTTACAAGACTTTGGTTTAATCATACATCCGCCTATGCTTTATATGGGATATGTGGGATTATCTGTTGTTTTTAGCTTTGCCGTTACTTGTCTCTTACAACATGATTTTAAAAAGGAATGGGCAAAATGGATACGACCTTGGGCTCTAATGTCATGGAGTTTCTTAACACTAGGAATAGCTCTAGGCAGCTGGTGGGCATACTATGAGTTAGGTTGGGGAGGTTGGTGGTTCTGGGACCCTGTAGAAAACGCATCATTTATGCCATGGCTTATAACTACAGCTTTAATACACTCATTGATAACATGTGAGCAGAAATCAATGTTTAAAAACTGGACTATTTTGCTTTCAATTATGGCTTTTTCATTAAGTTTACTAGGAACCTTTTTAGTAAGGTCAGGAATTCTTATTTCAGTACACTCATTTGCAAATGATCCAGCAAGAGGGGCTTTTATATTATTATTCTTAACTATAGTTGTCGGAGGATCGCTTTTAATTTATTTTAAAAATTCACCTAAAATTAAAGATAACATTTCATTCGATTTCTTTTCAAGAGAAAGCTTCTTTTTAATTAATAATATTCTTCTCGTAACAGCAACCTTTACAATATTATTGGGGACAATGTATCCTTTACTGTTAGATTTACTTGGACTTGAAAAAATATCTGTTGGTGTTCCATACTACAATGCAGTTTTTCTTCCAATCATGACACCATTAGCACTTCTTGCGGGGTATATACCTATATTGTTTCTTTCAAAGCGTAAGGATAAAAAATACATGCTCAACCACTTACTCGCAAGTTTATTGGTTGTAATATTTTTGTCTTTATTAAGTATAG
>Ga0209090_10003350_pt1 | contig 10053 bp, 13 predicted proteins | sample ArcticOcean_MG_C_9_FD_187432 | JGI IMG/M metagenome (GOLD analysis project Ga0209090, IMG submission 187432) | Marine microbial communities from western Arctic Ocean - ArcticOcean_MG_CB2_152 (SPAdes) (version 2) | ecosystem: Environmental > Aquatic > Marine > Oceanic | place: Arctic Ocean... | reverse complement strand
TAAATTAGATAATCAGAGAATAGTATAATCGATTAACAGTCTAATCAATGGGTTTCTGCATAGACCCTTGAGTTAGCAATTGGTGGATTAATGGGTTTGCAGTCCGCCCTTTCAGAGGCTACCCTTTCCACACCCATATGTTGCATGGCCCCCCAATGTATCTGTTTAGGAAAAACTCAATATATACTGGGTATAAGACCCGTTATGAAAGATGCTTGGTGGAGAACAAACGGTGAAGATGAAACGGTCTCCAATGACGATGAGAAGCGGATGAGGTTCATCGGAATTGGCGCGGTCGGCATCATTCTGGGTATCTTTCTCACAGCCATTTGGGGCGGTTTTGGTATCGTGGATGAATTCAGGTCTCGGGATTGGACAGAAACAGACGTAATTGCGGTTGAACAAGATCGCAATGCTGATGAATGGTCATATATTTTCTTCTTCCATTATGAGGTGGAAGGTGAACAATACAACACGACCTTTGAGTGTCATATTAATCCAGCTAATTCAGGCACGACCCAGAATGAGAATGGTGTGCAACCATGGCGTACGGCTTGCTTATTGGGGTCGTCGCAAGAATATCTGGACATGGAATCCATCGCCTACAATCCTGAAGATCCTAGCGAGATCGATGTGTACCCAGGTTTTACTTGGATTGCGATTTTCGTGATATACGGTCCAAAGTTGGGGACCCTCGGCTTCTCTTTTTTGGGGTATATTTTCTTGATGCGTGGATTGAAGGGGCCAACATTTGGCCCCTGGGCGAGGGTATCGAAAGTATTTGACAGCGTGCTTGAACCGATGAAGGAAAACAAGAAGTAAACCATTTTTTGACTTTGAGCTACCTATTTTATAACTTATGATGCATCAAACATCAACATATCAATTCGGAAACATTGCAAGGGTCTATCCAAAACCCCATTCAACATATCTGAGGGGAATAAAGGGTGTTCAGTCGGCCGGTTTAGACACTACCTTTTAATTAGTAATTTAGTTAGAAAACCTTACCAACCATACTCTTGATATTATTCGGTGTTTCAATACCAGTTTTTAAGTCAGTATTATTTATTGGAGAAAGAATTTTTCTTTCGATCGGTAAAACACCAGCCCACCATGGGCCGGAAACATCTTCTTCGAAATCATTTGCATCTCCTTTCCTAACTTTAGCCGAGGCATGTTCGATGTCTATAGCAACCATTGATGTGCTTTTCAATTCCTTCTCATTGGGTTGTCTTGCTCCATCCCACCTTCCAGGGACAAGCCCTTCAGTCATAATTTCCATAGCATCAATTTTTTCCTCATTAGTTGCTACTCTTCCCCTTCCAAATGCTACAACTGATCTATAGTTCATTGATGAATTATATAATGACCTAGCTAATACTATTCCATCTACATGTGTGAAACAAAGGCATAATTCATTTCCTTTACCGGTTTCACCTAAGAGTCTACTAGCTTTTGCGCCATGAAGATATATTGTTCTATCAGATCTTGCATGAATTGTCGGAATTATGAATGGCCTTCCATCTTGAATGAAGGAAACATGGCATATTAATGTAGAATCAATAATATTGTGAATGGTTTCTTCATCATAAAAACCCCTTTCTCTTATTCTATTTACTGTGTTATGTTTTTCTTTAATATAGTCAGTCATTAGTACCCTCTTGTCTTTGGTAGTCATGTTACTGTATAACTATTACACAAAGTTAGTGCGATTCATTAATCCATTGGTAAGGTGGATTCCACCGTAGAGAATACTGAAACTATAGCGCCACCCTTTGCTGGTTTAAAATAAGGAAAGGGCTATGATGCATCCCCAATGATTCAGATTTGACCATAGTAACCGTTGTACTGCAATACAGCGTATTCGCTAGCCTATGAAAGGGCGGACTGCTAACCCATTAATTCAGCAATTGCTAACTCATGGGCCTAAGCAGAAACCCTCTGATTTGTCTGTTAATCGATTATACTATGCTCTGATTCTCTAATTGAACCCTACCCCTTGACCCTATACCTACCCGAATCGTGTATGGCGCATGACAAGTCGTTCAATATATCAATGGTAGATTTGATTAGAATAGTGAATTGAGACTGCGTATTTTCAAGATACTGGCGGCACCAATTCGAGGAAGTATTGATAGGGGAAATATCTATCCAAATATCATGGGGACTCTAGCGAATGGTCGTTTTGAACGCAAACGTGAAGAAAAAATTGGCCGAATAATCGCTGGAGTTGTCGGTGCTTATCTATTATTGATGGTAACAATTCCACTTGTATTGCCAACGAATTCGATTCCAGAATTATCCGGTCGAGCAAACCAATTTGACTATGCGACCCAAGACGGTTGGGCGTCATGGGGGAATAATGACAATGGTGAAAATTCCAAAGTAGGGCAAGATCAATCGAATCACGGCGGCGACTTTGCTTGGTCTGAACTTAATCCGGTCGCAGCATTCGTGTACGCTTTCGGCGACTTGAATTGTCATCAAAAACATGAGCGTTCCTGGGAATTAAATGGTAACCAACTAGCAATGTGTACTCGAGATATCGGAATTATGCTCGGTGTAATCGTAGGGGCGTTAATTTGGAGCCGCCGAGGATTGAACCGATGGACTACTAGAGATAGTTTCCTTTCGATTTTTCAGGACCAAACGATAGAGAATTTTTATCACAAAGATCAACGCTTACTAGCAATGATTGCACTTTGTGGAATCGGGCTTATTCCAATGGCAATCGATGGTTTTACCCAATTACTCACTGACTATGAATCGACAAATCCCATCAGAATTATTACAGGTTTTGGCGCAGGATTTGTCGCCGGCTGGTGGTTCTCTGCTTCATTCAGTTCGCGTCCACAATATTTTGATGGACCCGAACAGGTACAATTGCCAGCAAATGCGAAATTAGTAGTAAAATAATCACAGTGAACCTTGCCACCATTCTACCAATTCCTTCGTTGTCGTTGACAATTTTCCGTCAGATTTTCCTACACCAAGAATCATTAATTCAGCAATTGATAACTCATGGGCCTAAACAGAACCCCATTGATTTGTCTGTTAATCGATTATGCTAAGCTTTGATTCTCTAATTGAACGCTAGAAATTGATTCAGTTATTCCCGAGTGTATAGTTTGTATATTGGTAAATGTATCAGTTGGTGGAGAAGTCGTCTAAATTCCAATGAAAGTACCATCCAAAATACCATTGCAAGGCGACCAATGAACATATTCAATATGGCCAAAAATCCGGGCATAGCGCTTCTTTTGAACCCCGCTGTTCCCAACGCTGATTGAAGGCGAACATCGCGAGTGTATGCAAAAAGTCGTCCACTACCGCATAGCTTTAGCAATTCATGTGACATCCCTTTGCCTCGGTGTGCTGGATCGATTACGAAGCTGTTTATTTCATATCCATTCCATCTGTTTGACTTTATTGCATGAGCAATTGGGTTGCCCTCTTCGTCACTGATAAATATAGTATTTTCATTGATTTTAGCGAGAGATGGAGGTCGAAGATCTAATTCTTGGAGGAACATTTTCTTCAGCCAATCTAGAGAATCCATTATTTATCCAGTAGGGCTTTTACCTTTCATTTATTCCCTTCATCACTATATTCTGACAGGACTCTCTGACTAATCATTGATTCGGGATAGAGTCGTGTACCTTGCATCATAGGGCCTCCTCTGAGTCACGGGCGTACCATAGGGTAGGTGTTTTAACGAATTTGACGATTACAATTTTCTTATTCGCAATCCTTTACGCTTCACCCTGGTCGATTAATGCCGAAGCGTGAATTGTTGAAATTCACCGATAAACAGGAATTTCACCTCAAAGATTCAACAATAGCAGAAGCTTCTTTGGCTTGGATATCGTGAACTCGAGACAAATGATTTGCAAGATTACGGGCTTTTACACCGGCGCCACACTCGGGACATTCGAGTTTTGAAACCAATTGTGAACGGGAAACTTTAACTCCTATCGTATTACTTACTTTGTTTCGATATTGTTTAACTAACAAGGCGATACTGGTGATGGCTATGATTAAAGCCATCAACAAAAATGACGTCGAATTACCAAAACCGGGGTCGTGATCCATTACAAGATTCAGTGTCACGTACCTATCTCCTTCCTCAGGTTCTCCATCCGGGCCAGTTAAATCCAAAACATGCTCAATACGCTGACCATCTAAATTCAAAACGACTAATTTTCCATTATCGGTTGTGTGAATGTGCAAAATAACTTCGTAAAATCCAAAGATACTCGTACTACCTTCCCGGTCGACATTATGTCCACACAATGAAGGATCAGTGCCATTTTCTTTGCTACAATCAATCTCGACCGGCATCCAAAGCACGCCACCGCCATCTGGTGCGGTAACCTTTCCACTAATGGTATAACGATGATCCCATTCGTGCTCTGCGTTTACGGAAGAAACTCCGATAATTAATGCCGTAATCATGAGAATTGCACGGACGAGAACTTTACTGTTCATGGCTCCTGCACGCGATACTAAGTAAAACAATTTTCCTGAAAGTAGTTTTAAGCCAAATCAAAATTTATACAATATATCAGAATGTTTTCAGTCAGAGTCAGGGATTTCCAAACTGGTTTCTGTATGCCCCTGCGACCTTCCAAAGTTATAGATTACCATTATCAGCATGATTACCATTATCAATTCCAAGCCAAAGAATGGGATCCACGTTTCCCCTGACTTAGTGGGAACTTCCCCCATGGGGTCTGGATCCGGTTCAGGAGGGATACTAGGGGCATCAGGTTCGACAATTATCGTTCCCACCATGCCCACCGCCTCGTGAGGCTCGCAAATGTATGAGTATGTCCCATTCGTCCCTATCTCGAAGGTGAAGGAGTAATCCACCTCCCTCGATGGATCGCCCGAATCGAACAACCCCTCTTCGGCCACTGCATTGTGGGCGAGAAGCTCGCCACTCCAGAAGAAGCGGACTGCGTCTCCCTCTGAGATGGTGATCGTTGAGGGCGAGAACTGCAGGTTCGTGCTGTCTACGGTGACAACGGCCACCTCCTGTGAGGTTGCTTTCTGCTCTATAGTGCCCGTTGTGAATGTTGCAAAGAGAAGGATCACGGCCAGAAGTGAGTAACGCACGGGCAATACGAGGCAATATGGGTTATTTATCCCACACCCCTCTGAGAACCCCGTGAAAAGCATACAGGTCAGAGGCTAGCGAAAAGTTCCAATACCATAGATGGGATTAGCTACACCTTACCATAAATAATTTTCCAGCATTAACTAGGAGGGACTATATGGCAGAAATCAATATCTATAGCATGGCAAGGTGTTCATCCAAGGGCTGCAACAACAAGGCCAGTAAGTCGGGACACAACCTATGTTATTCTTGTCGGAAGAAGGAAGTAGCAAAGATTACACAAGCATCTAAGCCCAAAGCAAAAATAACACACAAGAAAAATGAAATAAACCATTCCGGGAAAAAGGGAAGCATTTGGATACGACACGCTGTTGTGGCCACAATCTCATTCGTAATTTATTTTTATTTTCTTCAAGCCCGTTCAAACTGGGACCCCGAAATGGCTCGCTGGAAAGCAGTTGGAGATGCTGCATTCATTCTGTTGTGGACTTCAATGATGATTGGGCCATTGGTGAATGTAAAATCTGAAACCAAAACTCTACTCATTTGGCGCCGACAATTTTCTGTCTGGGCTGGACTTCTGATGGCTCTGCATGGGTACCTAATTTGGGATGGTTGGGCACGGTGGACATTGGACGGCTTACTCGGTTATTCCGAACTCCCTGAGGTGGAGGGAATTATTCTAATGGATCCGGGTTTCGGTCTTGCAAATATCATGGGAGTTGTCGCCTTATCCATGGCCTTGATTCTGCTGGCGATTTCTAGTGATTGGGCAATGAATTACCTAGGTGCTGGCAGTTGGAAGAGATTGCAAAATCTATCACATACAATCTGGGTTCTTGTTTGCATCCATTTATCCTATTTCGTTTTTATTCACTATGACTTATCATTGAAATCATTAGTTTTTCAAAAACAAATTCCAGAAGAAAACCAGTTCGCAATGCTATTTCTTATCCTTATATTTATTCAAGGGAGTCTTTCCATGTGGGCGTTTATATCAACCGTACGGTCAAAAAAGAGATGAACTATTCCATCAATTAATTTGATTAAGGATTCATTTCTTCTAATGAAGATGGTAAGATAATGATTTCAGATCGATTAGAGGTTTGGGAAACACAAACCATGGGCATTTCAGAAAGGCCGACTCCTTACTGTTCAGCGTAATCGGTGATAGCACCACCCCTATGGGGAATGTAATAGAAAGGTGACGGATACTAGAATTGTTTTGTCGACAAACTCTAATGGCTGTTTTGAGTTTGGATTAATGGTTTGAAACTCCATAATATTAGTAACATCATTAGCCCAAGTATCCATTCAAGTGTTGTGAACAGAGCAAACCAACCAGGGTTATCTCCTATTTCAGACATGAAAATGACTTCGGGGTGCATTCTATGTGCAACTTCGTGACTAATATGGAATGCAATAGTTATGATTATCGAAAGGGAGGGGAGCCAGTACCCACCGAGGACAGGGGGGCTATCACCGGATTTCTTCGACCATAATACGATAAAAAATGAAGCAAAAGAGGCGCTGGTAAAAACGAATATCGCTCCGACTAGATGGAGTGAGGGGTAATTGTTTGATGAAAACGAGCCAGTCATTGCAATTCCAATGGCCCATACAAATAAAAAGAATGTACCTATTCTACGAATGTTGGGATGCGAATCGTTCTCCAACTGCCAGAAATATATCCCAATAAGAATCATCAATATACTGGAAATCATCGTTCCTATTGTAAAAAAATAGGACCCTGGGGCTTTGGTTCCAAGATCAGATATCATGAACCATGGGCCATTCCATTCACTTTGTAACACACGAATCAAGACTGGAATCAGTGTTGAGAGAATCAAACTTAGCAGTAATGCCTTGTGAATCAAATTGATTCTAGAGGCAAACATCAAGATCCCTCATTCGGCACAAGCTGGTAGCAACCATTCCTATTCCTCTGTGAGGCATGGTTTTCTGTGAGGGAGGTACTAATTAGACTTATCACAAATTAAATTGAAGAAAGGAAGGGGATTCTTATTTCCGTGCAGTTTGATTCTTCTTGTAGAAATATAGAGGGTAGGCAGTATACTGGGGGACTGAACACCCATTATACTGCCATAAAAAATACAGAGGGTATTCGGATAACCCCTTGCGATTTCATGGAAATGATATGTCTGCAGTAAGTAGCATTAAGAGCCCCCCCCTCTAGTACAAATATGAGAAAAGTTGCAATTATACGGACTGAAGGGTCCGTTCTATCGCACTTTTAGCCGTAAAGAAGGTATAGAATGAGTTACTACATTATTAACCATTACAATATTATCGATAAAGATAGAATTGACCTATTAGGACCACTAGCAATGCCAATAGTTGAAAAATATGGTGGTGAGTTAATAATTGCCAACTATACGGATTTTTTAGAAGGGTCCTCTCCATACTCTCACATGGTTGTTTACAAATTTAATACTAAAGAGTTAGCCAAAAGATTTTATGAATGTGAAGAAAGTCGAGAGTTATCTAAACTAAGAAATGAAGTTTTAGAAGGTTTTATGGTTTTAATGCCACATTACGAAGCGTAGAAATATGAAGGAATAATATGTTTCTAGAATTCAAGGATGACGGAACGGTTGCTAGTCCTGATGAGACCGGAACTTGGGTTGCCAGTGGTAATACCCTTACCATTTCAATGCCGGATGCAACAACTTACAACTTTGCAGTTGAAGGAGATGTGTTCTGGTTGGGGCTTGAAGATGAGGGATGTGTACCGTTTTCACCAGAAGCCATTGATGAAGACGATTGGGATGCCTGGGTCAGTGCGCAGACTACTCCTTCAATATGCGAATAATAGTCCAAATCAAAGGGCCTAGTTCAACTGCTAATCGCATGGGCCCCCCTCTGTACTGACGGGTGTCGCATGGGTAGTCTGTGTGCCGGACAGCAGTACTCCATTCAGACCCCGAAAATAACCCTGTTTCTGAGGTGATTCAATCCTCCTCACCAGTGGGTGAAAATCATGGAAACAGTGGTTCGACAATAAGTGATTTTGATAGGCACACTGTGCCTAACTCCAACAGTGGCGCCGTCGTAAATTGATGGAAGGGCTTGGATTTCAGGTCCAGCAAAGCAGTCAGCAACATTCGATTCTGAGGGTGGATGGGGATGATGCTGCAATTGCACTATTTTTACAACCAAATGAAAATCCAGACGGCTGGTTCGTCGATTGGTACACCTATGAAAATTTAATTCCACTTCAAGGCAAGGAGATCACGCAAAATATTCATCCATTAGCATGTGGTTTAGGCGATTTAGTTCATGAATCTAAAGGGTGCTATATCGGTCAAGAAATACTAGCAAGAATGCGTAGTAGAGGCCGCCAAGGTAAACAATTAATGCGAATATCTAATCCGGAAATTGATGCAACCACTATTGGTAAAACACATTCATTAGCAATTAGGAGAAGTAAATAATCGGTGACGCTTACCTGCAAAGATATCAATAGTAAGTCCTATTTAGACCGGCTATGAACAGATTGGTGTATTTCCCAGAACCTGGCAGAGCCGAAGCAATTCGTGTAGCCCTAACGCTATCCAAACTTGAATGGGAAGACATTGAAGTTGATGGTGCAGTATATACTGAAATGAAGAATAATGGAGAACTTCCCTGGGAAATGCTACCGGTTCTACAAACAGCAAATGGCACACTTGCAGAATCCTCCGCAATACTAAGATTCGTAGGAAAGTCAGCAGGATTAGTCCCTGAAAACTCATATCAAGCAGCAAAGGCTGATGAATTCATGGACGGGATGGGGCCACTTGCTAGAGCGTTAGACACTACATTTTACATATCTGATATCGATGAAAAAATTAGTCTTAGGAAAAAATTATTTTCAAAGGGAGGAGATGGCGCCAATAATCTACAACTATTGGATGACAAAGTTGCAGAATCTAAAACTGGCTGGGCTGCTGGTACTGATGAGATGAGCATAGCCGATCTCAAACTGTTCACAGAATTATTTGGATTATTCTCGGGTGATAACGATGGAATAGACGCATCGATGATTTCAGGATATTCTAATCTAATGGCGTACCATGGAAAGGTGGCAAATGAACCAAGGATTAGAGAACACTACAGTGGTATCACGGAAGATAATATTCGTTGGACATACCTACCTGGTGCATTCAATTAAGTGGGAATAATTGATAGAATGAACGAATTTTATCACTTGCTTGGGGCTCAGGCTGTGGATTGCCGACTGAAGAAGAGAGAGGTTTCGTATTCTGTGCCAAGGTTGGTGATGAAGACCGGCCTGATTCAATTCAACTCAGGTTCGTCCCCGAGTCACTTGATCCTACTGAAGTCTCGCAGCGTAGACTCGACTGCCTTCGTCGTATCTCCTGCACAACCGATCCGGATGGATTCATTGATGAAGAATTGAAGTCAAAGGTTTTTGATGCATGGAATATCGCTCAGAATGATATTCACGAAGAGTGGACGATGGCGACTGACCCGCGCAACATCTCTCCTGAAGTCAGACCTCTTTTCCGAAAAATGGGACAATGGTTAGCGGATAATTCACCCGAAGGTGTAGACCACGACCGGCTTATCGCAGCGAAAAATGCAATCGAAGCGCCTTGGGACAGGCGTCGTGAGAATTATTTCAGGAAATTGTTCAAGCCTGATGATTGCGCTACGCCGATTGAGAGGAGAACACTTTCACGAACATTGGTGGAGAATATCGAGGACCTTGGATTAGAAGCATATCCCGCTCCGAAACCACTGATTCCAATCGCTTCTGAAGAGGTGCATTTGTTGGCTTGGGTAATGCTGGTTTGAGTGTGCATTTTCACCTAGAAACACTGTTTTGGAAAACATAGACACAGTGGTGTTTTCAAAGGGCTAAAATAGGTAGGAACAGACGGTACCCTTTGATAGGGAGTGAAAGAATT
>Ga0209090_10003349_pt1 | contig 10055 bp, 11 predicted proteins | sample ArcticOcean_MG_C_9_FD_187432 | JGI IMG/M metagenome (GOLD analysis project Ga0209090, IMG submission 187432) | Marine microbial communities from western Arctic Ocean - ArcticOcean_MG_CB2_152 (SPAdes) (version 2) | ecosystem: Environmental > Aquatic > Marine > Oceanic | place: Arctic Ocean... | reverse complement strand
AGGTTAAAGTTATATCCTGGAAATAAGTCTACCATATACCATTGGTTAGGAGGAACACCAGGAAAACTTAATGCACCACGATCTCCTGCGCCTTCAAATTTATCATACTGTACTTCAAAGCTACCTACATTTACATGTCCGTTATTAAATCCTGTACAAGGACGGGCAAAGTAAGCATCGTTAAAGCCAGTAATGCGATTGAAGTAATGCAAATAGTCATGGTAAAACTCGCTATTAGTATCATGCCATAATTTATAATTTGTGGGAATAATTGCTTTATGATAATGGAATACCTCCAGCTCTTCTGTGTCAATAGCCTCAGCAATGCAATCAAATGAACCATCTGTCCATTGCTCTACGTCCATGGTTGGGTTTGGATTTAATGTTGTCCATACCATACCACCATGTTTTACTTCTGAATGTAATTCTCTAGATTCGATTACATAATCAGCATCAACCTTACCAGCAACTCCTTGAAGTCCCGGATTGATATAACAACCAATACGATCACCGTGATTGATTATAACTATATTTCGAAAGGCAATTTGAGATGTTCGGTAATCACCTGGATTCTTTATTTCACTCTTATGAATGATAGGTATCCAGACTTTAGCAAATATCTCTTTAATTTCTGCTTCGTAAATTTCCTGAGAACTATAACATTCGCTACTAATATGTTCTACTGATGGTTCTGCTAACCAATTCTTATGATCCCTCGATGCCATGGGTTTCTCCAGCAGGTAATTCGTCTTCTGGCTTCATAAATTTCTCTAGGTTTTTACCCTGAGAAAGTATCTTATGTTTGACATAAGGCATGTCTGGTGCTTTAGATTTATCATTATGATAATTGATATGAGCTGTTCTTAGCTCCTCAATAAACTCAGAATCATATCCACCATTATCATCTGCAGTAACAAATTCATCAAATCCAGACATCTCGATATACTTAAATTTGATATCATGCTGACGCTTTTCTTTAGCTATACGCCGTAGGAAAGCAAACCAAGAGATCTGTGTAAAGTATGCAAATGCATTGGGTTTACCAGTACGTGTAGCAGCCTCTACATTATAGTTATTGATTGCTTTGAGACAATTCTCGACTGCATCCATAACCATCTCATCACGATAGGAATATCGAATGAAATTAGACTTATGAGATAAGCCCTCAGATATCTTCATAAAGCATGTGGCAATATAATCTGTAACAACCGGGATGGCTGATTCAGATGCCCTTGCCTCATTTGCTGAAGTAACATACTCCACTACAGCATTAGAGAAATCTCTATTATTTACATAATGTTCTTTTTGATTCTTCTTCATGGTATATCACCTAATTTCATAGTCTATGTATATTATACTACATATCAAGGTTAATTGCTACTGTTATTTTATTTATATTTTATTTATAAAAACCTGTTGCCTTTTCCGCATTTATGCTATATAATAATACTATGGTATGCGGAAAGGCCCACACGGGATAAAAGCTTTACAGCTTTACTTCGTATATCTGGTACTTAAACTTCTCTTTACTGTATATCTTAACCCTCTCTGCGCCATGGGTCAGTGTGTAATTCTTACGCTTCTTATGATGCAGATCATCAGTAATATCGAATAGGAATGTATCAGAGCCATCGTCGGATTTACGTAGACCTCTTCCTACAGATTGTAATACCCTTATCTGGCTCTTGCTCGGAGAAGCAAATATAATATTATGGATGTTCCTTATATTTATACCTGTAGAAAATACACCATATGAAGCTACGATAATAGCATTCTTTTGGCTCTCGGTTACTTCCCTAATATTTTCTCGAGCATCAACTCCTGTAGCACCGGATACGAAGAATATCTTTCTCTTCTCATGTGCAGCCTTTCTTATAAGATCATGCAATACCTTACCATGCTTCTCTACATATTGAAATAATACTAATGTGTTACCGTCCTGATCTATAGCAAGATTCCTAATAAAATTATTTCGCTTGGCATGCCTTACAATATAGTCCATCTCTTCTACGTAAGTATTTTTACCAAATGCTTTACACTCATCCTCTGGATACTTCAAAATTAGCATTTGTATATCAAGGTTAGCTATATCATCATTATCCATTAAATTCTTAGTAGTGGTTACCTGCTTAATAGGTCCGAATAAACCTTGAAGCGTAAGGGCATTGGTTTCCATACCATCTAATGTACCAGTAGTACCAATACGATATTCTGCATTATATAGTTTAGTCATAATAGCTGTGAGGGATTTAGCTTTAAATTGGTGAGCCTCATCTCCAATGACCATACCAAAATCTTCAAACCATCCAGCTCGTAATTTATATATCGATTGCCAGGTTGTTATTATTACTCTAGATGAGAATACTTCTTTCTCTTTACCCGAGTATATCTTATGCGATGGGAAGTATTCACCATTATAATCAGAGAAGTCTGAAGCTAATTGCTCTACCAGAGATGTAGTAGGTACAATAATTAATATATTCTGATTACGATTATCGAGGAACCATCGGATTAACTTATAGATTATTAACGATTTACCTGAGGCTGTTGGTGAAAGTAATACAGCTTTCTTCCTCTCCAATGCATGTTGGAATGCTGTAATCTGGTAGTCTCTTGCTGTAATCTCATTAACACCAGCTCTCAGATTAAGACTCTTAGCATATTCAACACACTCTTCAATAGGAATATTCTCATATGAATCAGGTCTACCATAATAATCTGAATCAATACATTCTACAGTATAATTACGGGCTTTAGCAAATTCAACAACATACTCATACAGGCCAGCATACAATTCTCTTGTTCTAGAATTAAATAGTCTGATCTTACCATCCCATACCTTATTCTTAAATGCAGGGGTGAACTTATAATTTGGTACAAAGAATGTAAAATGATCTACCAATTCATTGGCAATACTATAGTCGCATTCTATATTAATGTATACGTAATTCTTATTATTAATAACTATATCTGATGTCATATTAGGCTCCGCTAACGAATTGTCTCCATTTAATCATATTACCAATATTCTGATGTCTCCATTGAATATTACCCATAATCTCTTTTAATGTATCAACTAATGCTTTACGATATTCTATTTGCATAATAGTCTTTTGAATATCTTCATCAGCATTATAGTAGTATTCCATATCACCCTTTAGCACTTTCATGCCATGAAATGGATCAAATTCCCAACCTTCCGATTCAATTTGATCAGCAGTCATCTTGCCATTATAGTATAGCCATTTCTTTTTGAGTAATGTCTGAAGGGATTGCTCTTTGGTTTTTAAATGCAGCTTAGCTGTCATGTACTTGGACAAGTACTTTGAGTGCAGCTTAGCAGAATCACGAGACGCATCATCTAATGCCATCTCGTTAATTTCTGAGTCAATTGTCCATTCACTTAATATATCATCTAAATTCATTATATAATATTCTCTAATTTATTCGAAAAAGAACTCTGAGTATCTAAAAGAAACATCGAAAGTTAGGTATTCTTCTGCAGCAGCGGTAAATGCTAGCTGTGCTATGTTAGTGGGAAATGCATCTTTATATCTAATGCTTTTAGATACATTTGAATGCGATGAAAGGACTTGTAAGGTTATATCTCTTGTAACCGATTCAGATGATGTTACTACACTTTTCAGCCAATCAACCATTTCAATATAGGAAGTCATGTCCTCATCGATAATAATTGATACTGATAATGTACCATAGCTTACTGCATCTCCAGGTATAAAGCTATTAAGTCCAGGAATGTTCAAGGTACCTTCACCAACAAATACGTCTGGATGAGATACAGCAGAACAAAAATACTCTGTATTCGGATATAAGGTACTATCTATAGCCAGCCTAAATCCCGTTGGATTTAAATAGTTCTTATTGGTTGTTAGTGTTGCCATATTACATTCTCCTATGCTACTATTTATAAGCATAAAAAAGGAGAGCCTTTCGACTCCCCTGAAAGAATGCTAAATTATAATTATTGTTATTATATTAGCATTATTCTGAACTATATGATTACAGGTTAGTAACCAAAGAAGTTCTGTAGTACACGTTAGAGTTAGCGGTTAAGCTAGTGAATGGGTTAGCAACCATTCCGTAACGTGACTTGAATCCAATCTTAGGTTGGAATGTAGCCGCGTCTTGTGCACGCATCATGGTCAATGGAACGTATGGGCAGTAGAAGATACCAGCGTCATAAGCATTTGAACCCTTATAACCAACAGTGATATAGTCTGCAGCAGCATATGGATCAACATAAACCTTCATCTTACCACCGATAACACCAGCAAAAGTATTGCCAGCAGCATCAACATTTAAGCTAGCTGATAATGCAGGGGTGTAATCTAAAGTACCAGCAGCTGCTAAAGAAGAAGCAACGTCAGCTGAACAGATTAGGAAGTTACCCTTACCACGACGAGTAGCGGTTGCGATGCCATTAGCTTCGCGCTCGATGATGTGATGTAAAGCCTTGAAACGCTCAACATTCCAACGACCATCTAGGTCACCAGAAGTTGCAGTAGCATCGATAGTACGAACGGTAGTTGCCAAAGTACCAATGGTACCAGGTTGTGCAGCCACGTTAATAGTATGGATCATCTCACGGTTCATTTCAGCAAGAATTTCTGTGCTCAAGATGTTAGCAAGTTCAGATTCAGCAGATAGGCCGTGAACAGCTTTAAGGTCTTGTGCAAGTTCCATTGAGTAAGAAGCGGCCAAAGCACGTGTCTTAGCAGTTACGGAAGTCTTGTCGATTGAGAATGCCATTTCAGCAGGAGTGACAACTTCACCAGCAGCAGTAGACATGCCAACGCCAGCAGGGTGAGAACCAGTACCAGAGAAATCAGTATCGGCTTCTGCAAGACCAAGAGCTTCTGCTCCAGATTGGTTAGTGTAGTGTGACTTCATTGCGAAGATCAAACCAGTAGGACCAGACATTGGCTGAACACCAGCAACGTCAAATGCCATCAAGTTAGGCATTGCACGACGAACTAAAGAGATCAATACGGGATCAAAGTTGTCAACGCCAGCCGCGAGGGTAGTAGTTTCGTTTACGCCACCGAAAGAAGTAGCAGAACGCTCTTCAGCCAATGCCTTTTCTTGGTTTTCTAAGATTTGTGCAGTAACAGCACGCTTATGGCTATCGCCAATTTTTCCAGCTTCTTCGCTGTTTAGGACAGGTGCCCATTTTTCTTGTAAAGTAGTCATTGAATATTCCTCTAGACTGTGTCTTATTGTGATTGTTTCATTGCATTAACATAACGCTGCATTGATACAGAGATTTCGACTTCTTCAGTCTCATCAGTAGTATCTTCTACACTGTCTGTCATAACTTCAAGCTTAGCTTCTTTGAAATACGCTTCTTTAATAGTAGAAACTTTCTCAGAGAATTGCTCAACTGAATCAAAATCGATGTCCTTAGTCAGGTCACGAAGTTTTTCTGTATCGTTAGCGGTTAGGCCTTCAGCGATATCGGTGAACCTTGCAGCACGTTCCAATACAACATTAGCTTTCTTGAGAGCGATTGACTTATCGACAGCTTCAGAAAGCTGCTCTTCAAGGTCATCTGCCTTATTAACGATCTCATCGAACATATCTTCTTTGCCTTCTGGCACTTCAATATAATGCTCTTTGAATGTAGTTTGGAGAGCTGACATAAAGTTCTCTGCGATTTCAGTACGAATACCTTTTTCAACAGCCAACTTATTATCTTCCATCCAATTTTCAACGACATACGTTAGGTAGTCATTAATCTTGCTAGTTAGATCTTCACGGATAGTAGTAGTCTCTTCGGCAAGTTTCTCGCCATAAGACTCTTCTAAACGATCAATTTCGCTAGACATTTTTGATTTAATTGCAGCTTCGAAAATGATTTGTGCTTTACCCTTAAAACCTTCAGATAACGTAGCTTCTTCGGCTGTTAGTGCATCCAAATCTTCAGTGAAATCGAATTCAATTTCTGCTTCTAATTCTTCAGTGCTATCTTCAGCCAAAGTCTCCTCGTCTACTTCAACGTCTTCAACTAGCGCTTCATCATTTTGGAGTTCTACACTCGTAATGTCTTCGATCTGATCTTCTAATACTAGATCTTCTTTTGACATAGTAATTACTCCTATATTGTTAAAGTTTAGAGAGGAAGTCTTTAAAAGCTTTCATCTGAACATTGCCGGATCTAAGATCCGATGTAGATGCTTGCTTAACTTCAGTCTCGATTTTCTCAACTTCCTGAACCAGTACTCCATTGTTCCAACACCAATCAGCGCCTTCCATGATTCCGTTAACAAACGCATCATGTGCTGATGGATCTTGAACAATGTCGACAGTGTTGAGGATATAATCCTCTGCGACATAATTATGTCCACCTTTTGATACAAGACTACCCATACCACGACTTGAGACACCCAATTTAACACCACCTTCAACAAGACCTTTTACGATCTGGCCCATAGGAGTATTAAGTATAAGTGCTTTTCCTATACAATCATTTCCTTCCCATTGGAGATTTGTGATTCTATGTGAAACTTTGTCCAGGTTAACCGTTGGACCTTCAGGATGATTTAACTCACCAACAGCCCGACCTGTGACTACTTGCTCGCTGACATAACGTTCAACGGCAGGAATTATAACTCTTCTTTCGTATATTCTGCCATTCCGATTTTTCTTCTCGGCCTGCATAAATATACCTTCTATATATACGTTCTTTTCTCCATCAACTTCTTCAGTCATAGAGGAAAGATTATTTTCTGTATACTCAGTAATTAACTTCATGGCATTATTTACCCATTAACTTTGCAAAATCTTTTGCTGACTTAACTGCTTCTTTCTCAGAAGAGTATGTATCCAGCTTATCGCCATCAACGTATACCGTAAATATACTACCTTTCTTGGTGACATGAGCATCAGCCGTATTTGGCTTTTTACCTATATCAAATGAGGTGATTAAAGTTTCGCCTTTAGGAGTCTTGAAGCTCAGCTTCAGTTCCTGTAGACTCGTCTTCAAAATCTTGAATGTTTTCATCTTCGATGCCTTCCTCATTAGTACCATAAAAATTTGTAGCTATATCGATACGTTTTGCATCAATAGCAGTTGATAATTTATCGTTTATGATATCCGTAAAGATATCTTTGGACTCACCGGCCTTAGATGATGATATTGCATCAATCAATTTGTCAATATTTGTCATATTCTTAACCTTTAATATATTTATATAATTTTCATTTTTAAGACTATACGTCTTCTGAATCTAGATCATCATCATCATCATCATCGATATCTCCAGACTCTATTTCTTTAGCAATCTGATCATCGATATCTTTAATCTCTTCATCAGTTTGCATAAGAATATTCTTACGTACATACTCTCGTGAGTAATATGTACCAATATGCTCTTCCATAATACCAAGAGTCTCAACCCTTTCACGTAGTATCTCAGCATCTTTTAATTCAGCGAAGTGAACATTAGATTGGAATATAATATTAATATCGTCTTTAATATCTTCCCAATCATCAGCAGATACTACCTTCTTTAATAGAAGCTGTGTGCGTAACAAACCTATGAATACTTCTGAGAACTTACTTCTTAGCTTATTGATAAACTTAGAGAATTTAACCTCATCACGGGTAATCTCAGTAGATCTACCCACAGAGAATGAAGTCTCTTGATCTAATCTTGATATAGGTACGTTTAGAGATTTATATAACTTCTTTTGGAAGTATACAATATCATCAATCTCACCTAAACTCTGACCACCCGGCAATGAAGTAATCTCTGTACCACGACCACCTTCACGACGAGGTAACCAAAAGTCTTCAAGAGCAGACATATGTTTCTTTGAATCTTTTACTTCACCTGTAGAAGCATCATATACCATCTTGTTACGGTATTTATCCATGATACCTTTGAGGTATGCTTCGGCCTTAGTCTTAGGTAAGTTGCCGACATCAATATAGAAGATACGTCTTTCAGGAGCACGTGCTACCCGATATATGACGAGTGAATCTTCCATTAATTTTAATTGGTTAGCAGGTTTAAGTGCCTTATGCATGTATGAGATTACACGCTTTCTTTCTGGATCCATCAATCCTGATGTTACATGAGATATAGAATCGGGGTGAACCTTAACCGCTTCAGAATTATGTGCCATATTAGACGATTGATACAAGTAGTATTCTTTAACACTCTTAATAATATCAGCAGTCTGACCTTGGATTTTATCCTTCTCAACTTCTTTAACCTTACGAATTAATGTAGGGTCAATGTAACGTATTTCTTGAATACCTAAATTAGGACGCTTTAGATCTACGATAATATGGTGATAAACCCGTCCGTCAATATACCACTTTTTGAACAAATCATGTCCGCGTGTCTTAACATTAGTGAGTTTAAGTATAGTATCGAATTCTTTAGTAATCAGAGCCTTGATAGCATCCGATGTTTCGATCTCACCCACATCAACTGATATTGGTGATTTACCATTTTCATTAATAATAGCCTCATTAATAATATCTTCTACTGCAGCATCACATTCAGTAACACCTGCCATATTACGATACTTTAAAATAAGCTCATTACTGTTCTTTGTATCATTACCATCTAGGTCAATGTATTGTCCGTAATGGCCACCACCAGATATACTTGTAGAACCCGCATCATCTTCGGGAGCGACAAACGAAGTAGGAAGAGTACTCTTCTTCTTGTCAGTTCTGGATAGTTCAAATCCAAATAATTCAGCCATGTTTGCACCTATGTAAAATGGGGCACTACTGTGCCCCTTATATCATGTATTTATACTACGAAGTAATACCTAAAGCTTCCCAATAAGAAAGCTGTAATTCAACGGTAAATTCTTCGATTGTATCAGTAGAGTCATATGATAACTCAATGGCTGACAAGTTAGTAGGCCATACATCACGGAAGTCAATACGTTTAATTACTTCACCCGCTTTATCTAATTGCTCGACTGCCATATCGCAAATGTATTCAGTAGGATTAGAAGCACCGCCACCATCTGTGTGATGGTTGATAGAGTTCATCCACTTTTCGAATGCATTACGTACTGCCATGTCAGTATCGTTTATAATGGTCAAATTCCAAGGTTCGAACGTACGATCCCCTGCAATTTGAAGTTGTCTTCCACGAAAAGGAATTGTGATAGGAGCAATTACCGATGAGGGTAACTGAGCTGCCTTACACATGAATGATGCTTTGGATGAATCTCCTGCATCAATTCCTGCTGGGAAGTTAAGAGTGGCGCGGAACAAGTTTGGACGAGCACCACCACCGCTTAATTTAGCTTTAAAATCATCTACACTAAGAGCTGCCATTTTATATCTCCTTATCCTGCGATTTCACTGAACGCCACACCAGTTCTGGTAACGATGAAGTTCAATGTAATAAAGTTAATAGAACGAGACGGCTTAACGTAAATATCAGCAATAAATTGGTTTGTATCAACTATTGTACCAGTATTATTAGTACCATCACATACTACTTTAAAGTCTGTAACACCACGACGACCTTTAACATCACGTAAGAAAGGCTCGATCATATTCTTAAACTGTGCCCTAGTAAATTCATCGTTGAATTCAAATAGTTGTGCACGAGCAGCAAGATTAATTGCTTTCTGTAAAGTGATAAAGAGTCTACGTACGTTAATACGATCAAAGGAGCTTGGTACACCTGCATGGGTCTTATCACCAAATAACATAGTACCTTGACCAGGCATTGATACGATTGGGTTAATACCAGCCTTGTACAATGTGTCTCTATTTAATTGTGATGGATTCCAGAGCAACTTTGTAACTCCACGGATTTGCCCGCGTGATACACCAGCTGGTGAGAACCAAGGATCAGCGACATCATCAGTAGCAGCCATACAACCAGCAACTGCTGCAGAAGCACCAATATTAACGAATACATCATTATACTTATCATACACTTTAAGAGCTGTAGAATCAAGAATAGTATATGTAGATGCTGTTACCGCATCACCCCATGTCTTAACTTCGCCTGTTGGATCTGTGTTGAGGCTAGCTGCAATCGGTGGAGATA
>Ga0209090_10003343_pt1 | contig 10065 bp, 9 predicted proteins | sample ArcticOcean_MG_C_9_FD_187432 | JGI IMG/M metagenome (GOLD analysis project Ga0209090, IMG submission 187432) | Marine microbial communities from western Arctic Ocean - ArcticOcean_MG_CB2_152 (SPAdes) (version 2) | ecosystem: Environmental > Aquatic > Marine > Oceanic | place: Arctic Ocean... | reverse complement strand
CATCATGAACCTCACATAGACAAAAGTTTATTTGACTATTCCCATTGTGTGACACCGCATATAGCAGGCCATTCTTTAGAAGGAAAAATGCGCGGTACCTATATGATTTATCAGGCTTTGTGTGAACATTTTGGTATTGAAGTTAAACACAAGTTAGGCCCCTTAATACCAAAGCCAGACCTAGCCGAGTTATTCATCAAAGCAGATACAAGCGCGCAAGAGATACTCGCTCTTGCGTGCAGCCATGTTTATCCGTTAATGCAAGACGACACACGCATGCGTCAAGGTGATGACTTTGATCTACTGCGCAAAAATTATCCAGTGAGGCGTGAGTTTTTCAGCCTCACACTGCAGGGAATCACTCATGCTGAGAGCGAAGACATGATGCACGGTTTGGGTTTTAGTATTGAACAAGAGATACATTAAATGACGTTTAACATTGGTTTAATCATTAACCCCTTGGCTGGATTGGGTGGCAGTGTGGCTTTAAAAGGGAGTGATGACGTAGCCTCTGAAGCTCTTGCTCTTGGGGCCGTTCCCAAAGCCAACGCACGCTGTCTTCAGGCCTTAGCCGAGGTAGCCGATTTAGACGTGTGTGTGTATGCCTTTGCCGGTGACATGGGAGCCAACTGCGCCTTGTCCGCAGGTTTGAAGACCGAGGTGGTTGGTAAAGCTAAAACTCAGCCTTCAAGCGCTGCAGACACTATATCAGCAGCGCAAATGTTGTTAACACGAGGGGTCGACTTGCTGGTTTTTGTGGGTGGAGATGGCACAGCCAGAGATTTACTGTCAGCAATTGGTGACCAAGTGCCTGTGGTGGGCATCCCAGCTGGAGTAAAAATTCACTCTGGAGTCTATGGCATTACCCCCATGGCAGCAGGGCAGGTGATTGCTCAGTTAATAAAAGGTGAGTTGGTGAGCTTACGCAGCCAAGAAGTGCGCGACATCGATGAACAGGAGTTTCGTGCAGGTCGAGTAAAAGCCCGGTATTACGGTGAACTACAAGTGCCAGAGTCACATCAGTACATGCAGGCCACCAAGGACAGTGCAAAGCCTGGGTCTAAAGAGGTTGAAGCCCTAGTGCTTGATGACATCGCCGCTCATATCGAAGAACTCATGGACCCTGGAATCCGATATATCATGGGCTCTGGCTCAACGATTGCGGCGGTAATGGATTATTTAGGCTTAGCCAATAGTCTTTTGGGAGTTGACGTAGTTGAAGATGGGCAGGTGATTGCTAGTGATGTGACAGCGCAACAATTGCTCACTTTAACCGAGCATCATGCAAGCCAACTTTTTATTACCTTAATTGGGGGGCAGGGGCATATATTAGGCCGTGGTAATCAACAACTCAGTGCGCCATTAATCAAACAATTAGGCTTGATTAATATTCACATCGTGGCCACTAAAACCAAACTCAAAGCCCTGCAAGGACGCCCATTGTTGGTGGATTCGGGTGACCCACAATTAGATCAAGAAATGGCAGGCTTGGTGCCAGTCATTTGTGGTTTTCATGATCTCGTACTTTACCCTTTAGGTAATCCACAACAGGCCAGCGTTGCTAAGTAATTAACCCCAGTCTGAGTATCAGTTGCGCAGCGTTCCTAAGAAGGTTGCAATGCGACCAACCGCTTCAATGAGTTGCTCTTCATAGGGTAAAAATACAATACGAAAGTGTTGACTGTCAGGTAAATTAAAACCACTGCCTTGAACCACTAAAACCTTTTGTTGTGACAATAGATCAAAGGCAAATTGTTCATCACTTTGAATAGCGTAGACTTCTGGGTCTAAACGGGGAAATAGATACAAGGCGCCCTCTGGTTTATGACAACTGACGCCAGGTAGGGCATCTAACATTTGCCAAGCCATATCGCGTTGGCGCTTCAATCGGCCGCCATCGCAAATTAACTCTTGAATACTTTGATAACCACCCAGAGCAGTCTGAATTGCATACTGGCTGGGCACGTTAGAGCACAGGCGCATGCTGGCGAGCATGTCGAGGCCCTGAATGTAGTCTTTGGCTTTAAGTTTGGCACCGGATAGTACTAACCAGCCAGAACGAAAGCCAGCAGCGCGATAGGTTTTTGATAGACCATTAAAGCTCATAAACAAGACGTCATCAGCTAAGCTTGCCATAGGGATAAATTTAGCGTCGTCATAGAGAATTTTATCGTAAATTTCATCAGCAAAAATAATTAGATTATGTTGGCGTGCTAATTCAATAATGGCTTCGAGGGTGGTTTGGTCATAAACGGCGCCGGTGGGATTGTTAGGGTTAATCACCACAATGCCGCGCGTGCGATCAGTAATTTTGGCAGCCATATCTTCAAGGTCAGGTTGCCAGCCATTGTCCTCATCACAGCGATAATGCACGGGTGTGCCACCAGATAAAGATGTGGCAGCGGTCCAAAGAGGGTAATCGGGAGCCGGGATGAGCATTTCATCAGCTTCGTTTAAGAGCCCCTGCATGGCCATAACAATGAGTTCGCTAACACCATTACCGATATAAATATCTTCTATGGTGACGTTCTTGATGTTCTTTCTCTGACTTTCGTGCATAACGGCTTTACGAGCCGCAAATAGGCCTTTAGAATCGCAGTAACCTTGGGCATTAGGCAGATTTAAAATCACATCCTGCACAATTTCTTCTGGTGCCTCAAAACCGAAAGGAGCAGGGTTGCCAATATTCAGTTTAATAATGCGGCTGCCTTCATCTTCTAGGCGCTTGGCTTCTTCCAGCACTGGGCCACGAATGTCATAACATACGTTTATCAATTTTTGTGATTTGCGTATCATGCTCATACAGGTGATCTCAAGACTAATTTGATAATAATATCTTATCTTACGTGAAAAAATTTCTTTATAAACCTATAAAGGCGTCATCAAACAGTATTATTTGACCACTAGCAACGATCAAGCAACAATGCAGTAACGATGTAACAACTATTCAGCAACTTTTAGATACTATCTATCCACTATTTACCCACTTAAAAGGAATACCATCATGGCCGATAATCACAATAGTAAGTCAGGGCCTGCTAAGACTGAAGCGCAATGGCAAAAGGAATTAAGCCCTGAAGCTTTTGCAGTGTGTCGTCAAAAAGGCACTGAAAGGCCTTATACAGGGGCCTATGATCAGCACTTTGAGAATGGCCATTATCATTGTCACTGTTGTGGTGCAGAGTTATTTTCAAGCCAGTCTAAATTTGATGCAGGTTGTGGTTGGCCTAGTTTTAGTGCCCCTACCCACGGCCCCGCCATTAAAGAAGAAGTAGACGTAAGCAGCGGTATGAGGCGCACTGAAGTCATGTGTGATGATTGTGGGGCTCACTTGGGTCATGTATTTCCAGATGGCCCCCCAGTCACTGGTCTGCGCTATTGTATTAACTCTGTGGCCTTAGATTTTAAAAAAGCATAATCCATCTAGGCCATAAAACGTTAAAAAGTTAAGCCTAGACGTGAAGCTTAATTCTTGGCCAAAAAGTTGGCCAAGCTGATGTCACTAAAGCCTCGTTCAAGAGTGGTACTGAGCACTTCATTGATGATTTGTTGATTCTTTTGAGCATCGGGCAACTGTGAAAATTGATGACTGTTCTCAGTTTGATAATGGCCCGTATGGCTGCTCCCACCAACTGTAGTAATGAGGGTGATTTTAGCGTTTAGACTGATGGTGTGGATGAGGCTTTTTGTGACAGTCTCATAATTAAGTTCTTCAAGCACCAGAGTGAGTTGTGCCGGTGCAGCGGAACTAGACCCATCAAATCCTAACTGGGCTGCAGACGATTGTGCAGCGAGTCGCAGGGCAGCATTGATATCGTTGGCAATAGTGATGACACTCGAGCTTTCGTAGACTCCACCACGGCTGCCTAAAACACTGCTAGCGCGACGATCTTCTACCTCAATGGTAAGAGTTCGCCCTTGCCCATAAAAAGGCCCAGAAAGGTTTGTTTGAGGGACTATGGTAATCGTTTGAGGGCTAACGGCACAGCCAGCAACTAAAACGCTCAAACTTAAATATAAAGCAATGAGTAGTGGTTTCATGGGCAGATCCTTAACATGGTATTCGGCAAGAAGGCATTAGTTTACGCAACTAAGACTATTACATATGGTGTTAGGTTCCAAGTAATATGGCGTTGGTGCATATTTATTAATAAAGCTGTATGGTTTTTAACCAGTATAAAGAAATATTGCTTTTTTTCGCCTAAACATTTGACACGGCTGAAGAAATCTTTACAATGCGCATCTCCTAAAGGCAACACCGAACACGGTTTGTTAGCGGGAAATGCGGAGCGGTAGTTCAGCTGGTTAGAATACCGGCCTGTCACGCCGGGGGTCGCGGGTTCGAGTCCCGTCCGTTCCGCCATTTATTTTCTTAAGCCACCCTTGAACTTGGCTTAAAATAGAAAATAAATAGCACTTAGTACGTTGGGTGATTAGCTCAGTTGGGAGAGCATCTGCTTTACACGCAGAGGGTCGGCGGTTCGAACCCGTCATCACCCACCAAGTGTACGTTGGGAGAAGTAATATAATGCGGAGCGGTAGTTCAGCTGGTTAGAATACCGGCCTGTCACGCCGGGGGTCGCGGGTTCGAGTCCCGTCCGTTCCGCCATTTCCATAACTCCCAGAAAACAATAGCTGCCCATGTGCGGTTTTTTTGTGCCCGTAATTTATGTATTTTTTGCTAGCCTATCCTTGGCACTGCTGCTATCTTTGTCATCTAAAGGTTCTAATTTGCCATGCGCCAAAGTGAGCGCTTCTGCATTTGAGTTATCTAAGGCTAATTTCCATGGTAACACAATATAAACCAATCAAAGTGACCCCTTTAAGCCGCTTTGTTGGTGCTGAAGTAAGTGGTGTAGAGATTGCAAGGGGCCTAAGTGACCAACAATTTTTGGAACTTCGGCAGGCTTTTGTAAAGCACAGCGTAATTTTTATACGAAATCAAAACATAACGCCTGATGAGCATATTGAATTTGCAAAACGTTGGGGTGAGATAAGCGTCAATCGCTTTTTCCAGGCAGTAGATAGTCATCCAGTTATCGCAGAAGTGCGCAAAGAAGCGCATCAGAAATTGAACATTGGTTCAACCTGGCATACGGATCATAGTTATGATCAAGTTCCGGCAATGGGGTCAATTTTATACGCCCGTGTGGTTCCCAAATTGGGTGGTGATACATTATTTTCGAGTATGTACGCCGCCTACGAACACTTATCGGATGGCATGAAAAATACCCTGCTGCGAATGCGTGCTGAGCACTCTAGTCGCCATGCCTTTGGTGAGGCAGCCTATATCGGTTTGGATGAGGTGGAAGGCAGGCTAAGCAATGCCGCAGAGGCCACTCAAGATGCGGTCCACCCTGTGATAATCAAGCACCCACTATCTGGAAAGTCGGCGCTTTATGTCAATGGGGAATTCACAGTTAAGTTTGAAGGGTGGAGCAAGGAAGAGTCGCAGCCACTGTTAGATTATTTGTATTCACATGCTTACAAAAATGAATTTACGTGTCGCTTTAAATGGACGCAAGGTTCTCTGGCAATATGGGATAATCGAGCGACCCAGCACTGTGCGCTGAATGACTATGATGGTGAACAACGTCTGATGCACCGAATTACCATCAGTGGCGGCTGTTTGGAACCTAGTCGCTCTTAGTTAAAGTGTGGCTAAAGTGTAATTAAAGAGCATTGAAAAACGAACGTAGTTCTAAATTGCCACCGAGTGTTTAATTGGCTTTTTCTGAATCCATTGGGTTAACACTTAGGTAAGATTTATTAACCGAGTTAACTTCCATCGACAAGGCGGTATTGTGAAACCTATTGCTAACTCTATTATTACTTCTGAACAAGATTTCCGTAATCGCCGAAAGATTATAGCGGCGGGGTTGTCTGCTGTGGCTGCAGTTTCGTTGGCTGGTGGTGTATTGGCAGATGCCCACGATACCTCTGAACCCCTTAAACCTACACCCTTAAAAACCATTAATAGTTATAACAACTACTACGAATTTGGGTTTGACAAAAGTGACCCGTCTGAAGCCGAAAAAACCTTAATTACCTCACCTTGGTCAGTCGAAATAACAGGCGCAGGGGCCGATAAGAAGGGTGTCTATGATTTAGCTGATATGTATGGCGAGTTCGCCATAGAATCCCATGTGCGGCGCTTTAGATGCGTTGAAGCATGGTCGATGGTAATTCCCTGGAACGGCATACCCCTGCACAAGGTCATAGCGGCGGCGCAACCTAATAGTCGAGCCAAGTATGTGCGCTTTGTGACCGTGAATGACGCAACCCAAATGCCTAATGCAAACTGGGCTGGTGGCCCTTATACTGAAGGGTTAACCATTGCTGAGGCCATGAATCCATTAGCCTTACTGGCCACAGGTATCTACGATCAGCCACTAGAACAGCAAACGGGAGCGCCGATTCGTTTGGTGTTACCTTGGAAGTATGGTTTTAAATATGCCAAATCTATTGTGCGTATTGAATTAGTTGAGACGATGCCAGAAACCACTTGGTGGCAGCAAAACTCGAGAGAGTATGGCTTTTATGCCAATGTCAGCCCGCACCACAACCACCCTCGTTGGTCTCAAAAAACAGAACGTGTTATTGGTGGCTTTGGCCGCCAACGCACGCAAGTCTACAATGGTTATGCCGAAGAGGTTGCGCATTTATATGGGGCTTTAGAAGATCGTAAGTATTTTTATTAAACGCTTGAACCGCTTACATAGAAAAACGCGAGCTTAGGTTAGCCCTTTGGCTTTGCCCCTATGATGAGGCTTTAGGCCTCATCATAGGTATCATCTCAGGTATTATCTCAGGCCTAATTATAGGGTTGCTGATAACGGGCTTATAAAGTGCAGTTATGCGCTGATAAGGTGAGTGATGTTAACCTCAGGGTTAACGTCTGCCTCATAGTCTACACCCTCTAAACCAAACCCAAATAGACGTAAAAACTCTTCTTTGTAACCGGCCATATCACTCACTTCAAACAAATTTTCATCTGTGATTTTAGACCAAAGCGTTGCCACTTCAGCTTGTACATGGGGTTCAATTTCCTTGTAATCAGCGCGCAAACGGCCTTCATCATCTTGGTAAGGTTGAGTGCCATACAAACTTTCCCGAAACAATAAGTCTATTTGTTCAATGCAGCCTTCGTGGGTGCCTTCTGCTTTCATAACCTTGAATAACAAACCTAAGTAGAGGGGCATGACTGGGATCGCCGCACTGGCTTGAGTCACGACGGCTTTAAGGACAGATACACGAGCATCACCCTGAATGGCTTGCATTTGCTTACGAATACCCACCACCTTTAGATCCAAGTCTTTTTTAGCTTGACCAATGGTGCCGTCCCAATATATGTCTCGGGTTATTTGCTCGCCCACATAGGTAAAGGCTGTGGTTTTACAGCCATTGGCCAAGACCCCCGCATCACTAAGCGCGCTAATCCACATTTGCCAATCTTCGCCACCCATAACAGCCACGGTATTATCAATTTCATCTTGATTAGCTGCCTCTATGGCAAATTCCTTAATGATGCCTTTATCAGTATCTACCCCTTGTTGAATCACGTCTTTACCAATGGGCTTTAACGTAGACATATGCACTTCACCCGTTTTAGGATGTTGGCGGCGAGGTGAGGCAAGGCTATAAACCACTAAGTCAATCTGGCCTAAGTCTGCCTTAATGGTGTCTATGGTGGTTTGTTTTAAGGCATCAGAAAATGCATCACCATTAATACTTTTAGCGTATAGGCCTTTGGCTTCTGCGGCTTTATGAAAGGCTGCAGAGTTATACCAACCCGCGGTGCCAGGCTTTTTTTCGGTACCTTCTTTTTCAAAGAACAAACCCAAAGTATCTGCCTGACTCGCAAAGGCTGCAGTTATACGAGAGGCTAAGCCGTAGCCCGTTGATGCGCCAATGACGAGTACCTTTTTAGGGCCGTCCTCTATAGTCCCCTGTTGGGTGACATAATCGATCTGGCTTTGCACGTTGGCTTCGCAGCCTATAGGGTGGGAGGTAATGCACATAAAGCCGCGAACGCGAGGTTTAATGACCATGGAAAAAATCCTAATGATTGGGGGCACGAAGGCCTAAGTTGTAAACTGGCCATATTATAGCCTGCCATGAGGGAATTATCAGCCCTTACAGACGGTGAAAAATTAACACTATTTAATCATTGACCTAAGATGCCATTACCTTATAATGTTCGCTTTGATTTGGCGGCAGTTTTCACTGCGTTGGATCACGAATGTGGGTGATTAGCTCAGTTGGGAGAGCATCTGCTTTACACGCAGAGGGTCGGCGGTTCGAACCCGTCATCACCCACCACTATTGTTAAAAAAAGACGGTCTACTGGGTAGGACGTCTTTTTTTTGGCTCAAATTTTTGTGGGACTATTGTTGGAAGGCTGTTGAATTACCCAGCCTTGTAACTGGGTAAAAGGGTGCTGACCTGTGATCTAATCGTCACGCCACCATCCATTGGGTTGTTTGAGCTGATTAAGCTGCAACATTTCACCAATTTGTGGCACCACAATGGCTTGCCCTAGTCGTTTAGCCTCTGCCAGGGCCCGCTCTGGAGGCTCATTCCAGTCGTGCAAAGACAGTGTAAAAGCTCCCCAGTGCATAGGCATCATGACTTTTGCCTTAGCATCAATAGCCGCTTGCACCCCTTGCTCTGGTGTCATGTGCACACGAGCCCAACGGCGGTTGTATTGCCCCGTGTCTAAAAAGGCGATGTCGATCTCTCCAAAGCGACGCCCAACTTCTTTAAAGTGAGGCCCATAGCCGCTATCACCAGAAAAAAAGATACGCTGTGACTGGTTCTCAACCACCCAGCCGCCCCACAAGGTTTTATTGCGAGTATCAAATCGGCGGCCTGAAAAATGCTCTGCAGGGGTTAAGGTAAATTCACTTGCTCCCAGTTGAGCAGTTTGCCACCAATCTAATTCAGTAATGCGCTCAGTAGCAATGCCCCATTGTTGTAGATGCAGTCCTAAGCCCAAAGGAACATAAAAGTGCCCCACTTTAGCCGCGAGTTGTTTGATGGACACCATGTCCAAGTGATCGTAATGATCGTGAGACACGAGGACAGCATCGATTTCAGGCAAATCTTCAATGCTAATGGGTAATTTTTCACTATACCGAGAGCCTGCCAGCATGGGGTGGGGTGCTGGAGTACTCGTCAGCATAGGGTCAAATAAAAGGTTCATTTGACCCACTTGCATGAGAAAGGTGGAATGACCAAACCAAACGATGCGGGTTTCTTTAGTCGGCTCAAGAAGAGTTTTCGGGGTCACAGGTAGTATTTCTACGGGCTTGTCAGGACGCATTTGGGCGTCACTAAACAAAACTTCCTGTAACCAGCCCATCGTTCTACTAAAGCTTCTCTTTCTGGACGGCCATGCTATTGTATTGCTAAAGAGTGTGCCGTTGAATTGCTTGGAGTCTTGGTAAGGCTGCAAGCTTGCAGGATCAAGGTCCGCACCAAATTGATCACTGGTATTGTAAAATATATAACCCCCTAGGCTCAAAAGAAATAAAAGGGTGACTATGGTCAATGTGATTTTTTTGATCATAAATGTATTATTCTATGTGAATTGGGCACTCTTTTCATCTCATGAAAAAAGTGCTTAAAGGTGCTTAAAGCTGCTTAAAGCTGCTTAAAGCTGCTTAAAGATCTTTGGTGTTTATAGATAGCCAAATAAAAGCCATGAATCAATTTAGCATTGTTTTATGTTAGAAGGTCATCAAAAAAGTAGTAATTAATTCCTGGCTTAGCATGTTTTTTAGAGATCATTGTTTTAGCTAACAATGCCCCATCTACACTTCTATATTTTCTTGCTGAGCCCATAAAAAATACATCCATTATTTTTGCAATTTTCATGACTGCATGTTCTAACAGTGTCCTTGGTCTGCCGCCATTGCCGATTAGAAAACTGGGCCTAAATATATTAACTGATGTAAAGCCGAGTTTTTGAATGGCTTCTTCTAGCTCACCTTTAGTTTTTAGATAAAAGTTTTTTGAAGAACTATCTGCACCTATTGATGAGATAAGGCTTATGGTTTTCGC
>Ga0209090_10003339_pt1 | contig 10073 bp, 2 predicted proteins | sample ArcticOcean_MG_C_9_FD_187432 | JGI IMG/M metagenome (GOLD analysis project Ga0209090, IMG submission 187432) | Marine microbial communities from western Arctic Ocean - ArcticOcean_MG_CB2_152 (SPAdes) (version 2) | ecosystem: Environmental > Aquatic > Marine > Oceanic | place: Arctic Ocean... | reverse complement strand
CCCCCCCCCCCCGATCCGACTTCTGTTGCTATATGGCCCTGCAGCGTTGCCAGTACCAGCCACGGTGGACATCGTCACGCAGCCTGAGCTTCTTAGTGTAACAGTTTTCAAGTTCAACATTCGCGGCCCCCAAACTTGAAGATAAACGCCGGGAACATCGAACTGGCCTCTCGGAACGACGCTGGGACGGTCATCAGTGACTCATCATGGTATACCGTAAGTCGCATTTTACCTACCACAGGTAGGTAGGTACCAACTCTCATATAGTAAAGGGCGGATGAAAACTAACCGAACATATATGCTTGCACATGCTGTATAGCGTATCATAGGCCATGTCTGCGAAAGAAGTACGCTTGCGTCATGCTAGGCGGCTGTCTAAAGCGCACCGGGCAAACTCAGTCGAAAGCGAAGCAGGTCTTTTTCTTGTTCACGCAAGAAAAGCGCATCGGTGCGGTTTGAATTCGAACCCGCGCACAGCTCTCTACTCCATCATGTTAGAGCAATGTCGCTCTTTCGCTATTGCCCTTAGGACCGCTGCTCCGCGAATAGTGCGAGCGTGCATGTGGTGGTGCGACGAGATGCGCTCTGATGAGTATGCGCTCCTTAATTCTGCCATTACAGAAGTGGAAATGTGTCTCGGCCATGGCTGCGGCGGTGCGGGATGTTATGCGTATGTTGGCTTGCTCAATCCAGGAGCCCAATCAATATCTTATGTCGTAGCTAGTCAACGTAGTCGCATGACGGGACGTAGTATCCAAGACGGACAAGGCATGGCCTTCAAATGTATCGATGAAAATAAAACTATTTTAGTTCCAAATTTTAACATGGCCAAGCGTCTTGGCGTGCATGCCTCAAAAAATTCGCATGATATCTTTCCTTTTGTTTGCACGCCCTTGCGTGCAGAGTTTGGGCGTCCAATTGGTGTACTATCAGTTGACGGTTTGAGTCTCACTACCGACTTTCTTGCTGGAAATACCAACCCAGTAGATTTTCACGAGAGGCTTGCTCCCTTTTTGGAAAACAACGATGAGGCATGCAGGCGCGTTCGATTTTGGAAAGTGGAAAACCAAAGCAAGATTGATCCTAGCACTCGAGCTACCCGAGTGGTCCACGGTCAAATTTTCAGCATTGAGCGACGCGGGTGCCTTAGCTCTGTTTATGGTCTTCGCTGGGAAGACGGATCGTGCGAACATAATCTACCTTTTCGAACAATAAAGGAAATGCTCCGCTCAACGCCAGCTGTCCTCGGCATCGGTGTGCCCTGTGATGCTGCTCTCCTAGGTTTTGTTGAGTACACGGGCAAAGTCATTGGGGAACAGTTGATAAGGTGGAGTCTCACGGCCAATTGAGTGTAATAGTTTGGGCTTAGGCTTCGATTAAGAGCGCATGCCAGTGACATCAAGCAGGTTCCTTGCGTGCCAAATATCACCATCACAAATCTTTTCCGCAAAAGTCTTGAATCAATAATGTGTTGCATACTCCATGCAAAAGCTGCAGAAATTTGGGAATATGATGCACATCAACACCTAAGTATAATTGCTCGCATGGGGCATAATTTTGCCTTTCGCACAATGTCAACTACACGGCGCTTATTGGAGATACCAGGGCATAAGAGATATCTGTTTTGGGACAAAATCAAGAGTGGTTTGACCTTTGCGATGCCCTTTGTTAATGATACCCTGGTTGCTCCCTTTGCCTGCTGTCAATCAAAAAGAGAGAGAAAGGGGCTCCTGTTGGTGACATTATGCGCATTTGACAATTTGGACGCCAACAATCTCATTTTTATTCACAAATTGGGTTCTGCTCTTGCAAGTGCACACGAATGGATGAGCTTGCGCAAGGCTCGAGCACTAACGCGCAAGCTTACATCGCAACGTATTACTTCAATGTGCCTAGATCATGTAGTTGCAGTACGTAAGCTCATACCTGCACTCCAGACTCGCGTGAGTCAATGTTTTCCTCAGTCATGTGTTCGACTTGGATATTTGGAACTTGGTGGTGATCGTATAACCATCCAGGGTAAAGCTGAGCACCGTCAGAACAAAAGCCTGGAATTTGATTGTCTTCCTCCAGTATCGTGTGTCAGTTTGGTGGTCTCGAATCCTGCTAAATTTCAGCAAAAGGAGTACCTGCCTGGGACAAGAGTGCATGTCCGATATGGGAAGATGTGGTATTTGGCTGTGATACATTTAAATCGAGGGCATCTCACATATGATGTGACTTATGATCTTAAAGATTGGATGGGAAGGCCTGTGTGTGAAGCGGCTGTTCCGATCGCGCGGCTTAAGCACATACCTGCGAGGCAATTTAGGGGCTTGCGTCAGTGCCAGAGCAAGGTCAAATCAACAGTGCACGACGATATACGGTGCTGGCCGTATCTATTGGTACCTTTAGGCTGCATGCGGGGTATTCTCTACCTTGGCTCCTGGGCGATCACAAGCCCCGAACCTAGTTTTGATGAGTTGGACATCATTGGGTTCTTACAGACAATTGGCGTTAGTTTAGGCATAGCGATGGACGATACAGTTCGTGGTGGTGCGCTCCGGCACATGCGATCGTTGACTCGGAATAACGCATCGCTTTCAAGCAAGGAGATAAAAAAGAAAATGGTTTTGCTATTAAACGAGTGTGCAATGCTATTAAAGTCGCTCTTGCTTTACAATCTAGTAGATTTACATGCTCTCTTTTTGCCGGTGAGCAGAAACTCGATTATGACGAGTCTCCTTCTCCGCTGCGTGGAAATATCAAGTAATCCCAATCTGCTCGATTCGACTCTACTCATTGAGTCAGATGCAGTATATACTGTATTTTTGACTGTTTTTGATGACACCAAGAATGTGTCAAAGAGTCGTAAAAACTCAGCAGTAGTCACTTATAGAAGTTTAATTTTTCTCTCGTACAGAGAGAGTCAGTCAGCCAGTTGACATTTTACCTAATGCGCCAACTCGCCATCTCTAGGTCAAAATACTCAGCAATTACCCGCGAGGACATGGCATTTTGTATGAAGCTTAGTGAACTTGCCAAAGTACCTTTGGCCAAATCATCTGCCCTGAAACAATTGGCTTTACTAAGAATTGAAACTCTTGGAGCACTGGAAGCACTGATCAAGCATAAACCTGCCAATTTATTACAAAGCTTACATGTTGCTGGCACACACATTTCAGAAACAGTTAAGCTGAATGTATTCATTGCCTATGTGTTACCAGACGATGGTCCGATTCGGATTGTGTGGTCTTCAACTAAGTCTCCGAAGGCGAGACCAAGCGCGAATAAGTTATTAATTAAGCGCAGATCAAAGCATCTTATGTTTCAATGTCTAATCACCAAGCAACCCATTGTTTTAGAGAAACCGGACGAGGCAGCGCAGAAATTGCATTACTCAACGTCGATAGAGACAAAGTCTTGGCCTTGGATATGCGCACCAGTGACTACACGCGGAGTTCTTGTACTGAATGCGGGGATGCAGTCGGTGGACTTAAGCTCTGTTGACTTCGATTTTTGTGAATCTGCCGCTACAATCATTGGGTCTACTATTGATATACAATGCAAAACATCCGAGTTGTCTGCACTCAGCAGATCACAGATTGAGCATTGTCACGGCCAGCACCAAGTGTCTACAAGGGACATATACCTGAGAAGTCTAGGCGCCATTTACCGTCAACTAAGTTTCCCGTGTCGTCTGTCTATACTGCAAATGCGCTCGCGCTTATTCGAAGATAATGAAAAATATAGCAGTAGTGGGAAATGTGATGTTTCGTTCTCAGCTATCACATTGCTACTTCGCTTGCTCAGTATTCAAGGTCTGCATAAGCTAGTTACCCCTCTAGTAGGCATTATTTATATCAATAATGTTGAGACCGGGCGAACATATACCAAAGAACAAAATCCATCATGTTTTGAGTCGGGGCTTTTCTCAATCCCGCTGAGAGAAAACTGGTTGTCAAGTCGTCTCCGGGTTGAAATTTGGAAGGTGGCGTCTGAGCCAGGATCACTTTACCCTCTCAAGGTTGCTCGTTTGATCGGGTCCGCGGAGCTGAGTGGCAGCTACTACCTTCATTTATCGGACTGCCCACGAGCATATCCACTTGTAGATACGTGCTATCAGCCGCTGTCACCGTCACTAAGACTTCTATCAAAGCTAAGCCTTCAAACGGGGTCCGGGGCAGGGCAAAATATCACGGCATTAGGTCCCTCCACCGTATCCGCCATGAGCACATTACTATATCAAGATGTTCCGTACCTACACTTAATACGTGCTTCTGCTGAAAGCATGCTACCTCAGCCTGGGCGATACATTTGCGTCTTCTATGCTGAAGACGGCTCTGAATATGGTAGGACACCAACCTCACCTCATACAATGTGCCCAGAATGGAACAATTTGAATATATCTGTAACCCGCACTATTTACCCTACATCCGGCACACTGCGAGTTGAATTGTGGTCTACTACAGGCATGTCTCATCAGGTCATCGGGTCCTCTATCGTTTCTGGCTCGTCCTTGATATATTTACCCCGCAACTTATCTGAATTGCGGCTCCGCCTGACGAGTCCATGTAAAACACCAAAGCAAGTGGGCTACTCGTCACAACTAGAACCACTGGAACAAGAATATATTATTATTCTGCTGCGCTTTGGCCGAATGACAAATGATGCTTCCAAGCTAAATTGCAACCTGTTCTCATACCCAGTATCGGTAGCCCGCCTGGTCAATGGCATACTAGAGTTTCAAACTGTTGCGATAGCTCCTGATGATCATGTTAGAGTAGGGGCTAGATCTAACGCGAAAACCTCGTATGTGGTGCCATTCAGTGATGTTGCAATTAGAATAGGTGAACGCATTATTGGACCAGCTGGCGGAACCTGCTTTGTTGTTGTCGTAGCCTGTGCTCCAGGCGTTTTGGGCAGAGAGCATGTCTCGTTCATCAATGATGTTACAAGTATGCTGGAAGCTAACATAAGGCACTTGCGTCACCGAGAACTTCGTGGCTGTGCTCGAGCTCATGGGTTCAATCAAACATTGGCCGTTTGCAAGAATTGGGCGAGTATCTCACTGCCTGGGATTTTCAATAATGCGTTGCACATTTCAAGCCAGTGCTTGCCTGGTTGTTGTGTATATTTGTCATTACTTCAACCTGGTGGAGATGAATTAAAATGTGTAGCGTCTAATACTCAAAGCAATATGTACGGAAAAAGGCTACTGCGAGGCCAGGGGATCAGTTTTAGTTGCCTGGAACCTGCAACTAACAACGATATTGCCGTTGGCTTGAGCACGGAGCACGTTCATGTTTTCGATCAACAAAATTATGGATTTCCATACGTTTGTGTCCCACTGAGACACCATAGAAGCAGATTGGGTGTTTTAGCTATTGACACGTTTGAATTTGTCGGCAAAGTCGGCGAGGGACCTGAAGAGCATCTTGAGGACGAATTCTTGGAATTCCTCATGGGCCTAGGCGCCATTGTGGGGCGGGCAATTGACCTGCGAAGGAAATGCGATTCTCTGGCTTCGTTGCATACTAAGCCTTTCCGGTCTCCAACTGCGATATTGAATATGTCCCTGCGTGCTATCTTCTCGAACATTGTATTTGCATTTGCTTGTGAATTCTGGCAAACGGACGAGGTGCGAAAGCTGTGTGCCATTTTTAGTGTCAAACCAGCCTCCAAAACGTTTCTTTGTGGTATTTGGGGTGAATCTAGCATGGCAAGCGCAATGTACCCATATATTACTGATATGCTCATGGGAAACTTGCTCGATGCCATAGTGCATGCCAACAGAATGGAGCCAAAGCTGATTGGTAAACATTGCCAGATGATAATCATTCCTTTCATTGAGCTTTCAAAATGTCATGCCCTTTCTCTCGTACTCACACGGGACTTTATGCCGTGCGATGCAGCTCAAAGCTATATTATGGCGATGGCAAAGGGCACACAACGCGTTCTAATTGAGTTGAATCTTCCAAGAGCACCACGAGACCGCAGCAACACTAGGAATGCAGGAAGAAGCAAATCTACCCCAACTGACCTGCCCGTGGACAGCAAGGTTAGCAAGCTTTGAAGGCCTCGCCTCTTACCGAATTCTTGTTAGTGCTAGAACGAAGGCTGCCATGGCCACCAACACGAATTATGCGTCGCGAGTCAGATAGATGTCGTTGCTGGCAACAGTCGTGCGAACCTCCCCTTCCAGGGCACCCCAGAGATCTCGAGCTGGGGTTCGGGGTTGGGGACTGCGCCACCCCAGTGACGGATCGCGGGAGTGGCGGTTTGTGAAGCCGATTTTGAGGTTTTTTTCTTAATAAGCTGGATTATGTGCCAAAAACATCGTGCGACGCGGCACGAAACTCCACTGGCGCGGCGTTTGCGCGTCACTAAAAACAGCAGATCTCCACCATTTTGCCCCGGTCTTTGTCGAAAGGTAAGAATGGGCGCAAGGAACCTTAGTTTATGAAAAGCCGGACTTAAAGGCTACGTATTCATGCGCTGCAGACAGGTTAAAATCCCGCCTCCCCACCGTTGTGCGCGTGCCCCGAAACAACGAGGAAATTCCAAAAATACCACTAGGGACGGCCCGAGCCGGAACTCGGGTAAATGTGCGTCGAATAATGATACAGGTAATATTTAACTTGAAATTCATAAATACAGGTTCTAACTAGCGGACGCTAGGTAGCCGCCCTTATTTTTCGAGTCCGCAGCTGCAGCTGCGCTGCAGCAGCACCGAGCAGCACGAACGAGGGCATTTGAGTAGTGTGTAAGTGGCGCGGGCGTCGTATATCACGGACCCGGGTTGCGTGGCATAGTTACACACCATTCAAGGAGGGCAGCCCAAACCGCTGAAGCGGTTGCAGCCTCTCTGGACCTCTCGCGGCCGCGCGTCGAGGACATGAACGACGTTTCGGAAGGTGCGTACCGCTACGCGCCACGAGGGCGCTGGTGCTCAGTGAAGGACGCGTTCTACGGCCCGCACTTCGCTCTCGCGGTGTACCTCGACCTTGCGAGCTCGACGGGATACTCGAGCTGCATGAGCATTGCGGACCATGCAGCGCGGCAGCTCGTGGCTGCACCGGCCACGAGTGCGGCTCGCACGACAGTTCGACCCCGACTACGACGACTGCCCGTGTTTGAGCGTCGGTCGCCTATAAGCAGGAAATCTCGGTGCGAGGTAACTAAAAACGGGCACTGGACAAGCTTCTGCCCAGGCACGGTCGGAGGAAGCTACGGTGAGTTTGGTGTACCATAGTGACCGTCTTAGCGTCGCGAGAGGCCGATTCGATGGTCTCGGCGTTTTGCGGCGATGGGGTTATCTCTACGAAGTTTGGGGCGTTTGACGCGTCCACAATTGATACACGGGCAGCCGTAGACGTTCTACGATATCCATCGCTGCGAAGCCCCACAGCACCCGATGCCGACGCGAGGAAGGGCTGTCGAATGTCAGTAATACACTTTGGCAGCCCCTGCTCGCCGCAACGGCATCTATGCCAGTGACACCCCGTGAAATTTCGATAGATCACGAGCTTCGGGCTCACTTCGTGATTGGGCTTATTGTCTAACTCGACGATCTACCTGAGTTAGCGGACGCCAATAAGAAAATCGGGCTACGGAGCACGGGTTTTTACTAGAAGTTACTGTTCTGTCCGCTAGTTAGAATGAGAAATAAGTTAAGGAAAGCCTAATAAAAGGCAAAAGCCCCTAAGAGCCTCCTCCCTGTTCAATCAGGATACCCAAGCGGAGCGTCGAAATAGTGATGAGATAGCGGTACAGCGAATTTTCACTGGCACTGCCAGTGGCAATCATCTCCGAGTCCTGTGGTAAGGCGTCTCCCATGAGAAGCCTGAGGCGCAAGCGATATTCATCGGGTAAAAGTCGTGCGTCGGGGCAGAGAGTAGAATATACTGTAGCCAAGGACGCATCGCGTTCGTCGAAGAATGCCTTGCATTCAAACAACGTATGGTGATACCCCCTGCTTTTTGGGCCACTGGCATTTTCCGTTCGAATGGCGGAATAAACGGCCCCTTAATTACGCCCTAGTTTCCCCCTGTCGGTGTGGGCCGTAAGTGAATCTTCCGGGGCACATATCCCGGTTACATGCTCCGGCGCCGAGCGCATTCACGTGTCAGCTATAGGAAAATGGAGGCCGAATATTACAACATATTGCCCCTGATGATCAAGAAGCAGTATCTAACTGCCGAGTGGACTTATTAGGCTTTATTGTCAGGTGGACATACCCTGCCATAGTAAATCCAAACCTAAATCAATATGAAAGATGACCGATGGCATGGATACGTCGTGACACTGCCACAGACTGAACAAACATGATTTATAATCGGATGAACGTATGCTGCTACAATGAACTGGACATCTCGACATGTGACATTATGGATATTCACCGCACGTAAGCGCTCAAGAATTTCACCCGTGTTGGCATAGGGCAGGTTGATTGCAATAGCTTCAATATCCATCTTTTGAGTAAACCCCAATGTATCTGCTTTGTGTGCCTGTATTGTGGCGCCAGTCAATTCACCAGAGTCTTGCAGTGCTTCTAGTGCTGGCAGTAAGCTATGACAACCGAGTCTCGATAGGAAAAAATAGATAGATGTTCTTACTTTTGCAAACGCCGAGATATATCAACATTAAAGGAAGTGTTTGCATGACGATGATTCCCTGAATTCATACGCCATCGGCGGACTGATTTCTGTGCAAAATCTCATATGTTAAGATACACATATCATTGGACTTGCCTTGATTTCTTCTGTTAGCTTGACTTGAATATGTTCTGCGTGGACAATATTTGGTGCATCATATCGCAGATGCAAGTCCTGAATTGATGCCAATGTAGCAGGCCGCGGAATCCGCGAGGGCCCAGGGTTACAGACACAACTGCATCCGACGCACCAATCATCCCTTTGAGCTGATGGGTCTTGGAAAAATGGTCGCCAAATGGTGCTGTCCTTTATATTGTATGACAGCAGGTGAGGACTGGTATCTCCTTGTGTGTTTGCAAATATATTTTCCGCAGTGAGAATACATCCAATGTCAATTAATGGAGACTGTCTATGATTCGCGACAAATACATCTCCAGTGCATGCATTCCAGAAAGAAACACCATCGTCCCCCAAGTTTTTTCGTTTTTGCATCACATAAACAGTATCTCCCTCCGGGAGCCCAGAGCCAATAACAAGATACCATTCATCTGACGCTGAGTCAGAAGTAGTACCTTTCAATTGTAACCAAACGATCAGGTTGTGCAAAAGTATTCCATGCTCTTCCCAGTCTCCGGCACCAACATCAAGAAATTCTTGTGACGTGCACCAAATATCAAGACTTGCGCATCCAAATGATTTCCAATCTTCCAGGAATGGGATAAGGCTAACAAACCGCGCCACTTGGTTGAGACAACTTACACCTGGGGGTGGTGCTTGCGGACTTAAGTAGCGACAAATGAGAACTGCATCTCCGTTCATATTATTCCCGAAAACTTGAACGAGGCGTTTCGATATACGCCCATCGACTGGTCTCTTGATGATCTCATTCATATTTTCAAAGTAGATCCTTAGCTGCTGAATCCAGCTTGCACCATACCGAATAAGCCGCTCGTCCTCCAGTGAAGAAATAACAAGTGGCTCTTTGAGTGGTACTGTCAAAGGGGGGCGCAAGAACACAGCAAGGTGCAGATAGGAAGTAGCCTCAGATTCGTATGCCATAGAAGGACTTTGTCCCTGGAAATCACCGGTACATATTGTAATCAGAGGTGTCCTTAATCGAAATTGACCCTCCAGGTATCCATCGACTCCACTGTTAGAATACAGCGTTGTGAATGGTATTTCAATATCACCAATGAATTTATGCCTGGTAGATGAATCTCTGTACATCTCTTGTGATCTTTGGGCAGATGTTGTGAGAATAGACTCTGAAAAGAGGCTCAGCCGCAAACAGTCACTCACATGCATCAAGCTGGTTGGTGAAAAGTCCCCCAGGGTTGGAAGGAATGGGAAGTCTAGAGTCTCTTTCCAACGTGGTGTGCGTCCCATTGCCAACATTGTGCGGCGGGAATGCTCTTGGAAGGAAGCAAACACAAACTT
>Ga0209090_10003336_pt1 | contig 10075 bp, 6 predicted proteins | sample ArcticOcean_MG_C_9_FD_187432 | JGI IMG/M metagenome (GOLD analysis project Ga0209090, IMG submission 187432) | Marine microbial communities from western Arctic Ocean - ArcticOcean_MG_CB2_152 (SPAdes) (version 2) | ecosystem: Environmental > Aquatic > Marine > Oceanic | place: Arctic Ocean... | reverse complement strand
TCCATGATGGAGTCGATGGCGCCGGGAGCCTGCCAACGCCCGCCGCCGGGCAGGGGTATTCAAAGTAGAAGGCTCTTGATGCGTTACGCACGCAGGGACTCGTAGCGGGGGCCTCGCGGGAATCCGGCCCTTTACGCGTTGCCGGTTTCAGGCAAACGAGCAAAGAGATGACGGGGGCTAGCGGCTTGGCACGCCCGCTTTTATTAGATCTTCCACTAATTTGCTTTTTCCAATCTGATTTATGACCGATCGATCAATTAGACAGAGTTCTTCTTCTGGGCTGCGCCTCGCGGCCTTTTGCTGCGTCCGGGCCAATAATTTGATGGATGCGCCGGTGACGGCGACCTGCGTGCAAATCGTCGTTTCGCGGGGACGCGGTACGGCGGCCGTGCGCTAGTCGAGCGCGCACCGCCGCGCCGTCGGACAAACGCCTCTCAATTGCGTGCGGGACCACTGCGGGTCGACGCGATGATTCTGCACGAAGGCGCCGCAAAATTTCGCACCGGTGGCGACCACGGCCATGGCGAGAACCATGCGCGCAGATATTCTACAGCAAGGCTGGCGTCCTAGGCTCGCGCTGAGCAATGACTGAAGGATCGAGCAGCCACAGAGGCAAGGGTTTCGCCGGTTTTTAGGGCCAGGCGCCGTCTTTCCTGCGGCGTTTCCACGTCTCCGGTTAGATGTAGTGTCGAACTTCTCACGGCGTTGCTTGTGGCCCATGGAAGCTAAGCCGATGGCTGGGGAAAATGCTCCCACAATGTTAGACGGGTTTTAACACGCGACCGTTGCATCGTTGCAGCGCCCGCTGTCAACGTGGCACAGGTTGCTTAGATCACAACATTACATTACGCAGGCCTCCGCGCCGCGAAGAACGACAGCGCGCGCCCGTCGTCGATGTCCTCCACGTCGTCTCGTAGTATCTCTAGCCCCGCGAAGGCGCCCCGGAGCTCGCCCGGCGCGACGGCGTGCTTCACCGGATCCCGTTCGACGAACGTGTGGTAGAGCAACAATCCGCCCAGGGCCAGCAAAGATGCGAGCTCCGCGAGGACCTCTCGTCTCAGGAACCGCGCCACGTGCACGAGGTGCCACGGCCCCCGCGGGCCCGCCACGGCGATGAGGTCGCCCGCTCCCACGAGGGTGGCCTCGAGCGCGACGCGCGACTCGGGGGGCACTTGATGCCTATCAAGCAAAAGCGTCCAGCGGTGGAGCGCATTCGCGTCGCAGTCCAGGGCGCAGACAAGGTCGAAGCCGCACCGACAACACAGCAACGCGGCGTCGCGGCCAGAGCCGCTGCCGACATCCAACGCTCGCGACCCCGGCATCGCGGCGCAGGCGCGCACGTGCGGCGCCATGGCGGCCAGGAGCGGCGATCCGGAAAACAGGAACCGACCGGGAACGCTGGGACACGTCACCTCCGATGCGGCCGCCCACACGCCGACAATATTCCACCGGCATCGCTCGTCTCGCGTCCGAAACCACTCGTCGATTCGCTGCACGTCCGTCGCATCGCACTCGACCACCAACGGTGTCTTGTGGCTCGGCATTTCGAAGCTGCGGTCGCGCAGCTCTTCGAACGGGATGTTGTACGCATCGATGGCGTGGCCCGCCTCGTAGGCTTGCTTGCTGCGCACGTCGAGGAGCAGTGGCGTCATGTCTAGCTGTATGCAAAGTGCTGCTGTATGTCGCTATGCACGCATGCCAATCCTTTCATGTCCTGCCATACAGCGTCCAAAAGCTTTTAAGCTGTCACAGATCATGCACGGGTTTTTATGCGGGTTTTTCAGCTCTCCTGGCGCTGCGCAAGAGCGTTAAACTCGTCCGCAAGCCACACTGATCGGGGCACTCCACTCTGCCGCTATCGGCAACTATCTTCGCTGAGCACGGCGGCTGCCCCAGCGCTCGCACTCGGTGTTCGCAGATTCTCCCAAGCATACATGAGCACGACTGGATAGCATGGGGATGACTTCCGAGCAGATCGCCAGGCTCAGTCAACTCGCAGACCTGAAAAGGAAATGCGTACTAACATATGACGAATTCAACGCCCAGAAAGCTGAGCTCTTGGCTGAGGGCGCTGACGGCGGCGACGAGCAGACCGCGATGAAGGCCCTGTGGGACGAGGTCGCACGTAAACATGGCAAGTACTACATGAAGGAGTTCCAGAATAACACCACGCTCGAGCCGGCCGAAGTCCTCGAGATCGCGCACGTTGACGGCCAATGGACGTTCCGCGGCGCGCCGACCGGTGTCGCTCACGGTGATCACAACCAGCCCGCAAAGCCGGGGCTTCAAAGCTGCGGCAAAGACGGGACACATGGTTACGGTGCGCAGCAGGCGCAGGCCGTCGAGATTGTGATCCGCGCGAAGGCAGCCGAGGAGAAGGCCGCGCGTGAACTGGGCGGTGCTCCGACGGCCGCACGGGACGCCGGCCCGGGCGGGCGCGGAGGTGGGGGCAAGGGCGGGTGGGGGCGCGGTGGCGGTGGCAAGGGCGGGTGGAGGCGCGACGAGGAGCTCGCGGTGATGAAGCAGCTGGCGGAGCAGAATGCTCAGATCCTGGCGGGACAGCAGCAGATCCTCGCGGGGGTGAACGCGGTCCGCAAGCTCAGCGAGAGTCACGTCGACGAACTGCGCACCACGCGCCGCGCCATGCGGAATGCGATCGGCGCCCTGGAGATGAAGACGCCGACCGCATTCGTCGTGCTGCGGGAGAAGCTCCCGACCGCGGGGGCGCCGGCGGAGGAGGACGAGGCGACGTTGACGCGGCGAGCCGAGGAGGGCAGGTCGTGGCTGAAGTTCTATGCGGAATGCGCCGCGGGCGTGGGGGATCGCTCCGCCAAGGCCATCGCCGACGCGGTGACGGGTTCTCCCGTTGTCGACGCGGTCGGGGACTTTTTGGTCGGGGAGGAGATGTGGTTCTATTTGGTGGATGAAATTACCGGCCGGCCCGTGGTGCCGTCGAACGCCGAATCCCGCTATCCGATCCGCATCACCAAACCGGCGGAGACGGTCACGAAGCTCCTGCCGGTCATGCAGGTAGGTCTACAGGCGGCGACGCTCGTCAACGGCGTATCCGGCGTCGTCCGGCTGTTCGGGTACCCGTCGCCACAGGTCCCCGATGAGTACGTCAGGGGCGCGGGGCACTGGGTCGACATGATGAAGCAGGAGTCCTCGGTGGAACAATTTGGGGCGATCCAAGAGAAAGTCGAGGCGGGGGACGAGGTGACGGAGACGGTGTGCGGCGCGGCCCTGCGAGAGTTGGAGGCGTTCTTCGCAGAACACGATGCGAAAGAGGACTACGCGGGTCTCCACAAAGTATGGGAAGACGACGACGGGACCGCGGTGTGGACGGCGCTGCCGGACGAGGAGGTGAATGCCGCGCTCGAGACGCGCGCCGCGGAGAGGCGCGAAGAGGCAAAAGCGCGCTCGCCCGCCGCCACCGGCTCGGGCGTCGCCGCGGTGCGCGCGGTCGGCGGGGGGAGTTAACGGGTAACACAAAACACATTTTACAACACAGCTCACCAAAGAAACCCCTTCTTCTTCTTCTTCTTCTTCTTCTTCTTCTTCTTCGGCGGGGAGGCCTCTCCGGGTCGATTGACCAGCGGCGCCGGGAACGGCGCCAGCGCCAGCGCCGCGTCGACCGCGCCGAGGCGGCTCTGCTTCACGGCCGGTAAGCTGGGCAGCTTCCAGGTGACGCTCTTGTCCGAGCCGGCCGTGCCGGGCCGCGAGCCCCAGCCGCGCGAGTTCGGGCGCGCGCCTGCATTGAGGAACGGCGACCGCAGGCCCTCCGTCAGCCGCAGCCCTGCGGACTCCGGCCGGCCGGGGACGTCGTCCAGCGTCAGCACCTCGGGCGGGTAGGCGTCGTAGGACTCGCGTCCGGGTGCCGGCGCTTCGGCCGCCGCCTTCTTTTTCTTTTTCTTCCTTTTCGACGCCGGCGGGTCCGCGGGCGCGTCGAGGCTGAGGACATTAATTGAAGGCGCGGGCGCGGCGCTCGCGCGGCGCGTCGCAGCCTCCTTCCGGCCCACGTCGGGGTCGAGCGTCCGCATGAGCAGCAACAGGTCCACGGTGCGCATGCCGTCCGGGTCGTCCCCGCATTCTAAACAGTGCGCGAGGAAGTCCACTTGCAAGTCACACGAAAAGCCGCAGCCGCACACTTGTTTCGGCGTCCGGATCATGCCATCGACAACAGGCGGTAGCGGCTTGTACTCGTGGTCGGGCTTCTTCAGCTGCAACGGACTTTTCAACTTCTCCGCCTCGGCGGCTAAGCGCTCCTCCATCTCCCGCATGGCCCGCATTTGACTAGTCTCCGACTCGTCTTCTGACACGGGCGTCTCGGGCCTCTCTTCGGGCGTCGGGGGCCGCCACTTGTCCGGGGAAGAATCTATATGCAACGCCGGGTCAAACGGCCGCGGCTCCCACCTTAATTCCACCCATAGTTCTCCGGTCGCCTGGATCTCCGTACCGCCGATCCGTCCAATGACCGGTAAGCCAATAGTTCGAGTGCGAGTGGTACACACGTCCCACAACCTTCTTCTCCGTATTAAAGCGAAGCCCAAAGCCCGCCTTTCGACGTCGGACTCCCGGTCCCACAGCCGGAACACCAGCTTCTCGGGAATGGCGCACGGGTCGAAAATATAACCTTCCCAGTTAGGCTCGATGGTCTCGTACTTCATGGGCGACGTGTAGAGCTCCTCATTCTCTACCTCCACCGTGACAAAGACGTCCGGCCTCGGTCCTTCCAATAACCCGTTGACTCTTTGTAAATGCTTGCCCTTCTGCAGGACCACCGTTAACGTGGCGCCCTGGGCCTGCTTGTCCCTCACTATTCTTCGGGCGTTCTCCGCGACTAATTGTTCTACATTAGGACCGCTCGCCGCCACCTGGGCGGCAAAATCCAGTTCCTGCGCTTGATCGATGAGATCTTCGCCCTTCAACGCCTTCTTCCGCGGCTTCTTGGGTAATGGTGGCGGTTTCACATTCAGCGTGTCTTCGGGAGGAGCGTTCGGGTCCTTCCTAACGGGCGGCTGCACGTCTTCCTCGCCGCCCAGTTTCTTGGGGCACCGCCGTAAAACCTTCCCTAAATTTATGTGCCGGTGCAGCTCCCAGGCGGACCACAGGCCTAGTTTTTCCAACGTGACCGTGAGATCAAGACATCGCGCGTCCCAGAAACTATCCCCGAGACCGCCGACGGACCTGAGCTTCTTCTGGAACGCCAGGAACGCGGCGTACGGCGAGGGCTCGCCCGCGCTGACCCTTCGTCTTATGAAATGCCGGAATTCCTTCAAGGAGATCGTGCCGTCGCCGTCGTTGTCCGCACTGAGGAACAGGAACTGCTCCAGGGCTTCGTCGAACAGATCATCCCCCGGGAGAGGCGGCGCTATGCGTTCATGGACGATGTGCCGGTTCATGTGGTAGGTGAAGGTGTTGTCCTCGCCCTGGGTCCAGCCCATGGCGTTCTCTAGGCTGTAGATATCTTGCACGGTGACCGAGTAATCATCACTATCTTTGACAATGGCCAGATGCCTTTCGCCGTTCCCGTCCGTCCGCACGGCCACGTCCCCGTACCTCAATTTGGTCCAGAGCTCCTCGCCCTGGTCCTTCCGGATCTTTTCTAGTTGTTTCTGCACCGCTTCTGGTAAAGGTTCATCTAATCTCAACAAATAGTCGGGCAGCATGGCGGACATGCCCTCCCGGATCATGCACTTGAAGGTGGCTTTCGTGATTTCGCCCGTCCGCCTCGGATCGTACAGGTCCCAAATAAACCGGATGGCGTAGTCGCCGCGCGGCAAGCTGCAGATGGAGTAGTAGCCCACGAAGAACTCGAACATGTCCAGCTCGCCCACGCCGTGCGCGTTCATCCTCTCTTTCCCGTCCTGGGCGTCGTCGTCCATGGACAAAAAGATGCGATTCAGAAAGGGCATGCGCTCCTTGGGTTCTTTGAGGTATGTTCGAAACTCGTTGATGTTCAACGACCCATCTTTATTAGCATCAAACGCTTTGAACACGGCCTGCACTTCCTTCTTCACGTTCCTCGAGACTTTCATGAGCGCATAGAACTGCTCGATGTTCTGGCGCTGTTCTTCGACAATGTTTCTTTTGGCCTTCTTCACCTTGGGCTTCGGGAAGAAGTAGTCCAGCCAGTCTTTTTGTTCACCCAGCTCGTCGAGTTTCTCCGCTCGTTCGGCTTCGAGGCGCGTATCGAGTTTCCCCTGCCTCTCCTCCAACGCGTGGATACTCTCCTCGTTCTGCCGGTGCATGCGCATCAACTGCCCGACATCGTCGCACTTCCCGATGTTCTTCACGTCGTTCTTCTTGGCGTCCAGCTCTTTTCTGGCGTTGTCTTTTTGCGCTTTGCGTTCCGCGTCCTGCGCTCTCTCCAATTCCTTGGCCTGGTCGCCCTTGCGGCCCATCGTGGCCTAAGGACTGCTCGACGGCACGTTGGTCGAGACGTATGTATGCGAGCTCTCGCACTCGCGCGACACGGATGACGAGCACAGCTCGGCAGCCCACCAAGCTCCTGTGGTGGGGACCGGTCGTGGCGCTGCTCGCTCGTGTCCTCGCGTCTGGCTCGATGGCTCCTTTTTTGTGTTACGGCAGCCTCGTTCGTTCTAACTCGTAGGCACCGGACGGCCTATGTAGCGCCTGGCAGCGGCCAGCCAGCCTGCGCAAAGGGCTCGCACACTACGTATTTCCCCAGGCGCCCGGGCCAGGGCTCCTCCGCCGATGGATACGGTCGCCAGCCTTGTATAATTTTTCCGAACCCGCACGCTAAAAACCCCGAATTTCGCCGCTTTTTTTTGAGGAGGCCGCAGGACAGCAAGCTGCACGCGCACGACCAGTGCTCACCGCAGCAGCACGCAGACCGATGGCCGAGCAGGTCAAGGCCGCGGACGCGCCGGCGCCGGCGCTGAGCTTCGGTAGCTTTGCCAAGGTGGAGTCTCCCAGCGGCGGCTTTGACTTTAAGGCGCCGGCCTTCAACGCCAACAGCGCGGGGCTCTTCGGCGCGCCGACGAAGTTCGGCGAGAGCCCCAAAAAGGAGGGCGAGAAGGTCGATGGCGAGAACCCCGAGGCCCAAGAAAGTACCGCCGAGTTCACGCCGGTGGTCCAGCTCGACGAGGTCGAGGTGAAGACGCACGAGGAGGAGGAGGACATCGATTATAAGATTCGGGCGAAGTTGTTCCGCTTCTCCGAGACGCTATTGAACAAAGGGTCCGGAAAGAAGGAGTGGATCGAAAGAGGAGTCGGCGAGGTGAAGCTGTTGAAGCACCGGGAGAACTCCATGGTGCGCGTGCTGATGCGCCAGGAGAAGACCATGAAGATCATTTGTAACCACGTCGTGGACCCGCGCTTGGAGCTGGAGCCCAACGTCGGAAGCGACCGGTCGTGGGTGTGGTCCGCGTGGGATTTTTCATCGGGCGAACTGGAGGACACCATCTTCGCGATCCGCTTCGGCAACTCGAACGGCGCCCAGGAGTACAAGGCGGCCTTCGAGAAGGCCAAGGCGCACATGAAGGCCTTGAAGGACGGGGCCGACGCCGCACCGGACGCGGCCGCGGACGAGGCCGCGGAGGCCCTGTCGGGGCTGTCGGCGGGCGCGGACAAGGAGAAGCCCTAGGTTTGCACAGTAAGGTATGTTCTCTATGAGAAGTCTGTTACCATGGTCACCCCCAGCGGCGCAGCACTATCCATCGCGACGATGGCGTCGCAGCCTTCCTGCAGAGTAACCCGTCGTTCGACGGTGGCCTCGGGCCGCAGTCGTCCGTCAGACACTAGGTCTAGGATCGCCGGCAGGTCGTGGCTCGCAAGGCCGTGGGACCCGAAGATCTCGAGCTCCCAGCCGGCGACGCGCGCCATCGGCACCTCTGGTCTCTCGTCGCCGAGCGGCAGACCGGCCTGAACAACGCGACCACCCCTGCGTGCCGAGTAGACCGCGTCCTCGACGGCCCGCGCCGCGCCCGAGCATTCCACACAAACATCGGCACCGTAACCTGTCGCCGCCCAGACGGCCTCGCGACATCCCTCCGACGCGTCGACGGCAGCACTCGCGCCGAGCTCTAGATCTCTCGCTCGCGCCGCTGGCGAGGGGTCGATAGCTATAACGCGCGCGCCCGTCGCGACGCCACACATGACAGCCGACAACCCTAGGCCACCACAGCCGAAAACTGCCAACGTCTCGCCGGCCTGTAGGCGACCTTGCTGCACGACGGCGCGGAACGCGGTGGTAAAGCGGCAGCCCAGGGCCGCGGCGCTCTCGAACGACACGTTGTCCGGCAGCACGCGCAGGTTTCGATCCGCGCGCGGCAGCGCGACGTATTGCGCAAAGGAGCCCGGTTGTGTAAATCCCGGCTGTTGTTGTCGTTCACAGATTGTTGCGCGGCTTCGATCGCACTCGCGACAGCAGCCGCACGACAATATGAACGGCGCGGCCACGCGTGCGCCGAGCGGCAACTCGACGCCGGCGCCGCGCTCTATTACAACTCCCCCCACCTCGTGTCCTGGCGTAAACGGTAGTCCATGAGCAATGACGTCTCCATCGTGGCCCTTCCAGCCGTGCCAATCGCTCCTACAGACTCCGGTGGCGCGCACCTCGAGCAGTACTCCACCTGGTGGTGCGAGTGGCCTCGGTACGTCCTCCACAGCAATTGGACCGCCGAAGGCATGGTAGACTCCTGCACGCATTGATTTTGTTGCATGCTGCGTCTACAGGCGTGCCATGCGCAGCGCCATTTGTTACACAAGGGTGCAAAATTCAACTGTAGCGCTGCGGCAGCGCGCCACCGCAGCGTTTCGCGTCTGCAGCAGCCTCAGATAGTATGGTCCTTGGTCTGCTCGAGCGATGCGGCTCGCAAACGCTCTGTGCCGCACACACGCACGACAAAACTGATAACTCGCGCCTTGGCGCACGGGTTTTCTTGGCCAACTGGCGCTGCGCAGGGCAGCCTACGCACGACACACGATGCCGCAGCAGTAGAAAACAACGATGCCGGGCAGCCTCCTCGACGACCCCTTTGCCTCGTTCCTAAGCGAGGACCCCTTCGAACAGGCGCTCCGGTCCACGGCCAAGGACTACGACTGGGTGCTGCGCTCGCCGCGGAGCCGGCGCGCCGAGGCCAAGGACGCCGACGACGCCGACGATCAAGACGATGCCGCGCCGCTCTTCACGCATGCGAGGATCACGGCCGAGAAGGCAGCCTCTTCGCGGACGCGCTCGGTCGCCATCTGTGCGGTACTCATCTGATGAAGCCAGCAGACGGAGAGGTTGATTTCTACACAGGTCGCCATTGGCACGGACCCCCCCAAAGAAGTACCGAGAGAGGAATTCGATAAGTTGGAAGAACAGCTGGAGGAGCTCAAAGAAGCGGCCGCGAAAGATTTCGCGGACGACGGCAGTGTGGACTCCGAGCTAGAGGAAAAAATCAAAGGACTCGAAGAGACGCTGGTGGATGTCGTGCCCGTGGACCTGGGGCCGCCTTCCGGAATACGCTTGTTCCGGGCCGCGGCGCGCGCGGTCCTGGTGCTCGTGGCGGTACCTAAAGTTGCGGTGCGGCGGCGGCGCCGCGCGTCGTTGGAGACCGACCAGGAAGCGCACCTCGCGAGTCTATTAGACGCGTTCCAGGCGTGCCACCGGTGGCTGGGGGCGTCTACCTACGCCCACGCCACGGATCTCCACACGGCGCGGGACCTGAGTCCCTGCGACACGGCGCCCCTGCATAAGCAGCGGCAGCGGGCGCTCGCCTTGGCGTCGCGGGCGGACAACCTCATCTGGGCGGTCGGCGATGCGTTAACGGAGGTCCCGACGGAGGTCCTGAAGCTCTGCGGGTTGTGGGCGGTGGACGGCTTCTACGCGCCCGCGTGGTACCTGTGGCGCAGCGAGCGGAAGATGCTCCTATTTGATGAATTGGGCGCGACGCGCCACACGCTGGTGGAGCTCGAGGATGCCGCCGAGGCGGCGTCGCTCGCCGCGCGGAGCGCCCGCGCGCGGTTGAACGTGACGGCGCCGACGGCCACATCATTCAGGTACCTCGGAGATAACTTCGCTACGGCGGCCCCGGCCTGCGTCGACGCGGCGACGGTCGACGAC
>Ga0209090_10003335_pt1 | contig 10076 bp, 10 predicted proteins | sample ArcticOcean_MG_C_9_FD_187432 | JGI IMG/M metagenome (GOLD analysis project Ga0209090, IMG submission 187432) | Marine microbial communities from western Arctic Ocean - ArcticOcean_MG_CB2_152 (SPAdes) (version 2) | ecosystem: Environmental > Aquatic > Marine > Oceanic | place: Arctic Ocean... | reverse complement strand
TATTCTTATGAAGAAATGATTAAGTTTCAAACCCGTTTTGAAACTAAAAATTGTGAAACGGAATTAATCTGTTTAAACGATTATTTATCGTGTGCGGATGACTCTATAACTAAAGCGTATGTATTACATATTAAAAATGGAATACGGAAATTAAATATAGATAGCGATTTATTGATGGAAACATTAGAAGAATTAGATTGGGATAAGAAATATTTTGATACCCGACGCAATAAAGTTCTAAATAAAAATGCGCGATATAATCTATGTTTTAGTGACTATTCACGTGACCCTGACTACATTAATAAAAAAGGTAGAATAGTAGGTTATGACGACGTAATATTATTGAAAATTTTAAAAAAAAAAATATTAAATCTTTTAGATGAAACCGATTTAGAATGTGAAGGTAACTATTACTATGATATAAAAAAAACTGGTATTGGGTTTCATGGCGATGGTGAGAGGAAAAAGGTAGTGGGAATAAATCTATGTAATCCATCAAAAGAAAAAAGAGAATTACAGTGGAAATGGTATCTAAATAGTCAAATAGTAAGTGAAACGTGTATAATCGAATTAGAACACGGCGATATGTATATTATGAGTGAGAAGGCTACTGGGTTTGATTGGAAGTGTCGTAATATTTATACTCTTAGACACGGTGCTGGAATTAAAGATAGTAGATATTTGAAATAAATTTGAAAATAAATTTAATCTATTTTTTATTATTATTCATAAAACAAAAAGACTACTAAAATATAATCATGGAAACATCCTGTGTATCGTGTTCGCAAATTTGCTGTGGACTGTGTTCGCAAATTTGCTATAGAAATTTTGTCAAATTAGTTTCTGATGAAATGGAACCACATTTCGCTAAAATAAATAAAGGATTACGGAGTGGAGAGAAAGCGTGGATACAATTATTAAAAATTATACTTAATAATATGGAAACTGTTCCAAAAGGTTTTAGGACACATTGTAGTCAATGTAATCCAACGAAAGAATATAAAGGAAAAATGTATAGAACAGCCGCAGTTATTTATTTATTTGAATTACTTATTGATTATAAAAAAACTACAATAAAAGATGACTTATTTCAGCATAATATATTTCCTGGAATTGTCAAAGATAAACTATTTAAGTTTGAATACCGTGATATCCCAGTATCAACATTGTGGAAAGGGTCACAATATTATTATAAAGAGATTTTTGGGGTAAGTATGACCATATAAAAATTAAAATAAATTTGAGTATTGTGTATGTACATACACTATTTTTTTATTAATAGTAATCAAAATGACTACACTTTGTGATTTACCAATTGAGATTTTCTATAGTAACATTTTACCATATTTATTAGAAACGGTTTCTGGCAAGGAACTAATAAGTTATTCAACTATAAATAAATTTTGGTATTCGTTAATATATTCGAATGGATTTACTAATCTATTATTTAAAAAATTAAATCGACCTAATCCAACCAGTTTTAGGGCATTACATGGACCAATAGATAAAATGAAAACATTATATATTCATAAGTATGATTTGGGTATAGCTATGACACCTTTGGCGAATTGCGTATATGATGCGATTGTAACTAATAATCTAGACATTAAAGGGCATATAGATAAGATTGAATTAATTCGAAATCAAAATTCATCGCGCATTATTGAAGAAAACCTTATGGAAAATTATGACACACTGAATATTGAAAAGGTTAATATAAGTGTAGATCTGAAATTCACTCCACAAGATTATTTGTTTAAATTTACACTTAATATATATCAAAAAAATGGTACCGTTATTGAAGACGAACTATTTTCTACAAGTCGTCCAAAATTTTACACATTTAAAATATATGGATTCTGTAAAATAAAAGAATATACTGTCACTACAACATTGGAATAACATATTATTTAATACCATGCTTACTTCCGTAGAAGAAATATTTACGGATACCTTCAACGGCGTCTTTTCCCAATCTATCTAATGATTTACCAATGAATATTATGAAAGGTCTTCGGAAGCCTTTTAAAGTTAAATCCGCTTCATATTCTATTTTTGTATAATTATTATCTATTTTACTAAATTTAATCGTATCTATGGCTCTAACATTAGGACCGTCTCTCTTTAATGTTACTAAATATGGTCTCTTGTAGGCTACTACAGTATATGTCATTTCACTTTTTTTTCCATTGATTATTGTGGACAACGCAAATGTTTTATCTTTAATACACTCTGATTTCAATACTCCTGGGTCCCATTTTACAGCATTTGAAAAATCATACATAAAATCATAGACATCTTCTATGGTTCCTTTGACGACAACGCTTTCTCTTGTAACTCCGGGCTTTACTAATGGCATATAATATTCATTCAAAAAGTTTTTGTGTTTTTAAAATAACTATTAAAAATTTAGTTATTTTTTTCATTGAAAAAGAAATATTTATTTTTTTATTGAAAAAGAAAGAAAAATAGCGTTTTGTCGCTTAATTGGAGTAAGCAAGACCTCCCATACCACTCATGACACGAAGGACATTGTAGTTGACGGCGTAGACATCAACAGCATCGGATGGTGTTTTAAGTTGTGCGTTATCAATTCTGGAGAAATTGCATGTTCCAGATGGCTGATGTTCTTCTGGTTTAAGGGCAAATGAGTATACAGCAATTGTATCAGCGTTTGAACCTACACCATCAATAGTGGCGTCTAAACCACCAGCACCATTGTGATGTTGCCATACTTGGGTTTTTGTGAAATGTCTGAGTGGTCTTTGAGAAAAACGATCATGACCGTTAAGAACAACTCTATAGTTACCTGCTGCTAAAGTTGCGAAAATACCATCGGCCATTCCTCCAGTCCAGACTAATTCTTTAACTGGATGGTTGAAGTTGAGGTCGTGTGATGTTGCGGCTGAACCAGCGGCTTGATATTGAACTTGTTCAATAAGGTATTCGTGTGATACTTGAGCGAATCTGCGACGTTCATCAGTATCGAGGTAGATATAGTCTGCCCACAATTGTGCGGTCATGTTTGCGGTACCAGCTACTGCTGAAAAAGTTGTGATGACTTTAACTTCGTGGTATTGAAGGGCAATAAGTGGTAAATAACAACCTGGGTTGCGGCAGAACCAGAATTGAAGTGGTACTGAGTAATCAATTGAAGCATTACCACCATCAACATTGCAGCCACCCATACCAGACATTTGTTGGAAAAGAGTACCATCGTTTGCCCCGAGTGTGGTTGTTAAACGGGCAGAGTTTCTTTCTGTTAATTCAGCATATGCTTCCATCCAATGACCATATTGTTTATCAATTTGTTGACCACCGATTTCTACTTCTACGTTATCAAAGGCAGAAGCACCGAAATTGGCTGCATCAGTATCTCCGGCAGCAGTTGTAAGTTCAAAATATAATCTACCTAAAAGGTCACCATTTCTTGAAACTGTTGATGTGACTCTTTTGGATGAACCAACTGAACCATTGATGGTTTGTTCAATAGCTTCCATTGAGAAGTTAGTGTGGCGTCTGTAGACGACCTTGAAGAATGTGATTTGTGGATTTCCTGTAAGATAGATATCTTGAGCTCCGTAAGCGACTAATTGCATTAAACCTCCTCCCATTTTATATATTATACAAAGAAAATAATTTTGCGAAAATCAATTAATTAATTGATTAATTAATTAATATTATGTTTTTTCTTGAATATTTCCAAATAACTATTTAATTCATATAAAGCCGCTTTCACTTCATACTTATTATTATCTAATTCTATTGCGTTTTCTAGAGTGATCCTATAGAAATGAATTAAATTTCGTCCTGTATTATCACACATTGTTTCTGTTATTTTCGCTTGAGCTAATATTTCTTTTGGCGATTTTTCGGAATCTAATTGTTTTTGTAGAGTGCTTATACAGCTACTACAACTTGGTTCGCTATTAAACAAATCCATTCTTAAATATTTAATAATTCCAGAAAACATCCTATAAAATATCTTAAAGAATAAATTATTAGGTAGTTATAATAAATAGTAAAAAAAAATGGATTATAATCAAATATTAATTGGTTCAAGTATGATTTTCTTTGGTAGTTCAATTATGAAAACTCTTATTAATGCATCTAAAAACCAAGTTCCTGATAAGTGCGTTCATATAAATTTATTCTTGGGTTCTATGTGTTTGATTACAAATGGAACTATGTATATTTATCAAAGTATTTAAACATTTTAATTATATTTTTTTCTATAGTATGTCTATTTGTATTTTCGCAAGTGAATTGGCCATTATAACTGGTCATAATAAATACCAAAATTTGAATGAATATATATTGAAATTATGGAAAAAAACATTTCCTTCTGATTATCAAGAACATCTGGATTTATATAGCAATAAAAATAATGTTGAAATAGTTCAACAAACTCCTGAAGAAAAATTACTAGAGTTATCTAAGAAACACAACGTGAATATAAATGAATGTCTTAATGCTAAAGATACAAAGACACTCCAAACTACACAAAATAGTATTATTAACAAAATACAAGAAAAAGACCCGAAAATAGATTTAACTGAGTTGAAAAAATGTGTTCAACAAGTTACTAACACAAATTTTGGCACTAAAAATGAAAAGAATTCCCTGAATCAATATAATACTAAAACTCAAAAAAATATAGCAACTACAAATAAGTTCTTCAAAAAAGAAATATTTACTACCAAGAAATATAAATGGTTAATTGGTGGTAAAATTGATGGTCTAGATGAAGATGAGGACACAATAATAGAGTTTAAAAATCGTGTAAATCGCCTTTTCTATAAACTTCGCGATTATGAAAGAGTTCAAACAATGACCTATATGTTTTTATTGGAAAAGAACAAATCGCGTTTAGTTGAAACATTGAAAAATCGTGGAGATACACAAATGAATGTTATTGAAGTAGCCTGGGATAGTGATTTTTGGGAAACTGAAATTATTGAAAAATTAAAATCATTTTCTAAAGAGTTTGAAAAATTAATGAATAGTACCAAAAAAAAACTGGAATTCCTGGAAGAAACATTAGAATAAATATATATTATCATTAATTAGCAAATTGTTTTCCTGCCATACCTGCTGCTATTTTGAGTATATTATAACTAACAGCATATAATGTGAAATCATAACTATATTTACTATTGGGTATTTCGTGTATTCCGGTTTGAAGACCTAAATCAATATTGATTTGTGGGTTATCAATACGTGAAAAATTACAAGCACCTGAAGGTTGGAATTCATTTGGATTCAATGAGAAACTATAAACATGAATACCGTCTTTGGGATTAGTTTTATGGAAATTATATGGATGTTGATAATTGTAGTATTGATGGTCTTTGGCTCTTTGCCGTACTTCCCCACTGAATAATATTTCTAATTCATTTATTATATTTTTTCTAAAGTATTTCATATCAAAGAACTTGGTATTATCGGTTCTCTCAGTTGTAAAATTTTTATTATAGAATATTTTATTAGTTGTAGATTTATCTAGAGTGCTTCTAAGGTATTCATTATATTCATAACTATATGGAGCGTGATATTCATTCGTCCAATTTGTATAATTGTTCCATTGATTTATATTTTTCATATCGGTTCTTTGACCAATAATAATCAGTTCTTTGACAGGATGATTGAAAGCCATATCATGACGTTTTGTTTCGACAACTTCACTTATATTTCTTGTTTGAACTTCCTGTATTAAATAACTATGGGCACTTTCAGCAAATCGGATTCTTTCTTCATTATCGAGGAATATATAGGTCGCTTCGAAATAATAGTTTAATTTGAATTCACTTGTGCTTAATAAATTCGCTATAATATCTGATGTTGTTTTACGGCGGTTTACACTTACTAATGTAGGTCCATTCGTGGGGGTTTCTGACAATTTTTCATTAATTGTAAATAAATCGGGTATTGTTCTTAGTGTAACTTCTACTGAAGTCTCGTGATATTGTAATGCTACTAAAGGCAATGCCATACCCGATTCTTGATTGAAGAAGAATTTCAATGGTACTTTTATTTTTCTTTTCGGAATACTGGGTATTAAACTGGTTTCACTTCCAGAAAATGCGGTATTTTTAGTAACACTTGAATTACACATTTCTGTAATTTCACTGAATTGTCTTTGAGAAGTAGTATTAATGTAGCGAGTATGAGGATAATCTGAATTTATTATAATAAATGCGGGTTCGTCTGTAATTGCGGACCCTTTGCCTTTTCCAAGTATATCAACATACATTTTTTCTCCATCAACATAATTGTGACCTGGATCTTCAATATTAATATAACTCAATTCATTAGATCCATTTTTTTTTATTGATACTTTCATTCCATAGCCATTAGATCTGTATATTTTGTAACTTAAACTAGTAATTGGTGCGCTGGTGAAAGCATCTACAGTTGCAACAGGGGGGTCTGAACTAGCATCATAATTTAGTATTTTTCTTACTAATGGATAAATTTTATAGTTGTCACCTACAGAAATACTAGTAAAATCAACAGAAGTGTGAACGGTTTTACTATCGGTATAATCACTAATATGTCTTTGTTCGCCATTTACTTCAATAATCATATTATTATATAAATCTGCTATGCCTGTTGCGTTACCATCTAAAGTAAATTCACCATTGTCGGTTTTAGCAGTAATTTGTCCTATAATTTCTGTTCCTAATTCAATATAGCAATCCGTGAAAAATTGGTCGGTATTGGCGTCTTTTTCACTAGCGTGTAAAGTTAATGTAGTAGTCGATGAATCTACAAGGACTGTTTCAGTATTAATTGGATAACTATAACAATTATATAAATTATTTCCATTTATAGCTGCTGTTAATGTTCCTAATGTAGAGCTATCAATTACCGGAACTATCTTATTGGTACCCAATGAAGGGTTATATAATTCAGGTAGATGACCGATTAATTTATTATGGACTTCTTTTTGTGTTTCGTTGTGACGTAATTCAGAGTGTATAGTCATATAATTGCTATCTTGTTTATCAATTTCAGTATTCCCTATAATCAACCGTGATTCGTGTATTACATTATGACCTATATTTTCAACCCATTTGAATTCATATGGAATATGGTTTGCATCTGCTCCAGAATAAATATTGGGTAATTCAAAATTGAAGTAGATATTGCTTACCATATCCGCATTACGTTTTATAATACACGAAATTACATTATTATTTGTTTGTGAAATATCGTTTCCTTTATGGTCTAGTTTAATCGTTTCCATACTAAAATTAGTATGCCTTCTAAAAACCACTTTGAAGTGTGAAATTTGTGGATTACCTACCAATATATGGTCTTGAGCACCTTTGGCTAATAATTGTAATAATCCGCCTCCCATTTAATAATTTCAAATATAATAAAATTGAAATACATACTTAAATCATTTTAAGCATATATTCCAATCATGAGTTTTAATAAAGACCAAGAATCATCTATTGAGCAAATACACAAATTTCTTAGTCCATTAAACCCAGCACAATTGTTTCTATTGAATGGTGCTGCTGGAACTGGAAAAACATATGTGATTAGTCATTTATTTAATGACGAACGGTTTAAAGCCAAGCGCATTGCCTTTACGGCACCGACAAATAAAGCCGTAAGTATTATACGACTACTTAATCCAATCGTTAGTAAGAATGTAAGCTATATAACTACACATAAATTACTTGGAATCACCCGTCAAATAGAGGATGATGGGTCGATAAATTTCAGAGAAAATGATACACCATCTCAATCAAATGGCGACACATTGGAAAAGGTAGATTATGTTATTATAGATGAAGCATCCATGGTTTCGCAATCCATTTATGAAACCTTACTAAAAAAACTTAGGACAACCCGAAATCCTGTTAAAGTTATATTTGTCGGTGATATTCATCAATTACCTCCAGTAAATGAGGATATTAGTAGTGTATTTTCAAAGGTGAAAACGAAATCTAATTTAAGTATCATAGAAAGATATAAAAATAGTATAGTGACCTATGCTAATTCAATACGAAATAATATTCGTATTAAGAAATCGCAATTGGGCGAAGATGTAATTTTTATGAAAGATGAAAATGTATGGTTGGATAACTATATTAAGAATTACCAAGATTCAATTATTTTAGCCTATACGAATAAAAAAGTAGATAACTTAAATAATAGAATTAGGAATACATTGTTTGATAATGTAAATCATAAATTTAACACCAATGAAAAAATAGTATTTAATAATTATTATTATTATGACACTAATAACTTTTATAGTTCTCAAATAGGTATTATTACGAATTTGGTAACGAATCATTTGGAACTTCAACAATTTCCAAAACGTCACCTTATGAATTCTAAAATTAGTAAGGATAATAAGGATGATAATGTATTAACAAAAACTAAAAAATTAGAAGAACCGTGTCCAATATGTTATGAAGAAGATATCGACGATTGTTCTAAGACAGCCTGTGGACATAATTTCTGTTCTGGTTGTATAAAATTATGGCTTGAAAATCATAACCAATGTCCTATGTGTAGATTCGATATAAAGACGAATGGAGAAATAGAAATAAAAAACGATACACAATTAACAGAATTGGTGAATGAGTTTTGTAATTTGACTCAAAACAAGTTATTGAAAGTGTATCATTTGACTATCGATATTGAAAATGAAAATAATCGGGATATTATTGTACTTCACGAAGATAGTCAAGAAGAATACGATACTCTAAAGAATAAATTTATTGATATTTTAACTAAAATGAAAAAAAGTGTATATAAACGTTCCAGAAATTATTTCAATAAACAATTGCTAATTAGTTTATGGAATTTCTACTATGATAAATATGTTGATATATTTGCGAATATAAGTTATGGTTATGCGATGACAGTTCATAAATCACAAGGATCAACCTATAAAAATGTATATTTACATTTGAAAAATATAATGATAAATAAACATGAACTGAAACAATGTATTTATACCGGTGTTACGAGAGCATCAAATAGTATTAAAGTTATGACTTAATCTCAATAAGTCAATAAATATTATTTATTATTTTCGTCAATAAATATTATTATTTTTTTTCGCCAATAAATATTATTTATTATTTTCGTCAATAAATAATATTTATTATTTAAGCCTATAAAAAATTAAATATTTATAATAATATAATATGGGAAATTGCTTGAAAGCAACAATTGGAATTGAATCTTTTCCTTTAATTGAAAATAGTGATACAATAATGCATAATATCGAAGTAAATAAAGAAATTATAGAAGATCTAAAACATAGATTAAATGAATTAGAAGAAACTACGAATAAGAATTTAAAACATATATCCGAAGATATAGTATATTTAAATCAGAAAGTTGATCATAACTCGTTAAGCCACCAATCATCATCTAAGTATGGTGGAAGTTCGCCTGTATCTATGCAAGATGAACCAGATGGACCATTTTTGACAAGTTTGCCGATTTCATCATATGATAATGCGCGGCGATGATACTGAACTTTACTTAAATAACCGTCGAACCCACCAAATAAGTTAATCCATAATTCACCGAAATTTTGTCTTGGAATACTGGAAAGGGTGTGGCGTTTTTTCAACATACCATTGATAAAACATTCTACAACGCGTTGTTTAACTGTTAATGTTACACAAACCCATTTTTTTAAGGGCATATTGTCAATATCGAAAAATTCTTTCATATTTTTCATTGTATTAAAGTAAACTCGCATTGAGTTTTTATTTGGATGAAGCCAGAAACCGGGGCACATATTTGGAGTTCCTTCTTTGTTTCCCTTGTGTAAAATATGTTTCCATTCATTCGTTTTGTATTCATAGTTATCAATGAGCATCCAATAATTATAAGTAAATTCTATACCTTCGTCTTCATTATCTGAACGATATAGAATGACGGTCTCAGGGTCTTCTGGATTTTGTGGGATTACCATAGAACTACGAGCACTTTTGTTTTTTTTTAGTATCATGGGCGATTCGGTTTTTTGGGATGAAAAGAAATCATAAGCCTTTTTCACACATAAGCATAATAATATGGTTCCAGTTCCAAAA
>Ga0209090_10003333_pt1 | contig 10077 bp, 11 predicted proteins | sample ArcticOcean_MG_C_9_FD_187432 | JGI IMG/M metagenome (GOLD analysis project Ga0209090, IMG submission 187432) | Marine microbial communities from western Arctic Ocean - ArcticOcean_MG_CB2_152 (SPAdes) (version 2) | ecosystem: Environmental > Aquatic > Marine > Oceanic | place: Arctic Ocean... | reverse complement strand
TATATTGATAATAATATATTACACATACACAAGTATTGCACGGAGAAAAAATGACAAAAGCAAAAGCAGTCGAGTCAATTAATAAATTTGGCCCGCAAAAAGATTCAAAAGGACACTACTGGTTCGAATATGTTGGTAAAAACGTACAAGCGAATGCAGAACAAATTAGTAAAAACATTAGAAAAAATGCAGAGCAAATCAGTGCTAATATCCAAGCAAACGCTCAAAGCGTTGGCAACAACATGAAAGCATACTTAAATAGAAAACTTAAATAAGAATCTATATAAGTAATTAAATATTTACAAAGAGCTCATTGTATGGGCTCTTTTAATTTCTGGGGATGTAGCTCAGTTGGGAGAGCGGTTCCCTTGCACGGAACAGGTCGTAGGTTCGATCCCTATCATCTCCACCAGGATTGTATTAATGAAAAACAAGTTTACTGACAACCAAAAAATTATCCATTTAGATGCATGGGCAGACGCCCCACTTACTATGCCTAGCATATTTGATATTTGTTTAAAGAACACAGACACACATATTATAGTTGACTGCTGTAAAGAAAGTGAACTAATTTCTGGATTTCACCATGCCCGGAACTCGACACTAGGGGTTAATGAAGACGCATTAATGCAAAAGAAAACAAAGTTGTGGAACGCAGAACACAACAATCGATTAAGTCTAATACATGGCAACTATAAACTTATACCAGAAGATCCCATTAATGTTTATGACATATTGTGCTTTACCGGTGACACCGGTGAACGAATAGATAATTCTGCTTTTAATTTTACATCCGGAATATCTTCTGCAATAACTACTGGCTTTTTTGATGATGTTGAAGTATGGCCCACATACTTTATAGTATGGCACGGTGCAAAGATTGCCATAACAGCATTACAGAACACTGTAAAATGGAAAGACACAAGAAGCATTGATACAATGTTTATGATTAAAAACAGAGTACCTAAGCCCCATAGAATGCTATTGCTTGATGAGTTATCAAAACGAGATGTCTTAGAAGATAATATGTACAGCCAGTACGAACAATTCCCCGGAGAAATTGCTTCTACAATGAAAGAAATAGGTGCAACACACTATCATGGAAAGACTCGCTCAATTGACGCTACACCATTACAAGATCACGAAGATTGGTATGCTACTCCGCCGGCGGCGCAAGATAACGCATTAATTGAAGTTGTTTCTGAAACCCATATTGACCGACCATTCTATACTGAAAAAACAGTTTGGCCTTTAGTATACATGAAACCGTTTATGATACTAGGTTCTCATTTAACGAACCATAATTTAACAAAGTATGGATTTAAATTATATGACGAGTTTATTGATTACAGTTTTGATAAAATAGAAAGTCCTAAAGAACGTATAATAGCAATGGCAGACGAATTAGCGAGACTGAGCAATCTTAAATTAAGTAACAAAGAGTACCATGAACTAAATGAAAAACTAAGACCTAAGATAGAGCATAACTTAGCAGTATACTTAGAAATGGTATTCGACGACCCGTACTTACCTAAAATAATTAGAGATCTAGGAAATAACGAAAAATTAATATCACAACAGGCGGATGACCGCAGGGCTTTAATCCATCATATGAACGGCACATGGAAAACATACACAGATAGAAGAGGCGGCAACGGAGTGCTAATGGATATAGTTAGATGTAATCCGTACTTGCAGAAATTAATGGGTCGAGTACTATAAATATACATAATGAGGACGACTAAACATTGAACATAGAAACAGTAACATGGGTTCATCACTGGACAGACAAGACTTTTAGTTTTAAGACCACAAGAAGTCAAACTTTTCGTTTTATAAACGGCGAGTTTGCTATGATTGGATTAAAAGGAGAAGAGGAAGGATCACGACCTTTAATTAGAGCATACAGTATTGCAAGTGCAAACTATGAAGACGAGTTAGAGTTCCTTAGTATTAAGGTGCCAGACGGACCTCTTACAAGCCGTCTACAGCATTTAAAAGTTGGAGACGAAATAGTAGTAATGCCTAAGACAACCGGCACACTAACGATTGATAACATAACTAAAGCAAAGAATTTAATTTTACTTTCAACTGGAACAGGAATTGCACCGTTCCTAAGTATAATTAGAGACCCTGATACATATGATAAGTTTGAAAATGTTACATTGGTACATACCACACGAACACATTCAGAGCATACTTATACTGACTTAATGAAAGAATTAGCAGAAACATTTCCACTTAAATACTACGACACTTGTACGCAAGAAGAATATGTACGTTCAGGACGCTTTTGGGAACATGTAGATAATTTTACAGACGGTGGATTTAATAAAGACACTGACAGAGTTATGGTATGCGGCGGTCCAGAAATGAATTACGAATGTAGGGACTTTCTCGAAGAGCATAATTTTCAAGAAGGAAATTTAGGCGAGCCAGGCGACTTTGTTCTAGAACGTGCATTCGTAGACTGATAAATATACATATGACACTTTCCTACCAATCAGCACAGTTTATAAATAGTAGTATGCCAAAAGCACAAGAACATGTACCGGATCTAACTTATAAAGATTTTACATTAGAGTTGTATAAGCAATTCCATAAACAGTCTAGTTTAGTGAATCCTTTTAAAAACATTGAAGTAACACATACACCTGTACAGGTTTTATTATTCACAGACTCACCCGGCTGGGGAAATCAACATCCATTATCCGCGATGGGCGAAACTACAGTAGACCATCACGGTATAAAACGTGATAGTTTAACTCAAGCAACAGGTGTAAATGATGTAGACAAATGGAAAGACGGTAGGTATGACCGAACAAATTTTAATACAAGTAGAGCAATGGGTGTGTATAAACTAGCACACGAATGCAGAGAGCATGGCTTTACAGTTCAAGTTATAGATAACATGTTTCATTTAGACATTGAAACAACAAAACGAGTTATAGACAAGTTTGTAGGTAAAGAAACATTGATGCTTGGAGTTAGTAGCACCTTTAGAAGTTTTCAATTACTATCACAACGGCCATCCATATCAAACTTTGATCCGTTTGAAGGGTTTGACCAAGAAGAAAAAGACGAATGGATAGCTGATTTAACAGTTACTCGCAGACATTTCTTTTCAACTGGTAAAAAGGGCGATGAGGTCTTAGGCAAGTATATACATGATATAAATCCTAATGTAAAATACATAATCGGCGGAGCAAATGTTACAGCACAGTACTCCAGACCAGACGATAACGGTTTAATGGACTATGTGAATTTAGGATTTGGCGATGTAACGTTCCCACAAATATTACAACATCTTAAAGATGGCGGCAAAGCAGACCATCTTCCCACAAATAAACATAATATAATGGTAACGTCTGACGGCGAAAGCAAATTAGACATAAAACATTCAACTCAAGTGTGGCAACCAGAAGATTTAGTTCAACGTGGCGAAATATTGCCACTAGAAGTTGCTCGAGGCTGTATATTTAAATGCAGTTTTTGTTCCTTCCCATTGAACGGCAAAGGTAAAGGCGAAGCAGTAAGAGATTTCAGTTATATTCGAGAAGAACTAATAGACAATTACGAAAAGTATGGCATAGAAGATTATTGGTTAACAGATGATACGTTTAATGATGACCATCAAAAAATGATTGACTGGCATGCTATGGTAAAGACACTTCCATTTAAATTAAAGTGGAGTTCGTATATTAGATTAGACTTAGTGTACATGAATCGTAAACATAATCCGCCACAAGCACAGTTAATTGCAGAAAGTGGTTGCAGACTGACAAACTTGGGTATTGAAACAACTGATCCTGAATGTGCTAAAGATATTGGCAAAGGATTAAACCCAGATATACAATTTGCATATTTGAGAGAGTTAGCAGATGGGTATTGGAAAGGAATGACATTTATGAGCGGTATGATAGCTGGTCTACCTAGCGATACTAGAAAAACTCTTAACAAGATGAGTAAGTTTTTGCTTTCAAAAGAGAATCCGTTACATACTATTAACATGAATCCGTTATATATTAGAAAAACTGATGACGATTCTCACTATTTTACTGAACTTAGTATAAGTGAATTTAGTGCTAACTGGAAAGAGCATGGCTATGTATTTACTGAGTTTGATAAAAACGGTGAAGAAATACCAGCGGATGCTAGAGGCACACTAATGAAAAGTAACGTGTCTTGGAAAAATAGAAATGGTTTAACATTTTACGATATAGTAAAGTATGCTATGAAGTTTAACACTAGATTAGCCATAGCAAACAAACATGTATCAAGTCCATTATTTGTTGCACACGGATTACCGTATCACGATGAAAGATTAGCCGCCCCAGGCGAGCTATACGATGAACAAAACAACTTTTATTTCAATTATAAAGAGTATTGCAAAGTAAACGACTACTTTTACAAATTGTTTACGGAAAATCACACTCACTACTACAGGAAATAGTTAAATACTGGTATGGAACTACCGCACAGACACCCTATAGCATTAATAGACTCACACGATGTACTAGATGACGAGAATATTGTTGCAACATACACAGTCCAAGCAGACCATCCGGTTCTAGAAGGACACTTCCCCCACATTAAAATATGGCCCGGGGTATATCTCATTGAAGGCATGAACCAATGTGCTGGAATACATGCATTACATTTAGCAAAAGACAAAATTAAAAATATAAATAATAGCGGATATGTTACATTTGTTACCAGTGTAGATAGAGCTAAATTTAGATCCCCAGTCTTCCCCGGAGACCAACTAACACTCACAGCCAAACTTATCAAACGTCGAAGAGACCATGTTTTTTACTCTTGTGAGGTCTGGAAAAACGATAAAGTGTGTGCAAGTGCTACGATTGGACTCACAGCCAAGCAACTTTAGTAAATGACGTCAAAATAACCTATTGACATTCCCTTTTTGTGGTGCTATACTAACTACCAATTAAGAAGGAGATAAAAATGTCAACAGAAATGATGATTATAATTGGGTTGTTTATTGTAGCAAATTCATATTTTAGTTATAGAGCAGGATTCAAAGAAGGTCAATTCATAGGGATTACCGGACTTGCAATTACACTAAAGATTCACAATATTCTTAAAGACAAATCTACTATACATAACTATGAACTGTTACCGACAGCTATTAAGCAAGTGTTGGAAAATCCAGAAGCAGTATTAACAGAGAGTAAATAATTTTGGCAAAGAGAAAAGCAAAGAACGTATACTTTACACCTGAACCCGATTGGAAGAAATATGCCGGTACAGTTGATCCCGAAGAACAATTAAGAAGTTTTCGAGATTGCGAGTATTTTGCTAGAACTGAAATCGCAGACAAGAAAAAAGTAGAACTGGCCCGTATCTGGATTAAAGAACAATCCGGTTGGGATGAAGCAGACATCAAAGCAGTACTTAAAAATCCGGATTGGGCATTTGGAGCTTCAGCAACAAATTTTTACATTGCTTTTAAGATAGGCTACATGCCCCAGGATGTTATTACTCATGTAAACAAGCGAAAAACTGAATGGGTAGAGTCTGGCAATAAGATACTTGATGAAGTAAAAGTTAAAACAGCAGAAGCAAAAGCCAAGCCCACTATCTCAATTCAACAGAGAATGAGAGAACAAGTAGAATCATTGTTAGGTGACTGGGAAGGCAAGGTAGATAACTTTATATCAGGTGATATTACCTTAGCAGACTTCGACCCTTATCATGACATGCAAGTATTTGACAGCGGCGTAGTTAAACCTGCCCATGCAAAGATTATTAAAGATAGTTTTACCTTCCACATTGCCGAAGCAGAGGAAATTATTGCTTGGAAATGTGAGCAAATACAGGAAGGCTACTCATTTATGACGCCTAAATTCCGTAAAGAATATCTTAAATGGTTTCAAAAGATACAAACAGCATGTGATACATTAATCGAAACAGGCAAAACAACTCGTAAGCCTAGAAAGAAACGTTCAGTAAGCAAAGAAAAAATGGTTACTAAACTAAAGTTCCAAGTTAACGAAAGCACACTGGGTATTGCAAGTATTCCTGCAGAAGATGTTGTGTATGCTAACGAAGTTTGGGTTTACAACACTAAGTCTAGAAAGATTGGTGTGTATAAAGCGGCCCATCCTGATCCAAAGAACATGAAGAGAGAAGGAGCCGGACTAAAAGTTAAAGGCACCACGATCATCGACTTTGATATAAAAACAAGTGTGCAAAAAACATTACGCAAACCAGCAGACCAAATGCCAATATTTAAATCAAGTGCTAAGACTAAATGTCAAAAGTACTTTGAGGAAATAAAAGCGGTATCAACTAACCTCACCGGACGGCTAAACGATACTACAATCATTCTTAAAGCCTTTTAAATGTAAAAAGTGATAAATAGTTGTATGGCAACTAGAATCGATCAAATAGGTTACAACGACAGACAAGAAATTATTGAAGAGATATCTTTAAGACTTGCTGACGGCATGGTGGACGTTGAGTTAGACAGAGCCCATTACGACATAGCAATTAATAAAGCAATTCAAAAATATCGTCAATTGAGTAGTGGTAGTGTAGAAGAAGCAGTTATTTTTATACAGACTACAGCAGGTGTAGTAGAATACACCCTTCCAGATGAAGTAATTGATGTCAAACGATTATACAGACGTGGTATAGGTACAAACAGCGGAGGCGGCACAAACTTTGATCCGTTTGATGTTGCATTTAATAATATGTACATGCTACAAGCAGGGCAAATAGGCGGACTAGCAGTATTTGATGCATTTGCGGCGTATAAAGAAACAATTGGTCGTATCTTTGGTAGCGAATATAACTTTACCTTTAATAGAAACAGTAAGCAACTTACTATACTACGAAATGTAAACCATGCAGAAGATATTGCTGTAGGTGTTAATAACTTCATTCCCGAAAGTGTGTTAATTAAAGATGTATATGCGAGTGATTGGTTAAGTAGTTATGCATTAGCACAAAGTAAATTAATGCTAGGTGAAGCAAGAAGTAAGTTTACAGGTGGACTACCAGGCCCAGGCGGAGCAATACAGTTGAACGGTGATGCTCTTAAAAACGAAGCACTATCAGAACTAGAGCAATTGATCTCCGGAATACATAATATGGAAGAAGGCAATTCACCTCTAGGTTTTGTAATAGGATAGGTACTTAAATGTACAAACCTAATGGTTGTTACATTGATTTAAACGTTCCATTACCTATTACAGCCGAAGAACTATTCGATGAAGACGACAACAAGTTTATCAATTGTACGACCCCAGACCAACACAACATATTTTCCAAGCCATTTAACACAACAAACATGTTTTGGAGCATACCGCCCGGCGGCCCAAGCCCAGACGGCACGATTGGCTTTATAACCAATCCAGAAATAGTACAAACTCTTAAAGATTACTATAATACACATTTTGCCATTGATGTATTAGGTGACCATCATGGTGATTATCCAGAGCCATTTAGCATAGTAAAATTTCATAAGACATCTCAGTATCATAGGGAAGGATTGAATACTATACACACTGAAGCGTATAAATCTACAGAAGAATATAAATCTACATTCACCGGTAGATTCCCTTATTGTATCAACTTTAGATTAGTTGGCAAACCCGACGACTCGGCAGTACATTTTGGCGAGCCATCTGACAAGTTGGTCCAAGAAGAACAGTTTTTAGAAAATAAGCTGTTAAATAGTATTAAGAACAAATTAGAATCCGGATACGACTTAGCACAATCAACAACAGGCAGAAGATTACAAGCTAAATCAAAAAAATATGACTTAGGAGTATTTCGGGCCCGGACAGGATTTTATTCTGGTAGAGATGAACAAGAATTATTAACAACAAAAGTTGTGCGTTCTGGAAACTATTGTCCATTTATAATAAATGTAGCAGAATGGCATAAAGTTATAGTACCTGCACTACCTGATGGTAATGCACGAGTAACATTAAGATTCATGGGATCCGAATGTTATACGTTTAACGAATTAGAGGAACTACATAAAAATAAAAAATTATTGGTACAAACACAATGATCGATAATCACTTCCAATTGGTATCTTCGGAATTAGATCCTAATTTTCAATTTGCTAAAGATTGTTTTGGTAGAAGTTACGAACGTTTTACTGGAGATGTTAACGAGTTTAATCGAAACGGTAATAATGATCTGTTTATAAGCAAGTACGAGTTAGGTCACTTATATGCGTGGAAAACGGGTGTAATGAATAAGATGATTAGAGACCTTGAACGCAAGGTGACAATCCCGGTAGACGAATTCGCTATTTTACAAACACCAGCACACGGAACATACCAATGGCATCTCGAAGGAACGGAATATACTGAACATTCAACAGAGCAATTTAGACACATAGTCAGCATGACAAGAAGATCAGTTGCACTTAATTACCCACTTGATAATGCAGACTTGTCTAACAGTAGAATTGAATGGGCAACATCTAGTGACAAACTCAAAGAATTATTAATAGACGGATACAGTAATATAATGAAAAGTGTTGCCCATGAGCCTACAGCTGGAGTCGATATTGAATTACTTTCACATAACTTCGCAGACGATCATATAAACTTACGTTTAAAAAATACGACATTTCATATAGGGAAATTGCAACACCCTAATATATCCGAAGCACTGAAACTAACCCCCAAAGAAATTAACGATATACTAACGGCGTCGCACGACACCGGCGAAGGTTTATCAGTTAAAGCTATACTCAGTAATGTGTATGATAATCATGATGAGTTACTACTTACTAAAGTAGACGAGTACTATGACATGACAGTACCCACATTAATAAAAACTAATCAGTGGCATAGAGTAGATAACTCCCATGTTGATGAAGATAGAAATATGGGATCAATAAGTTTTAATCCAGAGTATTCTTACTCCGATATTAAAAAGTTAATTATGAATAACGAGTTTATAAAATGAGCGATAATCACTTCCAATTGCCAACGTCGGAATTAGATCCTATTTTTCAATTTGCTAAAGATTGTTTTGGTAGAAGTTACGAACGTTTTACTGGAGATGTTAACGAGTTTAATCGAAATGGGAACAACGACTTCTTTATAACCCAGCACAAGATGGGATTTATATATCTGTGGAAAACGGGCATAATAAATAAGATGGTTAAAGACTTACAGAAAAAGTTGACAATTCCTGTGCATGACGTTATAATTTTACATACGCCAGCACACGGATCATACCAATGGCATAACGAAGGAATGGAATATACTGACAATGCACCAGAAGAATATAGGAAAGCCGTTAGAGCAACAAGGCGCTCTGTTGCACTTAACTACCCGGTATCCGAGTCAGACTTGTCTAACAGTAAAATTGAATGGGCCCAAGCCTATGACAGAGTGGGCGAATTGTTAACACAAGGATACAGTAACATTATGGATAGTGTTGGACTAAATCCGCCACAAGCTATGATAGAAAGTCACATAAAATTGCGTTCTGCAACAATGCCAGATTCAGATATATCTGAAATGGCTGAACTGTTATACATCACACATGACAGTGGCGAAGGTGTAAGAATTAAATCAGGTCACAGTATTGTGTATGATAATCATGATGAGTTACTTACTAAAGTAGATGAATATTACGGAATGCCAGTACCTACATTAATAAGAACTAATCAGTGGCATAGAATAGATAACACGCAAGTAGAGGAAGACAGGAATATGGGGTCGATAAGTTTTGATCCAGATTATTCTTACTTCGATATTAAAAAATTAATTATGAATAACGAGTTTATAAAATGATAATCGGGATAACAGGACTAATAGGCTCTGGTAAAGATACTGTTGCAAGTTGTTTTGTTAACAGAGGCTGTTTACAGGATAGTTTCGCGGCACCACTTAAAGATGTGTGTGCATCTATATTCGGCTGGAACAGATCGGACCTAGAAGGCGACACAATTAATAGTAGAGACTTCAGAGAAACAGCTGATATGTTCTGGACCCGGAAACTGGGCATAGATAATTTTACTCCTAGATTAGCATTACAACTAATGGGAACAGAAGTACTTCGTACTCATTTCCATAAAGA
>Ga0209090_10003332_pt1 | contig 10077 bp, 6 predicted proteins | sample ArcticOcean_MG_C_9_FD_187432 | JGI IMG/M metagenome (GOLD analysis project Ga0209090, IMG submission 187432) | Marine microbial communities from western Arctic Ocean - ArcticOcean_MG_CB2_152 (SPAdes) (version 2) | ecosystem: Environmental > Aquatic > Marine > Oceanic | place: Arctic Ocean... | reverse complement strand
ATTGGGCGTGTTAGGAAGGCTTTATTGGTGTTCTGTATTGCCACTTCACAGCATCATTTTCAATGGTATGATTAGAAAATTAACACAGTCACATGATTAAACGAATTGTTTTGTTTCTCATCGTCAATTTTCTGGGATTGGCGATAGGAAGTCTCTTTACATCAGATGCTGTCTTCTCGGATTGGTATCTAGGGTTAAACACAGCACCATGGACACCACCAGGTTGGGTTTTCGGAGCAGCATGGACAACGATTATGATCTGCTTTTCAGTCTATTTGGGATTCTTTTTTAATTCAATCTCCAAAAAAAGAAAACATCTACTCTTTGGTCTTCAATGGATACTTAATGTCGGATGGAGTCCCTTATTTTTCTATTTCCATTCTGTAGGAACAGCATTGCTATGCATCTCCTTGCTCACCATTCTCATCGCTTACTTGATGTTTAATGACTGGAAGGAGATGAAGATGAAGTCCTTGCTATTATTTCCATATTTGGTGTGGCTTATCATCGCTACCTCTTTAAATAGTTATATTTTGTTTTACAATTGATGCATGAAGATTAATCTATTTTGGTTTAGAAGAGATTTAAGGATGGAGGACAACACAGCTCTAAATGCGGCGATGAATGCCCAAAACCCTGTGCTGCCAGTTTTTATTTTTGATGAAGACATCCTGAATGAATTGCCTGAGTCTGATGCACGCGTCAGTTTTATCTACGACGTACTTCACCGAATAAACATAACCCTACAAGCGCATCAATCCTCACTCTTAGTACTTAAAGGAAAACCCGAGAAAATCTGGGAAACGATTTGTACAAACTACACTATAGACAAAGTCTTTGTCAACAGGGATTATGAACCGTATGCCCTACAACGAGACCGCAGGGTGGAAGAGGTGTTGTCAAAAAATGGGAGCCAATTGATCAGCTTTAAAGATCAGGTGGTTCATGAGAAATCAGACGTGATGAAAGCTGATGGCACACCCTACACCGTCTTCACGCCTTATAAAAACAAATGGCTTCAATTTTATGAGCCCAAGAAGATTGAAACAAACGTCAACTTCAATCAATTTTACAAGGAAGAGCATCCTTTTCCAAAATTGCAAATGTTGGGGTTTAAAAAATCAAACACCGTGGTCAAGCCATATACACTTGATAAAATAGAACTCTATTCTGAAACCCGCAACTTTCCTCACCTCGACTCGACAAGCTATCTAAGCCCTCATCTTCGTTTTGGAACCATCAGCATACGCCAAATCATTGCTGAGCATAACGGTCGCGATGCTGTGTTTTTAAGTGAACTCATATGGCGGGAGTTCTTTATGCAGATTTTGTTTCATTTCCCAAAGGTGGTGACCCGAAATTTTCGCTCCAAATATGACGGAATCCAATGGTTAAACAATGAACGGGATTTCGACAATTGGTGCCAAGGGAAAACAGGTTACCCACTTGTGGATGCCGGGATGAGAGAATTAAATGAAACGGGCTATATGCACAACAGAGTGAGAATGGTCACCGCTGGATTCTTGTGCAAGCATCTGTTGATTGACTGGAGATTGGGAGAGGCCTATTTTGCAAAGAAATTGCTCGATTATGAGTTATCATCTAACAATGGGAATTGGCAGTGGGCAGCAGGAACAGGGTGCGATGCTGCACCGTATTTTAGAATCTTTAATCCAACAGCACAGTTGAAGAAGTTTGACGCCCAACTTAGGTATGTGAAAAAGTGGGTACCCGAGTTTGAAACATTAGAGTACCCACTCCCGATCATCGATCATAAATACGCGAGAACGAGAGCCCTTGAAACATATAAATCAGGAATAAACAATCAAACATAATGAACAGAATACTACATATCGAAAAGTAGATTTCATAATAGCAAAATCAATTGGAGAATCACGTCTTAAGGGTGCATTTAACAAACAACGACCACTTACTCTATGATAAACTTCTTCTCCACACTTCCGTCAGTATAGATAAAAAATAATGGCGTATTTAATATGAACTCGTCGACCTCTTGGCCAAGTATATTAACTACCTTAAAAAGAGTCTTTGTAATTCCCTCTAAATTTTCTACTGAGTTGTTGTGGCAAACGTTTAAGCACCATCCTTCACTATCGTATTGACCTGACCCATCTTCAGGATCAACACAGTCTTCATCCATGCAATTCCAAGTTTGCTCAACTGAAATTGTACATGAAGCACTACAGGCAATAAAACTTGCATATTCTCCCATACCATCTTCGGGATCAATGCACTCTCCATCTACACACTCAAAAGAAGGCACAACAACAGTGCACTCACTTAAGCACCATGTTTCGCTATCATATTCACCTAATCCATTACCAGGATTGTAACAATCACCGTTTTCACATGTCCATGTTATTGGAATAACTATACATGAAGATTCACAAGTGACTAGTGAGTCGAACTCGCCTGAACCGTCGTTAGGATCAGAACAGTTACCATTCATACAGTCCCAACTTTGGTTTATTGAAGAACATATATTTATACAAGATGATTCACTAATATATTGTCCAGTGCCGTCACCTGGATCTGAGCAGTCTCCATCATCACAATTCCAAGTTTCACTTAGGGTGGAATTTACACAAAATTCATTGTTTTCAGACACTCCATAATTTGCATCTGGGGTAATTAAGGATGCAAGAAAATTACCGCTAGTATCGGTAATTGAGTAATCACCATTAAATCCACACGCGTATTCAGGATTTGCTCCATTCATACCGTCGCCATAACTATCGTAAACAATAAATGTATAGCAACCATTTGCTAAACACCATGTACTTTCAATGATTTCTGGATCAGGATTCATGGTTTCTGAGGAGCCCCCACCTGGATAGAACCCCTGCCCAACAGAATAAACAGTATTTCCAGTAGAATTCACCAATTCCCAAGAAATCTCTTCTCCGTAACAATCTGGCAAGAAGTTTAACGTAACTTCATTCGCAAAACAATCATATTCGCAAGTACCATCGTCAATTGTTGCTTCGGAGTTATAATTTAACGCATCGGAATCTGTGCAGCCCGATATTCCGTCACAATACATCCCCATATGAGTGAGTACCCCTGAGTTATTAGGGTCTAGCCAAGGTTTTAGTTGCTGACTAGAATTGCTACCCATTTGGTCCCAACTATACCATAATTTTCCATATATATCAGGATTGTTAGGTGTATTACAATATGACGAGCCACCTGTAAGATCACCAATAATAAGCTGATTTGAATCAAAAATTGGGGATCCAGAAGACCCTCCTTCAGTTACTCCCCAGTTTGTTTGAGTTTCCGACCAATATACACGCCAATGTGTATTATTACTCCCACCTCCGCCGAGACCTCCAGTAGATTGTAATGTTGTGGTATATGTACTTATTTTCATTACATCACCAGATGGATGGTGTAAACTAACCCCTAAGTTGGAGGGCGTATTTGATCTATTCCAACCTGCAAAAAAGGGATTAAAGTCAGGCTCTTGATTTAATTCCACAAGAAAAAAATCAGAATCACCACCAGACCCCTCGCCTCCACTATTTGAGACCAACGAGCATCCCGTTATCGTTTCAGATCCAGGAGAACTATTTGAACATGAAGAGGTTAAATAATTGAAATAGAATATACATTGGTTAAGACTAGCTGCGCTAATATCACCTCCACTAAAACAATGGTCCGCGGACAATACGTATGGGGAGCAATTGTTTGACGTATTATTAATCATAGATCCAGAGCATAGACCAACACTAAAGCCATTGGAAATCTGAATTCTACAGGTTGATTTTTTTTGATCATCCCATTCATCCCCTTCTGGACAATTAACACTTACTTGACAATAATCAGAACCGCCTCCAATTGCTTTATAAGCATAAGCAATGTTATCTATATTTATTGATGCTTCGACACCTTGATAGCTGGGTTGAAAGTATTCTAAAATCAATATATCACCCTTTATGAATTCAGTTGCATAAACTCCAGTGGAATGAACATGCTCGTATGTAAATGGCCCTGCTTTTTGGCTTTGATCAAGATTGTACAAGAGCAGCTTGCAGCCATAAGGAATGTCAAATTCACTATAATACAGAGATATAGCCTTAGCCCCTTCTGAGTGAATTGCTAAACGCCAAACAGTTCCATTAACTAACTCTGTTTTATCAGCTTGATCAATTAGGTTGATATTAACTGGTATAAGTTTAGCTATTTCAAAAGCCTCAGCGTTTTTATTACTTACCTCGTTATCCATAAACAATGGAGGGGCAATTTCAAGTAAACTTACTTCACTACTCAGCGGGGTTTTAGAAGTAAGAAAATCAACCTGAGCTGCCACACTTGTAGTAATAAAAAGAAAGGAGGTTAATAGAAAGTGGATGTTCTTTATTCGCATTGTATAATCTAAGAGTATGTTTTAATAAAAAAAAATAAAGATAGTAATAATTAAGCTTGAGAATATGCCACGTCTATAGATTACATTACAGTCTTAAAACAAATACAATGAAAATTATTACTACACTATTATTTATAGTATTAAGTGTTTCTGCCTCTTCTCAAGATTCTATAATATTAGGTGGTGGTTGTTTTTGGTGTGTTGAAGCTGTTTTCGAGTCAATAAAAGGCGTTGAAAATGTAGTTGCTGGATATTCGGGAAGTGATGTTATAAATCCTACGTACAAAGAAGTATGCAAAGGCGAAACAGGTCATGCTGAAGTTGTTCAGGTTTATTTTGATTCACATCAGATTTCATTAACTGAACTCCTGGGTGTTTTTTTTCACATACACGATCCAACAACCCCAAATAGACAAGGAGCAGATGTAGGTTCACAATACAGGAGTATAATTTTCTACAACAGTTTAGAACAATTGAACATTATAGTTTCTGTAATTGATAAACTCCAAACACAATATGAAAATTCTATCGTAACTGAATTACGAGAATCAGAAATTTTTTATCCCGCGGATTTATCACACCAAGATTTTTATCAAAACAATAAAAATATAGGATATTGTAGAGCAGTTATCACTCCAAAGCTTAAGATGCTAAAAAATGAGTACCAACTAATACTGAAGTAATTCGAAAGCTTTCTTTTTTGAGATATATACTTTTGTAAGGAGGTTAGTCGCCTCGTATTATATGGTTAACGACATGCATATCTTTAATCTTAATGAATACATTTGTTTTCTCAACAACCTATTCGCTATTATAACGAAAAAATTTTATGAAAATAGTTTTAATAATTTTCAGTGTCATCTTTTTATTTTTTTTAGCAAGTCAGTTTTTTTTATACAAAAGCAGTCACGATATAGAAGGGTATAAGTATGTAATCATAAAGTCCTTTACGGATTTTGAAATAAGAGCATATGAAGCAAGTTTATTTACTTCAGTAAAATTAGAAACTGATGATTATAGTGATGCATCTAGCCAGGGCTTTTCTATTTTAGGAGGATATATTTTTGGAAAGAATGAAAACAAAGAAAAAATTTCAATGACTTCGCCTGTTTCAATGACTTTAGAAGAAGACATGACCATGATGTTTTTGGTTCCAAACAACCTCAAAAAAGAAGATTTGCCAAAGCCTGACAACTCACATATTAAATTTATCGAAATACCAGATAAGAAGATGGCTGCTATTACTTTTAGTGGATGGGCAAATAACAATAAAATACAGAGCTATAAACTAGCATTAATGAAGTTGTTAGATGAAAACGGAATTAAACATTCGAATAAGTTTTTAGTTTTGGGGTACAATCCTCCATTTGAGCTTTTTTTTCGTAAAAACGAAATTATTGTTGAGTTGGATTAGGTTTTACTTCACACATTTTTCAATCGTAAATAACTTGGATTTATATTTTTTACATCTATTAAATTAATACTATGAGACTTCTAAGTACTTCTTTAGCTTGTTTTATCAGTATGAGTGTTTTTGTTTTGTAGATAAGTTTGACGAAAGTGACAAATGTTAATGGACACTTTGTGAATTAGCGTTAATGTTACACATCTTCTCCAAATCCTCCTCAAAATGTTTCGACTTCCCGCCTCTCTGCTCCAGTAAAGAGAACCGCTTACTCTATTATCACTTGGCTGCTTAAGACTTTATCAGAAGTATACAGCTCTAGCGTATATGACCCTTTAGCATAAGCAGATACATCTATCAGCAGGGTTGCAGAGGACTGTTTCTTAAAGACTAGCTTACTGGACGAATCATAAAGCTTGATTGTGGTGTTTATACCCTTCAAATCACCCAAATCAACTGTGAGATTGTTTGACGCTGGGTTAGGGTAAATAACCACTGATAAAGCCTCTAATTCATTCACGTCTGAGTTTGCGGTTCCAGTACATTCGCAATCATCTTGGATTTGATCATCTATTGTATTTGGGTCCCCATCATCGCATGCATCGCCAACAAAAAAGCAGCTTTGATTCTCATCCGTCGCGTTGCTAGAATAGTTACATGCATCGTTATTTGTACATCCAGGAATTTCGAGCTCGTTACATACTCCATCTCCATCTTCATCTTCGATACAATTACCATCACAATCATAGTATATTTCTGCGTACTCACATAAATTAAGGTTGCTCTCTGTTGCGTTAATGTTATAATTACAAGCTATTTCATCTAAACAACCTTCGATTTCGAATTCATCACATACTCCATCTCCATCTCCATCATTGTTGCAGTCTCCATCACAGTTGTAATATTCCTGAGGGTATTCACAACTTTCATCATCAAACTGAGCTAGTGAATTGAAGTTACATGCTAATGAATCTATACATCCATATACTTGACCGTCACCTGGCTTTACAGTATACATGAATTTATAGGATTCTGTTGTGTCATTATTGTCTCCAGTTGCATACACTTTAAAATACACCTTTGTTCCAGCTATATAGTTTGGCAAAGGAACTTCAGAAACCCAAGTGCTGTCCTGAGCATTTAACATTGCTATAGATGAAGTAGGATTGGTATTATCATTTATATAGTATTCTACATAAACACTACTAATAGTGTTTTGATATGATATAATAGAAGTTACATATTGATTAATATTTTCTTGTGGGGAAGTATCTGTTGGTAGATCATTTATACTAGTTCTAAGTATAGATGGAAAATCTTCTCGTCCAACTAACTTAAATTCCCAGAGCCCCCTTCCCCAAGTTGCAGCTCTAAGGGTATTTGACCCATAAACTATTTCTAGTTCTTCTATAGTGACATTTGGTAAAGAAGGGTTGTATAATGACCAACTATTGTCTTGCATGCCTTTTGTATATACTCCTATTTCTGCTCCAAGATATATATTCGAATTGGTAGTGTGATCAATAACTACAGTATGTATAGGCATGTTGTTAAGGTTATGTGTAATATTTGACCAAGAGTTGCCGCCATTTGTTGTTATAAAGACTTTGTTATTATCATTCTGATATGATGCATACACTACTATAATTACCTCATCATTATTTGGATCAAACGCAATATCTTGAATCTTAGAATTAGTTGGCAACCCATTTCCAATAACAGAAAAGGTAGTGCCACCATCTAGAGATTTTTCTAATATTGAACCGCCTGAAATAAGCATGATATTAGAATTATTTTCTGCGATAGCGGCATCTGTTATGTAAGTTGTAAATGAGCTCGGTTCTCCCACATAATCCCAAGGCGAGAGGAAAAAGGACTGATTAACGTGAACTTTATCCGTAAAATTAAATACTCTCATATGATCATTTGGGTCATAAGCTATTGGTGCTTCAAAATCACCATACCCAGTGGACATCCCAAACTCTTGGAAGAAGGTTAATCCACCATCTTGTGTGGGTCGCATTGAACCATTGTAAGTTCGCCCAATCATCCAGTTGTCATTTAATGGATGAATAACCCCATCTATCCCATCAGAGGATGCGAATTCTAGCCATATGTTTTCGTGTTTTATACTAACACCATTATCCTGTGAACCACAAATAGTCCTATCATGATTCGATTGGCTTACGCCTAATGCATAATTCTCTCGTATACCTGTGCCTTGGTTTAGTTTCTCCCAGGTAGCTCCATTGTCGTCACTTTTACAGAGATATCCATCTGTACCAATATAGAAAATGCCATTGACACATTTCGCCATTCGAATGTCTGCATGTACAAAATGGAGGCTGTTATGAAGAAGATTTGTCCAATTCGCAGTATTATAAGTGTCATTGCCATGAATGGGGTTAGCTAAATAATACGCAGTTGTTTCATTAAATGTTTGTCCTCCATCAATACTATTTTGAACCTCTATTCCTCCAATAATCATTTTTGAAGTATCAATGTCACTGACTGCAAATGAAGCCTTCCAAGTTGTCCAACTCGTTCCAGCAGCATTATCTAATAAAACAAAGTTCTCCCCCTTGTCCGTAGATTTCCATACACCAGAATTAGATGCTTTATATAAACAATCAGGACAGTCCTGACTTACTTCTAAGAATTGAGAAAAACCTGAATTTGATTGTATAAAAAAACTCTGCCCCATATCCACAGAGATCATAACCTGTCCCGGATTATTCACATGAGAATAGATGATGTTTGGATCTGTCGGATGGAATGCGAAATCTTGAGTATAAGTAGGCTGTGAAGTGCTAATCAGAGAAGAAACAAGCGTCCATGTTTCTAAGTCATCATCAGATCTGTAGAGTCCTTCTGAGCTCAATATAAATATTAGACTAGGTACTAAGGGATGATACTCAAGTTTCGTTATTTGAAAGTTTCCACCTAATCCGCCTAGTCCTAAATTGGTGGGGTTAAAATCTGTTATCGACCACGTAGCACCAGCATCAACAGAGCGGTATATCCCATGTGTTGTACCGTTGTGAGAGTTTCTGACGTTAATGAGAACAGAGTCCGAATTTGTAGGAGATGCTGTGATGGCATTCACGCCTGATGCAAATAGAAAGTCTGTCGTATTTAACCAAGAAATTCCCCCATTGAAGGACTTCCAAAACCCCCCGCTTTTAGTTCCAAGATAGATTAATTCAGAATTGAGTGGGTCAATATAAAAGTCATTTACAATCCCTAAGCCTGGACCCCCATGTCTGGTTGTTGTATCAACTCTCGTAGGCCCTAATTCAATCCATCCGCTAGTAGAAGCTCGGTCTAATGTTTGATTCTGCTTCAGATATCCCTTATAGGAATTTGCAGCAAAGTATGGATCGATAGAATGTCTATCCCCACTGGGGAAATATTTGTATTCATTGTCATTTTTCCATCTTTGAAACTGCTTCCATCCTGATCCTTTAACATTCTTGTCATTCAAAGCGAAATATGCATTTGCCTCTGAACAAACAGAATAAAAGTTGACAGAGTTGTCATACATTAAGTTTTTGTAATTGCTTTGACTAAAACCAACGGTCTGAACAGACAACAGACAAACTAAGAGTTGTATTTTCATGATTTAGGTATTGGTCTTTCTCAGACAGTCTTTGTTGTTTAACTTGCCAATAACAGCCATATAAGTCGTTAGCATAAGTTGGACATAAAGTTACGAATATTAATGGATACTATATAATTCAGGTGTCTTTTTTTAAGAATGTTCTTCAAATCCTCCTCTAAATGTTTCGACTTCCTGCCTCTCTGCTCCCCATATCTTACGATGCCTTGGAATGCACTTCAGCTTCCTTGAACGAATCAAATGAGGTAGCCTTCAGCTTCTTTCCGAATCCATCTACAGACATCTTAAACATCAGCGCTTTATATACCTTTTAGTATAAATTAAAACATACTTTTTTGTATAGATTAATGAACAATGCATACTTTTGTTCTGTAGGTTTTTTGATCACCATCAATCTATTATTAAAACTATTAGACAATGAAAATAACGGCAGTACTTGCCAGGCCTCTGCCACAGTCTTTAATTGTAACAAATCCCAATTAAATTCAGGTGTTAAAACAAATGGGAATTGAAGTAAAAAATATCGCTGCACTTGAGGGTCACACCGGTTGTATATATGCCATGGATCAAGGCATCTCTACACACACTGTTTTTACTGGTGGTGGTGATAAGTTTATTGCACTGTGGAATTTAAAAACCCTGCAGGCTGAAAAATTTGCGGCA
>Ga0209090_10003330_pt1 | contig 10079 bp, 3 predicted proteins | sample ArcticOcean_MG_C_9_FD_187432 | JGI IMG/M metagenome (GOLD analysis project Ga0209090, IMG submission 187432) | Marine microbial communities from western Arctic Ocean - ArcticOcean_MG_CB2_152 (SPAdes) (version 2) | ecosystem: Environmental > Aquatic > Marine > Oceanic | place: Arctic Ocean... | reverse complement strand
GAAATGGAAACGAGCCGTGATGTTTACTCAGAGAGTGCACTGGCGACAACACTATCCTTTGTTAGAGAAGGACGATTTCGTTGTTCCGGAAGAAAATTCGCGCATTTCCGCGAACCAACCAAAAGATGAATCCACGCGCGCGTGCGAAGATTTGTGGGGATGGAGAGGATTACAAAACAGATGGGAGATGAATGGAAACGACGCGCAGACGATGCACGTCACGGCCTCTCGGTCGAATCGGCATCCGACGGCGCGAGGCTTCATAAAGATGGAAGCAAAATTGAACGCGTTACCTCTTCGCAACGTCGCGATCGATGTGTCTCCTCACAGAGACGCCATGAGTAAAAACCCGTGGCATAGGCTCACCGCCTTGTACGCGACTTTCGTTGCAAAGAGTCGTTTCTTTCCAAACCGAGATGCGACTTCGGTTACCTTGATTCTTCCTTGTCAAAACCCAGAAGATATCCCAAGCGAATACGCAGTTTTCGGGAAACCGAGATGTAGGCGGAGTTCGGATACCGTGCAATTTGACTCGATAGTGAAGATCGCAAACGATGGATTGCTTTGGGATCTCGCGTGGGATGGATCGTTGCCGTGTCGAGATGAGTCTCTCTTCAACTCTTTCGTAAAGCTTCTCGCCGGCGGCGGCGGCGAGATTTTCTCCACGCCCAACGTTCCATTTATGGAACGATCCATTTGTTTCATGAGACGTTTGAACACGTCGGTTCGTCGATTAGTAAACGAAGAGGCTGTCTTGCAGATGCTGCGCGATACTTTTCCCGAGAATGAAGTCGAATTATTAAACATTCAAGCGAGCGACGGAGTTGAAAAAACGCGCGCGTCGATGCAAAAGTGCGGCATTTTTATAGGCGCCCACGGCGCGGGAATGATAAACGAAATATACACGTTGAAAGATTCAGTTATCTTTGAAATGGTTCCAGATAATAGACCGGCGTATTACAGGAACTGCGCGGTTTTACGCGGATTGAAGTACGTGGATTTTGGAATTAGCGGGACGACGGAAACGAAATCTGTTACGGTGGACGTGACGACATTGCGTGATAAAATGCATTCGATTATGCGCTCAAACGCGGGAATTTAGTAAGCTTTTGTAATAGTACGATGTAGCGTTCACAGTAGATGTTTATTATACATGCAAATACCTTGAAAAATTTAAGCGGGCGTACGTTTTTGTTTTTGAGCATCTCCGTCGATGTCAATTTCGCGCGATTGATAATAGTGCGGTGCTATCTCAACCAACCATTTAGGTTGAATCTCAATGCACTGACGCATGTACTCTTTACTCGTAAAGACAAGCTCGAAGTATACGACCCATTTGGGCAACTCCTTCGCCAATCCGGAACTCGGGTGAATGGACACCGTTTGCGGATTCTTCACGGTTCGGTAACTTCCGTTTCTCTGTAACTTTGCACAATGATAAAAGAAACCAGATATTATGCACTTCTTGATGTTATCGACCGCGTTTCGATCGGACGACAAATCAATCTCAACTCTTTCCAACATCTTAACTAGCTGGTCTCGAATGTCTCTCGCCTGCTTCATGGTTCTGTGTTGCACAAAATTTTCGAAACACCACTGCGTCGAGTAATCGCAGTCTTGCCACGAGTTGAAGACGTTCATCAATGCTAGATGGTCACCGACATCACCCACATGGAAAGCCTTATGCGCATGATCGGCTGAAAGCTGCTTCTCTTTTGGTCGGTAAAAGATGGTGTTGCCGCACGAGAGCATCGCGCATACTGTCGCTACTTCGTCGACGCACTTGTACTTATCGCTCGCGATTAACGTCTTCGAAAGCATAGGATCGAGCGGAAATTCAGCCATGCGACGACCAAGTTTTGTGAGTTCGCCTCGATCGTTTAAAGCACCGAGCGCGTAGAGCTGCTCCAAAGCGCGTAAAAGCGTTTCCGCAGGCGGCGGGTCCATGAAATCAAAGTGCATGAGGTCGTTAATTCCCAATGACTTCAGCATCAAAACAACGTTTCCTAAATTCGTTCTCTGAATTTCCGGAACCGTGTTTGGATCTAGCTCGTTCTGGAACGACCACGCGGTATACAAACGATAGCACTTACCAGCCGATGTTCGACCAGCTCTCCCGGCTCGTTGCATCGCGGATGCTTGAGAAGTTGGTGTGACTACTAATGATTCCATACCCGAGCGCGGGTTGTAACTCTTCTGCTTGCAAAATCCTGGATCGATGACGTATTTGATACCGTCGATGGTCAAAGACGTTTCGGCGATGTTCGTTGCTAATACACATTTTCTCCCTTTTTCTGGCGCTGGTTCGAAAATTTTTTGTTGCAAATCCGTCGGCAAGCTCGCGTAGATTGGACACACGACTAATTCCGCCAAACGTTTACTCCTTCCTCCATCTTCGTCGTCGTTGGTTGACTGCGATTGTTTTACGCGCGTGTTGAGTGTTTCTTCCAAAGCCTCAATCTCTTCCTGGCCGGTGCAAAAAACCAAGATATCACCTTTCGGTTCTTGCGCATGGATTTGCAACACAGAAACAACCACCGCATCCATATAATCCGCCTCTGGTTGTTTCGTGTACAAAATATCAACCGGGTATCGTCTCCCTGGAATTCTAAAGATTGGCGCGAAATCAAAGTACTCTGAGAACTTCTCCGCGTCGAGCGTCGCGGATGAAATTAACAATTTTATCTCAGGACGGAACCGCGCGATGTCCTTGACGAGTCCGAATAAAACGTCCGTGTGAAGCGTTCGCTCGTGCGCTTCGTCCACCATCATGACACTGTAAGATTTCAAATCAGGCTCGCCGAGAAATTCGCGCAAAAGCATACCATCTGTCATGTATTTCACCTTCGTTTTATCGCTCGTACAATCTTCAAAGCGAATCGAATAACCAATCTCGTTTCCTAGTTTGCATCCTACTTCATCTGCAACTCGGGTCGCCACGGACATCGCCGCTACTCGTCTAGGTTGCGTGCACCCGATTCGAACGCCTTCTTCTTTCGCAAATCCCGCCTCCCACATGTATTGAGGTATCTGCGTCGTCTTTCCGGAACCCGTTTCTCCAACAATAACGATGGTTTGATGATCTTCAACCGCCTTGATTAAATCATCTCGATATGGATAAATAGGCAAGGACCTCCTATCGGCTTCAATTTTCTTTCTAGCGCCGAGCTCTCCGCGCAAAGCTTTAGAATCTGGATCGTTTTCGTCGTCAATTTTTTCTTGCGTCGTTTTGTTTCTTCTTCTTCTTCTTCTTCTCGTCTTTTCCCCCTGCGAATCAGAATCGGAATCCGAGGATGACGATGAATCGGAGACGTTAGTTCCCTTGATCTGCTCGTCGACAACGAACGCTATTTGATCTTCAAACACGTAATCGTATCCCCTCTTTTCATCTTGTTCTTTATTCTTCTTGCCCATTTTTGCTTGTCGAATCTGATGATCTTCCCATTCATCTTGTTCTTTGAACGGGTTGGCGTCCTCCTTCTCCTCTTTTCTAGATTGAGCGCTCTCTTTGTATCTCTCTAAAGCAACTTGGAAGCGTTTATCGCGATTGTTTTTTGCGTTTGCTTTATCGTCCACGTCGTCGTACGTCAACGGCATTTGATATACTTCCTCTTTGGACTCCTCGACGTTCCTAAGTTGCGCCTCTGCTAACGCTAAGGTTTGTTTCTTGTACTCTAAATCTTTCTCTTGTTTCTCCGTCAGCGGACGCCCGCCGTATTCATACATCTTCTCATCGTCCGCGATTTGCTCTTTCAACTCTTCTAACTTTTGAAGCTCTCTCTTTTTTAGATACTCCTGTCGCGAGACTTTCCTCAAGTCTGGAATTAGGCCTCTCTTTACTTCTTCCTCGTCCTCTTCATCTCCTTCTGCATTGGTCGATTTGATTTTGTTCGATTTGAGGATACCACCGCCGTTATCGAGCTTCTTCGTTTTCTCCTCGTCTTTCATGCGCAAGCGCTCCTCAAATTCACGCTTTTCTTCTTGGTCCCGCGATCGTTCTCTCTCGCGAGCAGTCTCTTCGGATTTTTCTTCTTCTTCTTCCTCCTCCTTTTCTTCTTCTTCTTCTTCTTCTTCTCCGTTTACGTTATTCTCGTCGTCGTCGTCGTCATCCGGCTCCAACTCTAAATCGCGATACCCTTGCAAAGCTCGTTCACGCCTCAATTTCGTCTCCTCGTCTTCCGAAGAAGAAGATTGAGAAGAAATATATGCATCTGCCGACGATGACGTTGCTCCCCCCATTGCTGAATCTTGCTTCCTTCCCTTTTTCTCCTCTCTCTTCATCTTCCTCTTTAAACTCTTCCTTGATTTCTTCTTCTCTTTACTTCTCTTCTTTGATTTCCTTTTGAAATCCTCTTCAACGTCATCGTCCGAGGATGAAGACTGCACCAGAGCGTACTTGTTCTCCTCGTCGTCGACTTCGTCGTTATCGTATGCTGCCGCGGCGATGTTTGTCGATGTCTTTTTCTTTTCTTTTCCTTCTCTTACTTCCTCCTCCTCCTTCGTTTTCTGTTTAGGAATGGAGTTAATAGTATCCTCGCTCTTTTTAAGCAAACGATTGCACAATTCTCGAGAGAACTCGAGCGTTACCGCATCAAATCCAGAGTCTTTTAACGTTTCATACAACTTCTTATGCGATGAAGATGAAGACGTGGCGTGCTTTTCCGCGATGGCCAAAACGAATTGGTTTACATTTGCTTCGGTAAATCCGCACAACTCGTTCAACTTTTCGCCGATCCATTTTAACAGCGCGTGCTTATCCCCAATCGCATCATCGCGCGCATCCATGATGGGAAAATCACGAAACGAAAGGTTACGAAGAAGTGATTTTATACATATAATACAGAGCGCGTAAGTTAAGTGACGCCGATGTTTGATGAAAGAAATCTCTACCTCTCCGAAGTGTTTTTCTTCAGTAAACCCCTAATTATTTTTTTATGGCAAAATTTTATGGCGAGAAAACATTTCGCAAAAAGTTTGAAGCTATAGAACAGAAAAGAAGAAGAAGAACGATACTACATTTTCGACTTCATCGATGGTATCACTCTCCGCGGGCGATTCAAATAGACACCACATGTAATATTGATGAATGTGTTTTTAGAACTACAATATATAAGATCTAGAGAAGATAATCTTCAAGCGCGTCGTTGTCAGCTTCTGATCTGCATACGTACGCAAAATCGACCAGCATGGCGTCAAAGCGCTGAGAAGAAAGCTTCTCTCTTTGTATTATCTCAACGCAAACGTGCGCTGCTTTGAGAAAGTCCATGTTGCTTTGAAATTTATCTGCGGCGGTGAAGAGAGACAGAAAAAATTCCAACTTTTGATTCTTCAAATTACTAGCGTCTTGTTCCGAAGCATCGACTTCAATTAATGCTCCACGCAGCATCTTCGCCAATGCGCGTAAGCAATCTCTCGGACAAGAACACTCGTCTTGGAAGAACATTGCATCTGCGCAATGCGCGATGACCTGTTGCGCTTGGTCTCGTCTGACAAAAATGGATACGGCCGAGTAGCAGAGTTGCCAAGTTGCGGAGCATTTAACTAATCTTTCGCTGGGATACATGAGCGCATTCCACAACGATGCGACGCTTAAAAGTACCATTCGTCTATCGCCGACGCCACAATTGGAAGAAGGTGACGCGAGCGCATGAAGGCTCTTAGCTAAAGTCTCATAAACGACGTGCGATGACGACGACGCGTTTGTATCGAGCGATATAGACGGTGCAAATAGAATCGCCGTTCGCGCAACGTCGTAAAACGCCTTCGCGTACGTGCCGTTCTCTTGGATTTGATATACATCCGGTGAGCTCAAAACGCGTTCGAGACATCGCGCCACGCTCGTCTTCGTAGACCCCGAGGCGCTATCTAAATCATATGGCGGCATGGGTTCGCAAATCGCCTCCAAAATTAACGATATGCACTGCATAACGTGTCTCGCTGCGTTACTTCCTGGCATGAACGACGCAAATGAACTCTCCAGAAGCGCAAATACGTGCTCCGAGAAATCTCTCGCGCGCATTTTCGAAGCGACGGCGAAATTAGCGAGCATTTCCACAGCCTTGACCGATTCCTCATCTTCCCTTTCGGCTTGATTCTTCACATTCACAATACCAGTCGCTCGAGTAGAAGGCGATAGAATGCTCTCGATCGAGCTCCACGCAGACTCGAGAACGAGGCAAGCTAAGTCATTCCTCGGAGAGAATGAGGAAGAAGTCACAGACGGGGGCGGCTCAAGGAAACGCACCATCGCTCCGAGGCGCGAAAGCGCTAGACAAATTTCAATTGATCGCGCTTGCAACACTTCGACACTCTCGGGGGAAATGTTTGATGTGTCGGTAGCCAAAATTGCGTTCTTCTGTGCGACAGAGCGGTTCAAGCGTTCTATGTGGGGAGAAATCAATCGCATCATCACTCCTTTAACAACTTCAAATTTAACCGCATCGTTGGCGCAGTATACCCACATAGTTCGAAGGACCCGCGCTAAACCTTCGACGCACGCTCGAGACAGCTCTTGGTCTTGCTGTTTTGAAGCGTCATTTTCTGGCGCACCAACTACTACGATGGGAATTTTATCCATCGCCTCAGTCGCTAGTTCTATAATTTCAACAAACGCCTCCGCTTTAAAGTGCGCAATTTTCGTTTCGAGCTTACCGCAAACGTCGCGAAATCCAACCGAAGCGGCGCGCCAAGACTCCTTGAGAGACATTGCGAGCAAAGGAAATCGTAACGTTCCTAAAATTAAATCAGTGGGCGTGGTCGCTTGCTTCATCACGGTTACCGGAAAATACGTTTCAATCAGCTTGCACGACGTCTCAATCACGCGCGGGTGAGAAACGAACATCGCCTCGTTACTCGCGATGGATGTGAATATTTGCGTAAAAAATTGCACAACGTGCGCCTCACCGTCGGAGATGTCCTCTTTTATACCGTACTTTGCTGCAATCAAAGTGAAAAGCGCAACGTCCACCGCTTCGAACTGATTTCCATTTTGCTGAAATAAATTTGAAACTATCGCGAGATACTTTTCCCCTCCTAAAGCGCCGTGGCACGTATCGAAGGCGTCCGCCAATACGTGTTCGCGAAACTTTGCGTTTTCTTCGTCGTACTCTTCGTCGTCGGCGGAGTCGTCTGAAAAATCATTTCCATTAGCTGGTGACGACTGTCGCGACGCGCTCGCGATGCAGCAAACGTTGAATAATCTTTCGAAGAGTTGGTCTCTGCATGCCTCGATGCGTTCATCTTTTTTCATCGTGTTGATCATCAAACAGAAATCGCCAAATGGTTCTACCGCTTCTTTTGGAAACGCTTCGGCTAAGGCGCATACGAACTCGATTGCTTGATGTTGCGCGTTACTATTTGCATCGTTGTTCATGTGCTCCGTAAACGTGAGAACGTCGCGCTCAACGAGGGCTACAAAACCTTGCAAGACTCTCGACGCGACCGTCCCGCTTGTAAAACACGGTTTATCCTCAGAAGCAGTAGCGTAATGAATAAGCTGCTTCATCAATTCGTGATTGGCACATCGCTCTCTTGCGTAATCCGTCGATTGTGCACCAGCGCACATCTTTACTAGAAATTGCAGCGCAGCTTCTCCTCTCGTATCGTCCATACTGGACACGAACTTTGCCGCGTTACTAAATAAAACCGGATACGCCTCTCCAACTACACACGGGGAAAAGAGTTGTTGATATGGATCCTGTTGTTGTGTAGATGTTGACTCGGATTCCTTCGCGCACGCTTCAAACCAAAGTTTCGAACATTCCAAGCACGCGTTCACGGCATTTCTCGCGGCGTTTTCTAACTCTCTATTGCTAATACTACTTGTACTACTGCTACCAATCGATTGCGATAAAACTCCGGCAAACTCTAAAACGCTCGAGCACAATTGTAGAACGTCGCGACCGCTGGGTTTGCATACCCTCTCGACGAGTTGCGTTCTCGTTCGTCCGTCTTTCACGTTTTCCTCTATAGCTTCAGCAAGTGCTTTCAAGATTTCAATCCCACACGTCTGCTTTCTACTGTTGCTGATTATAACCAATCTATTATTGATGGCATCGCCGTCGTTGTTCTGTAAAGCAGAACTCGCAAGCTCTCCCGCAAAACGAATAAGGTTTGTTGCTATACCTACCCCTACGTCTTCGTTACTCCCGTTACGCTGATGTTGTTGATGTTGATGTTGTTGCTTCACCGACAATGCCGCACTCGTTGCTGCCACAGAAGCTAACTTTCGAGCTACCGTGACGGACTCTTCGTCGATGTTCGCAAACTCGCTCGCGTATTTGAGAATCTCGCTGATAAATTCAGTGGTATTTTCTCCCATATATACGTTTTCCTTCAGCACTTTCGTTTTCAAAACATTCGCGGCAAAGAACGCGATCGTGTGTTCCGTTCTTTTATTTCTCCCGTTCGTCGCTCCGTCGTGTTCATCGCGCATTGACGAGAGGTTATGCAACGACTCACGTAAAAGGGCAGAAGAATGTGCCGTCGTCGACGGGTCGTTCGTAAAAGCGAGCAAATATTGGTTCGCCTCTTCTCGAGCGTGCGCATCGCACGTTGAAGAGAAGTAGAGTTGAACGACTGCTTTGCGTATCGTTTCTGTGGCGAGAGCGCCGGTGTCACTTCCTCCTCCTCCTCCTCCTCCTCCTCCTCCTCCTCCTCCTCCGACGCCCGCAGCGGCGCCGTTCATTTTTGAAAACGAAAAAAAATGAAACACACCAAACAAAGAAAGAGTTCACGAAAAAGTGCCGTCGTCCGTTCTCATGATGAACAAATTAACTCCACAAACAAATTACAACATTAGAGCACAGACGTGACAGATCAAGAAAAATAATACTTCTGTCTTTGTAATGAAACAAATTACACAAATCACAAGTCACACAATTTTCAACCCCTCGAAAAGAAGGAGAAGAAGACGACAAAGAAGAAGACAAATACAAAGAAGAAGAAGAGAACGATGATGAAGACATCATCATCATCATCGAAGCAGCAGCGGTGGCATTGCAGAAAGTGCTCGACGAAATCGTTTTTTCTTGTCATCGTCGCGTTGATGGTTTCGACGTTCTCGGTTGCGCCGAGTTACGCGCAACAACAAGAACAAAAACAAAGAGCGATAACAACGACGAGGGTGGTGAGTAACAATAATCAGAACGGCGGAGGAGTTTTATTCGCCACTTTCGATTGGGAGAAATATGGCATTCCAAAAGTAGCGATTAAGTTCAACAATCTACAACTCCGCAAGTGGATCGAGTCCGAAAATCTCAGACGGTGCGCGGTGAAAGCAAACACGGAGAACGGGAATCAATGCACCCAGTTTATGATTAGAACATTTTTGGGAGACGCGGCCATTCCCGTCGACGAAGCGATGGAATCCGTCGCGAGAGATAGAAATTTATATCATGCATTCGCGCGTCAAGAGAAGGCTCAGAATGAACGCATACAAAGCTTAGAAGTACAGCGTGGATTTTTAGCGGCAGTCGCTTTCGTAACGACGACCGCTTTGGGATTGTACATGTACACTTCGAGAGCTGCAGGTCTCAAAATTCCCGTCGCAGCTTTATTCTCTGTACTCACGAAGAAAACCGCCGACGATGTAGAAGATAAAGCCATTCGAATGCGACAGGTGAACGAGGATGCCAAAGCTCGAGCGAGAAGATTAGAAGACGCGATTAACAACTTGAAGAAAAACGAATCGCGCGTTTAAAGAGTGTTTTTTGTGTAATAAAAAAGTTTACAGCGAACTTTTTGTATGCGTACGTGCCCAGTAGTAGTGAAAGATTAATCATTTAAAGGTCTATTAGAATTTAGTAGAAAGATCTCTATAATGAAACGATAGCAATACGCAAAAGAACACTACTGTGACGTCTCATATTGCGCGCGCGGCGATTCCATTGATTTACGACGTGGCTGCCCTTAATGCACTCAATTCAGCCTCAATATTTCTGCTCTCTTCGATTTGTTTCTCCCGGTGACGGCGATTTGATGACTTCGTCCCGTGCTGAGAATACAACTTTTGAAAATTGAGCGCTTGCTGTATTTTTAAGCTTTTTGACTTGGATTTTAGAAGCACACACGTCGCATCG
>Ga0209090_10003327_pt1 | contig 10083 bp, 12 predicted proteins | sample ArcticOcean_MG_C_9_FD_187432 | JGI IMG/M metagenome (GOLD analysis project Ga0209090, IMG submission 187432) | Marine microbial communities from western Arctic Ocean - ArcticOcean_MG_CB2_152 (SPAdes) (version 2) | ecosystem: Environmental > Aquatic > Marine > Oceanic | place: Arctic Ocean... | reverse complement strand
TTGAATATCAGATTTTCTATCAAGTGATTCTTGATATTTGTTGTATGTAGAAACAATTTCTAAGAAGTGTTTTTTAACTTCATTAGAAAGAGGTCTTTTCTCTTCGCCTTCGTTCATGATTTGAGTTAGTTTCATTTTATATTCCTCTATCTATTTTTGATGATTTTGCTTTATCAGCAACTATCATACCTTTACCACCACTCTGTTCAACTGATTTTAAATACTTTTCAGCATCAGCTTTATCTTTGTACCATACACTTGAAGGGCCAATATTAACATTCTTAATATCTTTCTTAACTTTGTGGAGTACAATGAATCCTTCTGGTAATAAATCTTTTAATTTCATAATTAACCTCTATTAATCATTGATGTAAGCTTGGTTGTTGATTCATTCTTCTCATTGAAGATTGATTGTATTTTTGCTGCTAATTCTTTACTTCCGTTCATTTTTAAATCAAATGCAATTGCATCGATTGAATCTTGACCATCCCAAGATGATTCTCCAGTCGCTGAATGAGCTATATCATCAGTACCATCACTTGAATCACCAAATGATGAACCCCATGCCGTACCTTTTTTCCACTCATCATATTCATCCGACATCATATCTTCTGGTTTGTTTGGGTCATCCGAAGGATTCTTAGCAAGTTCAGGGTTATCTTCTAAAACTGCAATAAGAGCTCTTGATTCAGAATGAAAGTTTGCATCAGTTAAAGCTTCAACAGCTGCCTGAGACATTCTTTTTTCGTATTCTTCTTTACCTAACTTCTGTGGAGTAACTCCTAAACTCTTTGCTTTATTACGAACAACTTTGTTTACTTGTTCGTTACCAGCTCTTTGTTGAGTTGAATCTTTTTTAGGTTCTTCTACATTAGGTTCTTCACCTTTAGATATTACAGATGTTTTAGGAAATGATTTTAATCTACCATTTACTATTTTACCAAGTTCACCATCATTTGCATCAGCAAATTTTTGGGCTGATTTCTTATCTGTAAAAGATTTTGTTTTGTTAATTCCTCGTTTGTTTTTATAAATTACTAAGATTTCATCATCTTTCGTAGGTTCTTCTTTAGATTTATCACCGGCATCATATCCAGTATCTTTAGAGAACATATTAGGCTTATCAGCCTTTGGATTATCGCTTACATCACCGCCTTTAGAATCTTTACCATCTTTTTTATCATGCGTACCTGCTTTGATAGCGGCATCACGATTTGATTTTGATTTAAATACAGTAGTTTTTCCACTATCTTTATTGATAGCGGTAAACGATTCTTCTTTAAGTAAATTTATTAAACGAATCATAATTATTTTTATTTTATTTAATGTTAGCCAAATATTTAAATCTATCTTTATAAGATTTACCTTCTACTAAAGAAGATTTACCTTCATTTTTAGATGATTTATTAAATTTAGATTTTAATTTAGCGTATATAGGTTTAAACTCTTCTGGTGATAATTCACCTTTAAGTAACTTATCAACCTCAGGCATCTTCATTATAGCTTTTGCCATCTTGTGAGTATCTTGAGGTTCGAAATCATCATCAGTTAGTGAATAATCACCATCAAAAAGTGGCTGACCATCTAAGTCTGTAAATCCAATTGTGAATTTTCCATTATTTTCACCACTTCCTATCGATAATTGAGCGGAATTTTCGGGATTATCAAAATCTGCATTTTCATGAGAAATTGTAAGTGGTCCTTCGAATCCACCAGATCCTCCACTACTTGAACGATCCATACTGAATCCACTCCTACTTAAATTCAATTCATAATCAAGTGCCTTATCTATCTTATCCAATCTTTCTGCAGTTTGTTTTGTAGCTTCCGTAGAACCCCCACCATATTCATCATCATCATCATCATCATCATCATAAAACTCGCCGCTATCTCCATCATAATGGTCAATACCAGTAGAATCATTCTTTTCATCATCTTCCCAAAAAGATGCATCATCGTATTTAGATGGAATTTTGGTAGGTTCTGATTTAGGTTCTCCACCGGCATCATATCCAGTATCTTTAGAGAACATATTAGTCTTATCAGCCTTAGAAGTATCTTTACCGGCAGGAGGAGAGTCACCCCCCTTCGCTGCCTTTTCATGAGTACCTGCTTTGATAGCGGCATCACGATTTGATTTTGATTTAAATACAGTAGTTTTTCCACTATCTTTAGATGTTGCGGTAAACGATTCAGCTTCTTGTAATCCCTGCTTTGCTTGATAGGCAGCTTGGATACTATCCAACGTGGGTAGTGGGTCTCCAACTTGTCTATTTTCAAATCCAGGAGAAGATTCGTTTAATAGGGATTTTAATTTTATCATAATTGTAATTTATTTATTAATAGTTTGAGTTACACCGCCGATTGTTGGAGTATTTCCACTTGGAGTTTTTGATGTAGGGTTTATACCTCCAATAATTATTGAGTTTCCACTTGCCGTTGATGATTTGGGTGTTGCCCCGCCAATGCTTACTGCCATAGTTTTGTTCCTTTTATTTATTTTGTTGTTGTAACTTTTTTATGTGTATATAAATCAAGTTTACCATCTTTGGTTAACTTAACTTCGTAATTTGTTTTACGAATATCATTATGACCACCTTTGTATGGAGTATCACCAACTTCTTGGGTAATAGTTCCAGTAGTTATTTTGTTATCCGCCATGTAATCTTGTATTGAAAATGCCATTTGTTATGTTATTTCTGTTATAATTTCTCTCATTAAATCTTGTGCCTTACACCACTCATCACAAACCTCACCAAGAACACCTTTGTTCACAGATTCTTGTAATGGTGTCATAAATGCACCGTGTGTAGATGGATTGGAAACAAAATCCCAACCAATTAATTCAAAATCTTCACCTACTGTAACTTTACCACTATCAGCTCCTCTCATTGGAGTTACTGAACCCATACCTCTCGATGATATACCTAATAGGATACCAGCTCTTAGAAGTTCTTTAAGGATGTTTCCACTTGGTGTAGGTAGTATCTCTACTGTACCAACTAAATCATCATTATCCCAATGAATCTCTCTTACGTTATGAGATACGTTCTTTAAATTGATTACCGAAGAATCTGGATGGTCTAATTCACCAAGAGCACGTCTTTCTTTAATAAGAGTTTCGTATTTCTTAGCTTCTCTTTCCAAAATTTCTCGTGGGTAAACTCTACCGTTTTGGTTTTCTGCACCAGCACGTTGTAAAATACCCTTAACGATGGTTCTTCCACCTTCGTCTTCGTCTACTTTACCTTCAAATAATCTGGTCTCTATTAATAAGTTATTCATTATGCTCCCCATGTTTTTCTTCTTTTAAATAAATCAAAGAAAATTGCTGATACTTCAGTACGAATGATATCACGAATCTTTCGTTCATCTTCATCTGTAATTTCTTCAGAAATAACTCCCCACTTTACGTGTTGTATTTCTTCATCAATAATATCTAACAATCTTTGTTTATTCATTTTATTACTTACCAATTTTAGTATAGGTAATCATATCACCAATATACTTTAATGCTTTTTTCTTTGCAGATTCAAATTCTCTACTATATCTACTTGGAGAACCACCTTTTTGAGATAACTCAGCAGCTCTATAAACTTTTTGTAGTTTTTCACTTTCTGCACTTTTCTTCATCTTAGGTGCAGCTTCACTTACTGATTCGTATAATGCGATATTAGTTGAACCTTTTTTGAAATCAACTAATTTAGCACCAATTCCCTTTCCAACTTTTTCCAAAAACGTTTTATCACTCAGATGATTTGATAATCTTACTTCATATCTTTTATCTTTTTTAGCAGTAATTTTTTTAATCGATGTGTATGCATCTCTTTTACCAATCTCATGTTTCTTATCTGTCCTTTGCAATTGAGATTCTAAATTCATTGTAAATTGGTATTTGAAATCATTTCCATTACCTTTGAATTCTTCGTTTACTACTGATTCTGTAGTTAGAAGTAATTGTTTTTTGTATTTTTTTACAATGGATAAAACTTGCTTAATTAAGTCTTTTTCATCAGCTGCTGTTCCGTTTCCTAAATACTTACGTGCGCCATCATCATATATACTAAATGAATATGCTACTTTTTTCTCCTTACCATCGTTAACACCAATTACAAACTCCGCATCATCTACATAAAACTCATGTGCACCATTTCTGTTGATATCGTGATTTACTTTAGTGCCTAAAATTCTTTGAATTCCTTTTTCAAGTGTTGATACAGTTCCATTACTTACTTTATCTTCATTGATGTTTGATTCTTTAACTTCTTCTTTTTCATCATCAGTAGATTCATCTTTACCATCTTTTTTAGCTAACATTTTTGCAAATGCTGCTTTCTGTGCTGGTGATTGAGCTTCTTCTAATTCAGTTTCAACTATTTCTTTCTTTTCGCCTTTACCGTTCCAAGATTTATCGATTTTGTTAAAGAAAGCTTTCTTTTCTTCTTCAGACATTTCAGGAATAGATTTTCCAGTTTTTTCTAATGCTTTTTTAAAGAATTCTTGATAAGCAGATTCTTCTACCATAGCTTCTCTAACTATATTTTTTAAATTTTCTCGTGTTATTTTCATTTTTCTATTTCCTGTATGGTTTTAGCTATATTGATAAGTCTTTCCTTTATCTTATAAATATGAGATTGTGTTCTTTTCCAATAATCAGATGAATCTAACTCATTCATAGATTTTATCTTATTATACCAGCGGAAAAACTTTTGAGTTTCTGCTAACTGATATTTTAATTCTTTTAAACCCATTGCCATCTTTTTGTGAGGATGCATGGTTTCATCATTTTTTATTGCTAACCAACGATTTACTGGTCTTTTTATTTTGGCTTCGTTAATTGATTCAGTAAACATAGTACCCGTTCTCCAATCACCAGTATGTTTTTTTAATAGAGTATTTATTTTAGTAATCTCTCTATCATCACCTTGATTTGATGGGTGGTCTGAACCGAGTTCAATTTGAAGTTTTCCTTTGGTTACTGGATGTTTACTGATATACACTTTGATTTTTCTATTAATCTTTGCTATATCTTTTTGTAAGTTTGATAATTGTTTAGGATTAACTTCATCTTTGGCTTCAGTTACAACTGATTCCAATTTTGTTTTTAATTTACTTGAAATTTTACTAAGTTCTTTTTTATCGATACTTAATGAATCCAAAACTCTACCTACTACTTGTAATTTTTGTTGGTATGATAACTTAGTACCTTTTACAATATCTAATGCTTTTTGTAATTTTATTCTAACTCCACCTGGAATAACTGCATTGTTTATATCCTCACCAGATTCACTTACTGATTCGTTATAAAGTGATTTTAAATATTTGTGAAATTCTTTATCAGATTTTACATCTTTAAATTGCCTATCCGAAAATACATTCTTTATGAATGCTTTTAAATCAAGAGAATCTTTTTTAATTTGGTCTAATGTAGAAAACATACCTTCATCGATATTACCTACTATTTTATATCCAAATTGAGTTGCAATCTTTTTCTTACGCTTCTTATCTTTACTACCACCATCAGAAAATGCACCAGGTACATTATACCCAGCTACATTGCCAGATGTAGTAGCTTCATCCAATTCACTTTGGATTTCGCTGATAAGTTCATCTATATATTTTTTAAGAGTTTCGTCCATTGATATTTTTTATCTCCTTTATGAGTTCATAAGATAACATCAATGATGAAACTTGTTCATCTGTAATTTTCTTACCAAGTTTTTGTTTTTTAAGAACGTTAATCGTTTCTCTCAATTTAATTTTGGTAATTTTATCACTCATACCTTTATACATTTCATGTAATTTAGTAATAGTGCTGATAAGTTCTTTTTCAAAGTACTCACCAAATTTAGATGTATTAGTTACATTGTTAATATACTCTCTTAATAATGATTTCTGAGAATCATCTAAGTTAGTATACTTTTTATTAAAAGTTTCGGTTAAGATTTTAAAAGTAAGTAATCTTAAATCTTTTTCTTGTTTTTTATAATCTTCAACCAATCTATCTTCTTTTTGTTTAAGAGATGGAGATGAATTAGATATATGTTCTACTAAAGTTAATTTAGAATCAAATACATCCTTTACATCAGTAACGTTAATCACCTTAGCTTCAAATAATTTATGAACTGAAGCTAGAATCTTGTAGTTAGTAACAGGTGATGATAAAAGTGAATTTATTTCAAATGTTTCTCTGATTGATTTTACTAAGTTATATTTTTCTCGTTTTAATTGTGAGTATTCTATTTTAGAATGAGCTTCTAATATAGCATCTATAAACTTTTCAGCTTTTGATTCCGAATTATATTTCTCGTTAATCAATAAATTAAATAGACGTAGTTCTTTAGCAAGTTCAGTTTTTCCAGCAAAGAATTCTTTAATAATTCCTTTTGCTTTTTCTTCACTACCATTTAAAACTTCTAGTGTAATCTGACGGGTTAATATTTCAAAAAGAAAGCCCGTATTTTTGAATTTAGAATGTTTTATTTTTTTCATTATTATAAGTTCCTGTTACTAATATATAAAATTACTCTATTATAAATATAAATTTATAAAAGATAACCTATTTTTTATGATTCATCAATTATATTGGATTCATCCAACATACTGTTCATTTCATGTAAATACTTTCGTTTTGCTGATATACCATTGATTACTTTCAATGCCTTATCTTCGGAAGTTCGAGAACGTTTTGACGTTCTTTCCTTATCACCTAAAGGGTCTCTACCTAATGGATCCTTATCTTTTCCATAAGTTCCACCTTCTCGTGGTCTACCACCTTTATCTTTTAATTCGTTTTTAAGATTTTCTAAAGATTCTTCAATATCTTCTGGCTCCTCATCTTCCATCGCAGGGTCATTACCCTCATCTTCGATAGAACGGAATCTGAATCTATCTTTCAAGTCGTTCAACATCATGTTTCGTTGTTCATCTTGCTCACCACCACTTAATTTAAAGATGTTTTCATATACCCAATCTTTAGATAACATGTTAAGGCCTTGAATATCTTGAGCTAATCTGATTTTCTCACTCCACAAGTTAACTTTTTCTTGTTCGTATATTGTAGATGGGTTAACCAATTGTAATTCGAAATTAGTCATTTCAGAATCTTGGATACCTTGTGCGTATAAATGAACAATTGCAATTTTAGATAATTCCGAAATTACTGTTCTTTGTATTCTTTCGATTGTTCTTGCAAATCTTACATCTTCTGCAGCAAGAGTTGCTTTACCATTTACATTTTCTTCATATCCCAAATATGCTCTTGGAATTTTTAATGCTGCAAATAGTTTATTTTTTAAGTAATCTATATCATCAATAGATGCTGCTTCCAAACCAGGAAGGTTATCAATAGATGTACCACTATCACCACCTCGAACCGGAAGATAGAAATCTTCTGTTAGGTTTTGCATGTTATACTTTAAGTTGTAATCGCCAGTATTCTTATCAATGAAAGGAACTTTCTTCATCTTATTGATAATTCTCTGCATATAGTTATCCACTTCTGTTGGTGGGATATTACCAATATCAATTTTGAAAACTCTCTTTTCAGGTGCTCTCATAATTCTATGGATTAACATTGCATCTTCCATAAGAGATAATTGTTTCCACAATCTTCTTCCATTTTCAATCATTGATTTACCATATGGTAACCAATTTGTATCTGCTAATAATCTGAAATGTGCTATTTCAAAGTTTTCATAATCTTGTTTACCATTCGGGTCCTCAGTAATTTTAAACTTTACCGAGTTTGGATTAGCAGGATCAGTTCTTTCTAATCGTTCTGTGTTATAAACTGAATGTGGTGTTACGTTAACGATACCCTTACCTTCAGCAACTTCTAATCCTAAAAAGAAATCCCCATACTTACACATATTTCTTACCCATGGCCATAGGTTGAACTCAACGTTCATTACATCGTAGAATAAGTTATTAAGTATATCTTTAACTTTTTCGTTATCTGAGTTAATTAACATTACATCACCAAATTCATTCTTTAGTGTTGATTCATCTGCGTAAATATCTAATGCGGAAGCAAGAATAGGGTCATTATCCATTGCATCGTAATCTCTAAAAACTTCTCTACGAACTTGTTGGTATGCCATTGATTGTGCACCACCTGCTTGTTCATAGAAACTTTTTTGAAGTTTTGTGTATCTATCTCGTAGAGATGATAAATTTGTTTGCTGTCTTTCATCAGAATCAAAGACGGTTCGTTTTCCATCCTTATCAACCGTTACGATTGCTTGAGAACGAAAGAGTTTTGTTAATCTTCCAAAAAATGAAGTATCTGCCATTTGTATTTAGTTTTTAATTTATAACCTTTATTATTACCATTTTCTACAAGACCAATATCTTGCTTTGTGTTTTGGACCAGGTGAGTCACAATTGTGTCTAGCTCTAAATGCTTTTCTAGCATCTGGATTAGATTTTCTTATTGACATTGTTTTTTCTCCTGCTTTCTTTGCGGAAGTTCCACCATGTCCAAAGTTCACCTTTACCACATTACCTTTGGGGTTATTAACATATACTTTAAACTTTTTAACATCACCTCTCATTGGTTTTCCAAGTTTAACTGTTCTACCTTGATATTCAGCTTCATTTATGTCAGCTTTATATTCTTTCATAAACTCAGTAAATTCTTTTATATCATCATGATTTTCTACCGTGTATTCTTCACAGTAATTTTCATTTTCCGATAATAAACTATATAATGATATCATACTTATTTTCTCCTATACTATAAATATAGATTTATTTAATTAACCATGTTAGGTCCTCATTTGTATCACCAATCTTCATATTCCAAGGATTTTCTTCTAGTGAATCATTACCACCGAATCCGAATTCGCCTAAGCTTGTAGTAGATTGCCCTATACCACCCAATGTTTGTCTTGTTAAATCAACACCTTCTTGTTTTAATCTAAGTGCAGTATCTCTAACCCATAATGAAATTGCCAATGACATTGTTAAATCATCGTTATACCCTCGCATTGCTTCTGCTCGATTACCATTCCATATAAATGTAAATAGCTCATCTATGGTTCTCGTAGAACGTATGGTTACATCCTTTTCTCTAATGTATTGTTCCAACTTGGAAATAATTAAAGGTCTTGTTTTAGATGTTGTACTAAAACCAGCTACCATATTTCTTTCTTCTGCTCTGTATCTATTATGTAGTTGATTTTCAACATCTACATATTTTAAATCTTTACTCATATAAAATAAGTTAGGATATGCTCTATCTATAATTTGTTGGATTACTGCCCAACCAATATTTGCGTTCTCTACAACCAATAATGCGTTATTATAATCAGTTGCAAGTGATACTAAGAAGTTTCCAAAATCTTTAGTATCTAATTTACCTTTGTATTCTGCTACTTGAGTAGATGATTCAACATCTATAACATGACATGCCGAGAAATCGGCAGCATCACCACGAGCAACATCGGCAACTACCATATATGTTTTCTGATAATTAGGATATTCCCATTTCCATAGGTTTCCATCAAATCCAGTCTTTTCAATTGGTTCTTGACAATATGTTTCTTTATAAAACATTAAAAGTTGTGGGTCTATTACAGTATCACCGGAAGATACAAAGTCACAATCACATTCTTGTGCTGCTCCTTTTGGTCCTAATAAAACTTCTTGCTCATCTCTCCAAATTTGGTCTCTTTCAGGATGAACACTCCAATGTAATCTAATATTATTAAATGTATTTGTACCATCTTCTGAACCTACCCAAGTTTTATGGAAAAAGTTTCCAACTCCATTTGGAGTAGATAAGATAATTGCATTACCCCCAGTCGATAGTGTAGATTGTGCGGATACCCAAATCTCTTCAATCTTATCAATAAAAGCTGCTTCATCAAATACTAAAAGGGATAGTGCTTCAGAACGACCAGCATCACCTGCTGCTGAAGTTGCTTTTATCTGTGAACCATTTGAGTAACGTAGAGATAGTTTATTATCTTCTACGGTTTCTTGTTTTAACCACGATGGTAAGTACTGATTCATTACACGAACCTTCGTTACAAGGTTCTTGGCAACTTCTTGTTTAGTTGCAATTACTAATACATTAAA
>Ga0209090_10003325_pt1 | contig 10085 bp, 6 predicted proteins | sample ArcticOcean_MG_C_9_FD_187432 | JGI IMG/M metagenome (GOLD analysis project Ga0209090, IMG submission 187432) | Marine microbial communities from western Arctic Ocean - ArcticOcean_MG_CB2_152 (SPAdes) (version 2) | ecosystem: Environmental > Aquatic > Marine > Oceanic | place: Arctic Ocean... | reverse complement strand
TGAGGTCATCGTCCTCCTCGACGTGCTCTTCTTCTTCTTCTTCTTCTTCTTCGAAGCGCATCGCGACGACGACGACGACGAAATCCAGAAGGAAAGGAAAACACGCGACGTGGCGAAACGGTGCCTCCGCAAAGACGAGGAGGACCACCACAACGCCTCCTTCTGCCGGGAATGATTTGACCTCTTCGTCAAAGACATCGTCGGCGGTGTCGTTGTGCTTTCGACATCATCATCGTCGTCGATGCGACGCTTTGAACCCGGGGTCGCTGAAAGCGATGACGAACGACAGCGATGAACCGAACGCCACACCGAGAGGAGACGACGAAGGCAACATCATCGATATTTCCGCGATTTCCGTCGGCGACTCGTTCGATTCTTATTCTTCAGAATCTTTGTCTTCAGAAGAAGAGGAAAAAGTGGTCGAAGAGAAACCGGTGGACGCGTTTTTGGATACGCCGCCGCCGGCGTTTTTTTCCTCCCCTCCGGAGAAGAAAGCGGTTTTACCGGACGAGTCGTTGTCGCAGATGAACAACGATTCAGACGGCGCGGGAGTGATTATGAGTTTAGTGACCACGAAGAATCAATCGGGCGGGAAAGGGAAGTTTTTGTTTTCGTTTCGGGAAATGAAGAGGTTTTTCGGGACGTTTATGTTAATCGCGGTTGGTGGATTGGCGTTGCCGATTCCGGCGTATCGACACTTTGCGAATACGACGACGAGTTTAGTGAGCGGGAAGTTATCACAAGCGACGGATTTTGTGCAGCAACTGGTGCCAGAGTCGGAGAAGGCGATTGCGAGGCACGCGGCGCACGAAGCGGAGGAGACGGGGATGCGAGATGCGCTGTTTTTGATGATTACGGCCATATTTTGCGTGTATGCGGTCTCGAAAGTGCCCGGTGGGTCTCCAGTGGTTGGTTTTTTGCTCGGAGGGGCGTTGATTGGCCCGTACGCGACTGGAATTATCACGCACGTCTCGCAAGTGAAAGTGCTCGCGGAATTTGGGGTTATTTTCTTGCTCTTTAACATTGGTTTGGAATTATCGTACGACCGTTTGGTGTCCATGGCGAAATTTATTTTTGGGATGGGCGCGTTGCAAGTGATCATATCGACGTTGGCGATTGCCTCGTTTGGCGTCGCTTTGGGTGGGTTGACGTTACCGGCGGCGTTGTGCGTCGGGGTGGCGTTGGCGTTTTCGAGTACCGCCGTGGCGTTGCAAGTTTTGCAAGATTCCGGGGAATCACAAACGAGACACGGGAGAGCGACGTTTTCAGTGCTGTTGTTTCAAGATTTGTCCGTGGTGATGGTGTTTATGCTCGTGCCGTTGTTAGCCGGACCGGATGCGAGCAACGTCGGCGCGATTGCGTTGGCCTTGTGTAAAGCGGTGGCGAAGACAGTCGTGGCGGTTGTCGGTATTATTTTTGCCGGTCGCGCGGTTTTAAAACCAGTATATAATCGAATTGCGAGTATTTCCGAAGAAATCATGCTGGCCTTGACGTTGACGTGCGCTTTAGGGACGGCGTTGTTGACGCAATCGCTCGGGTTGAGCATGGCGCTCGGCGCGTTTCTCGCCGGTTTGCTCTTGGCAGAAACGGAGTTTCATTTACAAGTCGAAGCGGATATCGCACCCTTTCGCGGTTTACTCTTGGGGTTGTTCTTCATGACGGTCGGGATGACCATCGATCCGCGTTTGTTAGTCTCTTCGCTTTGGGAGATTCTCGCCATTGTCTTGTGCTTGGTACTCGGGAAACTCGGGGTTATTTTAGTCATCGGCCCGATTTTCAACGTCTCGCGGTTGAATTGTTTTCGAGCGGGATTGTACATCGCGCCAGGAGGTGAATTTGCGTTCGTGACGTTCGCAGAAGCCATGCGAGTCGGTTTATTAAGCACGACGTTAATCGCGAAAGTATCCCTGGCGGTTTCGATCTCCATGGCGATTACGCCGTACCTCGCCATTTTAGGACAACGAATGGCCAAGATGAAAAAAGCCGGGACGCCGCAAGCGACGACGATCGCTGCGCAAGTCGAAGGTCAAGTCGAAGAGTTGAGTGGACACGTGATTATTGGTGGTTACGCGCGCATGGGCCAAATTATTGGCGAAGTGTTATCGGAAGCTAACGTACCTTTTGTCGCTTTAGATACCAACGCGGACAACGTGAGAATCGGGAGGAAGAGCTCCAAGACGGTGTTTTTTGGTGACGTCTCTTCAAAGACAGTTTTAGAAGCCGTTCGCGCGGATACGGCGGCGGCGGTCGTCTTGACGACGACGAATGAATTCGCCGTCGCGACTTTACGCAGAGAGTATCCGCACATCGACGTGTACGTTCGCGCGAAGGACGTCCAATCTGGATTGAGGCTCGAGAAAGCGGGCGTGAAGGTGGTGGTGGACGAAACGTTAGGGCCAGCGCTTTTACTCGCCGAACGCGTCATGCTTAAAAAAGCATCGATGAGTAGACAAGAGGTGAAGTCACAGTTGGCCAAATATCGCAAGAAGCACGGTTGGCAAACGATGAGCTATGAGGAGTTCGAGGAGCAAATTTTGGACATTCAAAGCCCGGTTCCGCCGATGCCGCCTGGTACAACAGTTTAATACATTTTACACAAGAGAGTGAGAGAAAGAGAGAGAAAGAGAGAAAGAGAATTCAGACAGAATATAATAATGTATTGTAGACAGTGAAGAGGAATAATAATAATAATAATATACCTGGTACCGGTATATTGAATACACGAATTTGTTGCTTCACTTTAAACGTGTCTTCGACCGACGCTCGAGCTGAAAAGCGGGGTGCCTTTACTGTTCTTCTTCTTTTTTCCACCATTCGTCGTCGTCGTCGTCACCATCTCTTCGTTGCTTTTAGAAAGCGCGGAGTCAAAATCTATGTGTTCCATGTATGCGGGTTGCGCCCAATTCGGAGACTTTGACGCCGACATTGTGGCCGGTTCACCGAGCGAGGGGAACGCAGACGTCGAGGACGCGTCTGGCGCGAGCGAAGGCATATCGTGAAAGCGAGCGCCAAATCCAAACTTTGCCACGTTGGCAAAGTTTTGCTGCTGTTGCTGCTGATGGTGTGGAAAAGACGAGAAGATATCATCCATTTCCTTCTCGTTTACGTCATTTTCATGTCCAAGCTTTGGCATTCGGTGTAAAATATCCCGAGCGAAAACCATCTCCTTTTCTACCCTTTCTTTCTCGAGTTTGCGCTCTTTCTCTCTCTCTTTCTTGTCTTCTTTTTTCCTCTTCGCTTCGTCCATATTCCTGCGCGCGGCTCTTTTGATTATTTGTTCACACTTGTTCAGCGTCTCTCGGTCGCAAATCTCCCGCAAATCTCCTTCGCAGACGAGCAGTTCGGTCGTTTTCGAGTAATGACGCCATTGCGGGTTTCGATTTCGAATCGCATCGTCCACGATTGTCTTTTCAATCTCGAGCAAATTGACTTTAATTTTTCTCGGAATTCGCGAAAAATCGTCACCGTGGGCACTCAATATTGCCTTCATACACACCGGGTGTAAGACGACTTTTTCCGATATGGACGATTGATAAAAATAATATTTCTTGGACGCGTCGATACTCGACGCCGCCGACGCGTCTTTTTCTTCTTTCTCTTCTACTTCGGCATCGTCATCATCATCCGAGAACTCACCCCGCGCGAAGGCTGAAGCACCCACCACTTCAGAAGACCCCTTCGTCGATATTGTCGTTTTCGACTGTTTAGTTGCCCAATTCATCTTACCCGCGAGCGGAGAAGCGGCGGCTTTTTTCATCATAGAAGGCCACGCCGATTCTATTTTCAAAGTCTTTTCCGCCGTCTCCATCGCCGCACGCGTCTTTTCGATCGCGTTGCACAAGGCAAAAGGAGCACTGCTACTACTATTTCTACTGCTACTACTACCACCACATTTTTCGTAAAACATATTGTACCGTTTCTTCGCGCTTTCGGCTGCGATGAAACAATATAAAGTCGAGTCTCTGTCTAGGTGTTTCGCATTCTCAGTTGCCTCTTGTTCTAAAGCTTCCACCTCTTCCTCGGACAAAACTTTAACTTCATCGATCGATATCGTCGTGTATTTACTGTAACGATCGCACGCGAAATCCTCATCCGCTTTTGCTCTCGGCCACAGGCTGCTGCTGCCGCTGACACTTTTTTTACCTATTACACACCTTCTCGTCGCGAGCGAATCCCTATCTCTCTCGAACAACTCAAACGTCAATCGATCGCCTACTTTACAATCGTCATCCGTTGCCGTACCTGCTCTGCCATGACTACTATTCGTCGTTCTCAACACGCAACTCCTCAAATCCGCGTCCACGAACGGCATTTCCAAACAGACCGGACACACGGACGAGATTTCAAACTCTCGATTTCTCGCGACGAGTTCTTGCGCGCACGAGGAACAAATGATATGCCCACAGGGGTTCACCACTGGAAATTTTGGCGGATCCTCCAAACATATCGGACACCGAATTCGGCCTTTATCTCCCGGTTCGCCTTTATTGACGATTTCTAATCGAACGATATCTTCCAGTGGTAACGTTTTATCCGCGTTTTGCAAGCATTCTTTTAACGCGTCGCTGGAATCGAGACAGAGAAACTTACAGTGAGCGCTGAGAAAAATGTTCGACGAGAATTTCTCTCTGTTGTTTTTAGATATCTCGTTGTTGTTGTTGTTGTTGTTCGTTTTTGAGGAGGGTTTCTTTCGTCTCTGGTTCTGCTGCTGGTTCGTCGTTTTACTGCTGCTCTTATTCATCCTCTCTTAATATTATTATTTGTATTAGTATTACTACTGCTCCCACCACAACTCCTCCTCCTCGTCTTCTTAAAGGAGGAAGGAGGATTAGGGAGACCAACAAAGCTCAGGTTCGTTGTTGTGTGTTTTCGTTTCTTTGAAAGAGGAAAACTTATATTCCGCCGTATGGCTTAACTATGGAAGAAAATTTTAACGTACTTCCAGCATATCGCTTCTGTAAGATTAACAGAAGAGCTCTAAAATCTCAAGATCCTCAATTTCAACTTGATGGAATCGAATCAAAATTTTCATTAATCGCAACGGATATCAACAGAACTTAACGTTCCAACATATCCTTCCTTAATCAGTTCAAAATGATGTGCTTGCGTTTTGAAAGCAGAGAGTTTGTTTCCTGTAATAAAAGATATAACTTGTGAGAAATTTGGGGCATTAGCCTTTGTGAAAACGTCGGCTATATAACATTTTTATTTAGGGTTGCATATAAACCTAAACTTCTTTTCGAGATTCCTTTTTTCTAACGAACACCAAAAGCTTGACCTTCTTCAGTCTGTTTGATCGAAGAAATCTCTCGCACTCTTCTCTTCATATACACGAGAGAGAGAGAGAGAGAGAGTAAAAAGTCAAAGAAGCACCAGAGAGAGAGAGACGAAAAAGTAAGTAACGCAGTGAAAACGATACACATATATATATATAATAAATAAATGGGATTCGTCGCGATCCAAGCGCCGCGATGCCAAAACTGCACGAAATCCGTCTACCAGGCGGAACAAATCCTCCACGACGAAAAGCCGTATCACAAATCGTGTTTCAAATGCGCGAAATGCAAGTGCCAACTGACCGCGCTGAACTTTGCCGCGTTCGATGGGAAGTTGTTTTGTAAGACGCACTTTAAGGAGCTGTTAGCGAACGCGGGGGGGAAGTACGACGTCGCGTTTCAAAACGATGACGACGAGAAGGAGGGGATGACGGATGATGATGGGAAAAAAGGAGAGGGCAAAGGGTCGGGGAAATCGAAGAAAGAGGACCACGGCAAAGCGAAAGGCGGCGAGGAGAAGAAGAAAGCGAACGTGAAAACGATGGCGGCGAAAACGAACGCGTCGACACCGGCGTCGTCGGTGGGTGAGAAAGATACGAGTAAAGATGGGTGCGTGTGTTGCGAGAGAACGGTGTACGCCGCCGAGGCGGTGAACGTCGTCGTCGGGAACAAGAAAGTACACAAGCGGTGTTTTAAATGTTCCGAATGCTTGGTGACGCTATCGCTGAACACGTTCGTGTTCGATAAAGAGACGGCAAAGTTGTATTGCAAGACGCACACGCCAAAAATGAAAGCGCACGTAGGATTGGACGGCGTGTACGGGTTGCAAAAAGCCGAGACGAAGGTGTCGCATTTGGGCGGGAGACAAGTGATGCCAAAGGTGGAGCAGGCGCCAAAAGTGACGATAGATGCAATCGTTGGGCACGCGCAGCCGGATTTGAGAAGCTTTTCGGTCGGGAGAAACGTTATGCCCGGGAACGAACCGAAGTTGGTGACTATGAAAAATAATAATAGTAATAACAAGGAGAACAAGGCGGAAAAAAAACCGGAACCGGTCGATTACACGTCGCCGAGCGCGACGCCTTCGAGCACGAAGAAGGCAGAGAAGGAGAAGAAAGTGTTCACGTTGGAGACGCCACCGTTAACCGCGTCGGTGGAAAAGAGAAAGAAAGCTGAGCAGCAGCAGCAACAACAACAAAAGAGCGCTGCTTTGGAGGAGAAGAAGCAACAGCAACAGGAGGCGCAGAAACGAGCGGAGAAGACGTCGCACGAAATGTCCGTAAAGAAATCGAGGTCGGGGTCTCGATCGCCGAGCGAATCGTTAATATCGGCTGGGTCCGAAGAAAGTGCAAAGAAACAGTTGATTGAAGCGCTTTCTGGCGTGTCCATCAAGGAGGAAGAACAGAAAAAAAAGAGGACGACCAAAGTGGTCGAGGCGTCCTCGATTCCACTCGCGGCGACGAGCACGCCCGATTATTCATCGAAAAAGAAAGAGGAAAAAGGATTAGCAGCAGGAACAGGTACGCCGATAACGCCGGCGGCCGAAAATATGGACAAGAAGGGAGGAGATCCCTACGTCGGCATGACGAAATCTCAAATCAAGAAAGCAAAAGAGCGCGAAAAGATGCGCGCAAAAGAGCAACTGAAATACGAAAAAGATCTCGAGAAGAAGGCAAAAGAACTCGAAATGCGCAAGAGAAGACAAGAAGCTTTAGCCTCCGCGTCGGCGTCGAGTTTATCCACATCGGTTCCGAAAGCGGATCCAGCAAGTGAACCCGTGAAGGTGCAGGAAATAGTCGAACAGATTGAACCGCCGCTGCCGCCGCCGCCTGAACCGAGTAATTTTTACCTCATTAAACCTCCGGGTGCGAAGACGTCTCCAGATAGCGGAGAGTTGCAATCAAAAGGATACGAATTAGACAACGAGGGGAAGCTCGTTCAATCGTCGTCCTTTTCCGGATCCGAGTCCAAGGAGAAACTAACCAGGAAGAAGAAAGAGAAGAAAACGCCGGCGGAGAAGTTTTTACCGGCAAAATCAGAGGTGAGCATGAGCGAAGAAGGCTCGAAGATGTTCAAGACGCCGCCGAAAATACCGACTAGTATCATCCCGCCTGAGGCAACGATAGATGGAAAAGTTGGAACCGACGCCGAGCTCATCAGCCCGAAGGGGGGGAACAAAGTTTCGCCTCGAAGATCCATCGGCCACATTGCGCCGGAGCCGATTTCATCGCCAACTCTGACCGCTCCGTCCGCAGAAGTCATCTCTAACTCTCCTGGTAGTAACGCGAAGAAAGAAGAAAAGAAGCAAAAGTTAAAGCCGGGAGAAGCGGTCGCTCTGGAGGAAAAACCAAAGCTCGAAAGCGCGCAAGTGTATTCGTTCAAGGAGCTTCAAGCGTACGGATTCGCGTTTGACGACGAAAACGAGATTGCGCAATCCGATAACGACTCGGACTCGTACATGTACGAGTCGGACGATGCTACTCCGCGAATGGCGCAGGTACGCGAAGGACACCAGATGACGCCGTCAACTTTGAACATTACCTCTACCACCCCATTTTCAAACTGATGCGAGAGAGAGAGAGAGAGAGAGAGAGAGAGAGAGAGAGAGTTACGCGATGGAGTTTCAAAAATATACATACAAAAAGAATGCGCGCGCTCGCACATTTGATTGCTTTGATAGTTTTATTGTTACTGTATATATTCATTATTGTTATTATATATTTATTATCTGTGTCGATATATTTATATTACGTACCCTATGTTGTTGTGTATTAGTACCTAGGTATATATAAAAGTATGAATGAAGTCTCTCTCGTTTCTTCTCCTTCTTCTCTCTCTCTTTCTTTCTCTCTAAATTTCTTAATTTCCATCTCTCACTGGGTCAAAAAACGGATGCTTCTGCGCCTCCTTCGCGGTAATTCTCTCCTGGTGATCGTATCTCAACAACTTATCCAAGAAATCGATCGCCTCTGGCGTCACCAGATGTTGATTGTCCGCGTTCACAAACTTACTCCACGGCTTCCTCGAGTGTCTTCCGACCAACGCCTCCAAGTGCGGATCCAACTCAATCCTGTACTTATTCAAATACGCGTGTAATTCTTGCGTCCCCAAAACCTTCGCAATTCTGACCAGCTGATCGTAATTGTCGTGGCCGTTAAAAAACGGTTCTTTGCGGAAAATCATCCCGGCGAACACGCACCCCAACGACCACAAATCCAAAGCGTAATCGTAATCCTGTAAATCCACCAACAACTCCGGCCCTTTAAAATATCGACTCGCCACTCTCACGTTATATTCTTTCCCGGCGTGATAAAACTCCGCCAACCCCCAATCTATCAACCTTAACTGTCTCTTCTCGTGGTCAATCATAATGTTGTGCGGCTTCACGTCTCGGTGCATGATCCCTTGCGAGTGCGAAAAATCCAACGCCTTCAAAAGTTCCATCAAATAGAAACGAATGTCGTAATCCGTCAAGTTTGGATATAAAACCTTGAAATCTGTGTTGTTCACGTACTCAAAGACCAAACTCGGCGTTTTCGACTGCGGTTCTCTCACCACGTCCAGAAGCGATATGATGTTCACGCCGCCGGCCAAGTTTTGCAAGATTTTAATCTCCCTCTTGATCTTCTTCTTCTTCACTGGTTTCAAAATCTTAACGATGCACTTCTGATCGACCGCTTGCGCTCGAACGCCTTCAAACACCTCCGAGTACTTCCCTCGTCCGACTTTTCGGACGACCTCGTAATCGTCCTGCTCTCCCCAGGACACTTGCATGTTTTCGTAGTCCCAATACTCTTTCGGTTTCGAATCGTTCACGTCTTGATAGACGGCGGATTTGGAGACGACGTTATCGCGGCGGATCGCTTTCCCGATTCGTTGCGACATTATTATCTGTTTATAGTATCGTTATTATCGTCTCTCTCGAAAGCTCTGTTCTACTTCTATCTACCTCTTTTTGCCTCTCTTTTTCTCTTTTAATAAAGCGCACGACAACACTCTCTCTCCTCCATATGGGAGACAAAATCTCTGAAGAGAAAGCGACGCTCGAAAGAGAGAATTTTTGTCCAAAACGAAGCGACCTTTTTTCAGGTGATTTTAATTTACAATTTCACTTGCGCCACAGGAAAAAACGCTCTCTCGTCGTCGATGATTGGTACGCGCACTCTCTCTCTCTCTCTCTCTCTCTCTCTCTCTCTCTCTCTCTCTCTCTCTCTCTCTCTCTCTCTCTCTCTCTCTCGTTCATCTTTTCTCTCTACTTTTTTACCTTTGCAAACCGGCATCGTGGCTTTTGGTGGTGTCTTTTTTCTTCCCCAAATGATGATGGTCTTTGCGTCTGACGCAACAACGGATCGTATCTTCTATTAATGTCTCTTCATCGCACGAACGACGAAGTGTCATCATCTCTCGACGTGACGAAGTTCCCAACTTTCTCGAGGGACAACGACCCGAAGAAGCGTTCGGTGGGGTCGTTCACCTTTATTCGTTATTCTTCGGATGTCGCGATGTGAGTCACGCGGGGGAAACTTGATGCTTTTCTTTGGAATTTTAAGTGAGTCGTCTGAGAGGGGGTGCCTACTTACAAACGACTTACTTTTCTTTGCATTTTAGGAAGAAAATGACGACTTCAAACGACGATTGGACCATCTACGTCCTCAAATGTAAGCAGCGGAAATGGTATGTACGGAAGACGCGAAAGTTAAGAGGTCGAGTGTTGCAGCATTTCTGTTCAAATGGTTCCGCTTGGACGAGAAAATATCCCCCAATCAAAGTACACGGTAAAGGATACAGGAACTGTACGGCGAGAGACGA
>Ga0209090_10003321_pt1 | contig 10089 bp, 10 predicted proteins | sample ArcticOcean_MG_C_9_FD_187432 | JGI IMG/M metagenome (GOLD analysis project Ga0209090, IMG submission 187432) | Marine microbial communities from western Arctic Ocean - ArcticOcean_MG_CB2_152 (SPAdes) (version 2) | ecosystem: Environmental > Aquatic > Marine > Oceanic | place: Arctic Ocean... | reverse complement strand
TCTGGGTTTTAACCCGTCGCCGTAGAGGTAGTTCCAGTCGCGTCTTTTAAACATTTTTCTATTATTAATGAAGAGAAAGGTTGACCGCTTTAGGGAAAATCTCCTCAGATGTGAACGCGCAAGTGTGTGTGTGACAGAAACATGCTTTCAGTGAGAGCGCTTAGTTTTGGAGGGAAACGTGAAGCTTTATTTGTTTTGTCGTCGTCGTCTCCGTCGTCGTTTTCGAGCAGCGGGAGGAGCGGGAGGAGCTCGTCATCATCAACATCATCATCGTTCTGCTTCTCGCGGGGAAAAGAATCGGATTGGATAAAGAGAAGAAGAAGAAGAGTCGACGGAGGAAGAGGAAAAGGAAAAGGAAAAGGAGTGGCTGTTAAAGCGAGTGCTTTAACATCGATGGTCACGATTGACCCAATAACAATAACGACACAAAACTGGACACACACGGTCGTTCGAGATGTCGTCGCAACTGTTCTCACCATCTCTGGGTCGTTGCTTTGGGTGAAACTGTTCGACGAACTCGCCAGGCGAGAGATTTTAGAGGCGAAGCTCTCTCGCAAACTCGTCCACGTCACATCCGGGACATTTTTTGCAATGACGTGGGGTTTATTCGGCGACCAGTGGTATTCGAAGGCGTTTGCAACCTTGGTGCCGAGTTTACAGGCGGCGAGGTTGTTCGCCATCGGGAGCGGGTTGATCGAGAATAAAAACGCGGTGCGAGCGGTGAGTCGAGGAGGCGGGAAAGAGGAGTTGTTATACGGGCCGTTTTATTACACGATCGTGTTGATGGTGACGACTTTACTGTTTTGGAGAGAATCGCCGGTTGGGGTTTTAGTCGTGTCGCTCATGTGCGGCGGCGACGGCGTCGCGGATATCGTCGGCAGACGGTTGGGGAAAACCGGTAAAAAATGGCCGAAACCGTTCGACGAGCGCAAATCCTTCGCCGGGAGCGCGGCGATGGTCGTCGCTGGATTTCTATTCACGGTCTCTTTAACCCATCTGTTCGGTGTCATGGGTTTTTTCCCGAACAATCGCGTCTTTGGCGGTCCGGACGATATAGGATACTACGCGGTTATCTTGCTCGCCTGCTTCTCTTGCGCCGTCGTCGAAGCGTTGCCGGCGAGTAAAGTCGACGATAATATTAGCGTCGCCGCCGTAGCCGCATTGTTAGGATCGTTAGCCTTCTTATGATGATATGAGAGAGAAATAGAGATTGAGATGCTTTTATGTGTACGTAGTAATACTAATAATAATACATGTTGTTTTCGTAGTATTTTTGTGTTTGTAACGAACTCTTCTTCACTTCAAAAACGCGTCAAAATCATCATGCGCGACGACGACGAGAAAGACGACGTAAACGACGCGAACGAGAAGAAACTAAAACCGAAGAAGAAGAACATGTTACTCCATAGCGTCGGTTCCGGTTTACTCGACGTTGCAACGACCACGAGCGGTTTAACCGCCAGTGCCGTTTCCGCGGTCGTTCCCAATCCCGGCGGTGCCATCGACGTGCTCGTTATTGAAAATCGCGCGACGAAGTCGTTGCGGTGCACGCCATTTTTCGTTCGATTCGGAAACGCGAAATCATTCTTCAGCAAGAAAATATTGAGCGCAGACGCGACGTACGTGAGTTTCCACGTGAACGGGCGACTGTTCGAACAGTTTCGGATGAAATTGAGCCGAAACGGCGCGTGCGCGTTCGCGCACGAAAACTGCACGCAGGAGGCGCTGTTTTTCGACGTGTGGGACGAGACGACGAAAACGACGACGACGGTCGAGACGACGGAATCGACATCGATCGTGAAAACGAGAATGTGCGAGAATGCAAATGCGAACGGTAATTACAGTAGTTTATTAAACGAGACGGAGAGCATCGCGATCGAGGAAGCCGAAGAGGCTGGGAGAAGCTCCGAGGACGATGAAGAAGAGGACGGAGAAGAAGAGGAAGCGCCAAAGGCGCCTTTAACTTCTTCGGAAGCCACGACGACGGCGACGACGAAGACAACAACGACGACAACGGCGAATGCGGCGTCTTCTGGAAAATACACGAGAGCAAAGAAGAAGTGGCTGAAAACGAAAGTTGGAGGATTGAGCGGGAATCATAGTAGTGGCGGTAGTAATCATAGTAATAGCGCTGATAAGAATAATAATAAGAACAACAACAACAACAACAACAACAACAACAACGGGAAGGAGAAGAAGGAGGCGAAAACGGCGAAACCTCCTCGAAAACGGAGGAACACCCGCTTGACATCGGAGGAACTTAAGATGTTAGATTTAAAGCCAGGGTTAAATACGGTCACGTATTCGTACAAATCGAGAGTTTTTGGGACGCAAACTTTAGAATGTAACTTGTTTTTGTGGGACTCCGAGGATAAAGTGGTCGTTTCAGATATCGACGGAACCATAACAAAGTCAGACGTTCTCGGACACATTTATACAATGGTTGGAAAAGATTACGCGCATCCAGGCATCGCTTCTTTGTATCGGAAGATTGTACGCAACGGGTATAAAATTCTCTTCGTGACCAGTCGCGCGATTAGTCAAAGCAACTCCACGAGAGCGTATTTGCGAACGTTAACGCAAAACGGCGAGACGTTGCCGATCGGGCCAGTCATGTGCGCACCAGATCCAATATCCACCGCGTTATACCGCGAAGTTGTGGCGCGAAAACCAGAAGTGTTTAAAATCCGATGCCTCACTCGAGTGCGTCGCTTATTCGACGTGGACATCAACAAAACTCGAATGTTTGCCGGTTTCGGCAATCGCTCCTCCGACGCGCTCGCCTATAAAACGTGCGGCATAGAGCTGGATAAAATATATACCATCGATCCAAAATCGCGCTTACGAAGCGAAAAAACCGGCGAAACGTTCGAAATTCAACACTTGATGGACAAAGTCGACCAAGCGTTCCCACGGATTGAAGGTCGAATTCAAAACGACGACGAGGAAGAAGAAGAAGTAGAAGTCGACGCGCGATGGCGAATAACCGCAGAAGATAAAGAACGCAAAAAAGGTGAAGAAAGTCGCGTGAAATGTTTGTTCACGGTCGAAGAGAAGAGTCAAGCCGTGCATTGCTCGCTCTTTATCGAGTAAACGAAGAGGAGAGGAGAAGCGCGTGATAGGTATCGTTCGCCGCAGAAAAAGCGGCAAACGAAATGTTCAAAGTTCATGAAAATCAACAGAAAAAATATATACAACACAGAAACAAACAAAACTTTTTTTTTAACACGAACGCTCTCGCCGCCGCGCGATGTTGACGACATCCGCGACGAATCCACCACCACCACCATCACCACAACCACTAACGAGCATCGCAACAGCAATATCTATCACCACAACTACCACATCCCCATCATATCGTCTCACTTTGCTCTACCCGAACGCACCGGTACGAGTCGAACTTTCCGTTTTGGGGGAGGACTTTGAGGACGAGAACGACGGGGAAAAAAATACGCGAAGAAGAGGAGAGAAACCGACGACGACGACAAAGACGACGACGAAGGTGTCCTCCTCCTTCGACGATCAGTTCGCGCTCGGCTTGTTGACGTTCGCCTCGACCGCGGCGGACGCGTTTCGCGCGATCGTCGATCGTGGCGGGAAGAAGGAAAAGAAGAAGAAGAAGAAGACAAAGAAGAGAGAAGAACAACTTCGGTTGGTGGCGGTGCGTGTGTTTGTCCGAGAAGAGGAAGAAGAACATCCGAAGAACACGACGACGACGAAAGTTCTTCGCCGAGGCGCGCGAACGTGGCACCATCCTTTGGAAAAGTTTTCTCCGTCGTCCTCTTCGTCTTTCTACTCTTTCGTCGACGACGACGAGGACGACGGCATCCGCCGCGACGAGAAGATTCGTCGTTCGCTCACCCCTTTACCTCTCTCGCAAAGAAGAACGAGATCTCCTCCTCCTCCTTCTCCTCCTTCACTCGACGCGTCGTTCTCCGTGTGGAGACTCTCCGACGATAAAGATCTCAACGAAATGCACGATGAATACGAGGACGAGTTTCGCGAAGAGAAGAGACACGTGAAAAGAAAACAGTCGTTCACGCCGAGTTTCGTCAAAGAGAGGAAGGCGGACGACGACTCCTGAAGTCTACGACGGAGCGCGTGCAAAGAAGAGATCAGAATAACAGTCAAAAGTCGTGCAACGCCGAAGGGAAAGCATCCAAAAGAGTATTCCAAAGGGCAGCAGCGCGCGAACAGAGACTAGGAAAATCATCCGAACGTGCGAAAGACGCCACCAAAAGGTGCAAAGAGCGTAGAAAGAGCTTTTTACGAGAGAGAGAGAGAGACTGCCACGTCTCGCATTAAAGTTTCCTCATTATTAAATACACACTTCTTCTGAACAATACACACACATAAACACACATAAACACACAAACACACGATAATAAAATGAACTTAACGCGTCGATTATCCGCGGCGAAGGACGCGTTCAACGAGAACGACGTCGCGGCGTCTCGAGCGGCGCACGAATCCAAAGCGAATTCTTCGACTGTTACAACGCACGCGAGAAATACGACTCCCGGGAACAACAACACGAACGATGGTGACATCAAATACGACGCGGAGGAAGCGCACGCGGGCGCGGGAGGGAAATACGTGAAAAGTTTAGTCTTTGGGGGTCTGGATGGGATCATCACGACGTTTGCGGTCGTCGCGGCGAGTAAAGGTGGGAGTTTGAGCACGGAGATTGTCTTGTTGATGGGCTTTGCCAATCTCTTCGCGGACGGTTTATCCATGGGATTCGGGGATTTCTTATCGAGTAAAGCGGAGCACGAATACGCGACGACGGAGAAAAAACGGGAGAAGTGGGAGTTTGATAACTTCCCGGAAGGCGAGAAGCGAGAGATGGTGGAGATTTACATGCAAAGAGGGATGAAAGAGGAAGACGCGACGATAATCATCGAGACGATGTCAAAGTACGAAGACATATTCGTGGACGTGATGATGGTCGAGGAGTTGGGGTTGATGCCTCCGGAGGAAGAGTCGAGTTTTATGAATGGGTTGGTAACTTTTGTAGCGTTTTCTTTGTTTGGTTTCGTGCCTTTGATGCCGTATTTGATCGGAAGGTTGGCAAAGAGCGGGTCAGAAGACGCGTTGTTCGTGAGCGCGTGCGCTCTGACCGCGTTTACGCTATTTTCGTTAGGGGCAGCGAAAGCGAAGTTTACAAATCAAGCGCAAGTAAAGAGTGGTTTCTTTATGTTAATGAACGGTGGCTTAGCAGCGATTTGCGCGTATTTAGTCAGTTGGGGGATTTCTGAGGGGTTAGGCGTTAAAAGCCCATAAAATAAAAGTTGTTATTAATTTGTATCAAAAAGCATTCAGTCATTCAACACGAACGAGCGGACGTTTTTTGTTTCTATCTTTTATAGTGACTTTATAAGAAGTTTCTCTCCTTATCTATCTATCTATCTATCTATCTACGCTCGCGAATATTAGTAGTTTGCCGCTACGGTTTGTTGTTGCTGTTGTTGCTGTTGCTGTTTCTTCAAAATAAAGTTGCCTATGTTTTCGTTTGCACCGCAGTTCGATTTCACGAATCGAAAGAATGCCATCTTGGCGCTCGCGTCGCTCGGAGATATATCGTAACACGCGCAAATATTGGTCAACGCTACTATACCCACATCTTCATTTTTCGTCGATAAATACTGTGACGGGTGATTCGCCAACGCATCCAACATGCCTTTCAGCGCGATTTTCGGTTGCGCTTTGAGAACGAGTAACGCGCATTCGCAAATCTTTTTCGCGCACGCAGCGGCATCGTCGACGCCTTCACCCCTTTGCAACAAACGAAGCGCGTTTTCGTACTCACCCGAAGCCGTCGATAACAAAGCCCTGTTCATCAACATTGCATCCCTACCTATACTCGCTTCATCGATTGTTTCCAACATAGCGTGCGCCTTCCCGACGTCTCCGGAGGCGACGTGTATCCTCATCGCCGTCGACCTCGCCGCGTGTTCCGTTCGCGCGTCGCCCTCCACATCGCTCGTCGCGCAAATTCGTCTGCATACGCTCAATGCGGCTCGATATTCGTTTCTTTTCGAGCGCGCGTTTACAATCGCAAATAATACCTCGTTCCGCCTTTGTTTCCACATACTCGTTGAAGCAGAAGCAGAAGAATCTCCCAACTGCACCTCGCACTTCCTCGCCAACCGCGTCAGCTTCTCCACCATCCCGAGCTCCTCTTCCTCCTCCAACAACAAAATCATATAAAACTCTAACTTAAACGGCATCTCCCGGCCAAACGCGTCCACCGGTCCCAACAGCTCCGCGCATCGTCTCGCTTTCTTTTTCCCGTCGAAATCTTCTTTCATCATCAATCTTTCCAAGTACTCCCCAGCCTTTTCCGCATCTTCGCGCTCTTTCAACGCGGCAAGATTATAAAAATCATCATCATCATCATCCAATAAGTCTCCTTCTTTTACTACTAACGGTGAGAGTGGACGGGAGGATTCCACCGCGCGTTCGAACGCTCGTTTCAACTCTTCTTCTTCCATGTGATTTTTGCTCTAAAAATAACGAACTTTTCCCTTCTTTCTTTCTTTTAAAAATTTGCTGGGAAAGGAGAAAAAAATCAACACCCTAAATATTTTTTTTTGTTTGATCTCAAGAAGACGCAGGAGAAATGAGGAGGTTCTTTTCTTTGAAGAATCTGCACTCTATTATACACGCACACATTAAAACAAATATGTTTGCCATCCAAGCGTCTTCCAACGCGGTTTCCACCGCGCGCCCGACTTTCACGAAATCCGTGAGAACGGCGAAAGCGTCCGTGTCGAACGCTTTACCGTTCGCACCGTTGAGGTATGGGGTAGATTTCGATATATAGATTTTTTTTTGGATTACGTCAGAGCGTCCCGTTTTCTCTCATATCTCTCGTTGTGTTTTTCTTTGAAAAGGTGGAGGAAAAAAATGGCCAATCGCGCGCGCTAAACGTTTTGTGGTGGGAAAATCCAATCGGGGAAGGCGAATATCGTCGCGAAGAACGCGCGCACGCGAATACGTTTTCGTCGACGTTGTTCCGATATTCCTCGAAATCTGTTCGCGAGTGGTGGCATCTCCGTCGTTTTCGGAAACGCGGGGGGATGTGTGATTTTTGATTCTCGTGGAAGAGATGATGATAAAACGTCACCATCGGGACTCGATCCTCTTTGCCTCGATGCGAGTGTGATTCGTTTTCTCTTTTTACTCCTCCGAGGATATCCTGTGATCATCGGGAAACTGACTGACCGTCTGAATTTTTCTTCATTACTATTACACCAATAACAGCATCAAATCCACCAAGTCGTCTCGCTCCTTGGTCATCTCCAACTCGGTCACCAAAAAGCCGGACTTGTCCGACCCGGTGTTGAGAGCCAAGCTCGCGAAGGGTATGGGCCACAACTACTACGGTGAACCGGCGTGGCCGAACGATTTGTTGTACATTTTCCCGGTTGTTATCTTGGGTACCATCGCGTTGTCCATCTCCTTGGCGGTTATGGAACCGACGGCGTTGGGTGAGCCGGCGGATCCGTTCGCCACGCCGTTGGAAATCTTGCCGGAGTGGTACTTTTTCCCGACTTTCAACGCGTTGAGAGTCATCCCGAACAAATTGTTGGGCGTTTTGTCCATGGCTGCCGTCCCGGTTGGGTTGATCACCGTTCCGTTTTTGGAATCTATCAACAAGTTCCAAAACCCGTTCAGAAGACCGGTCGCGACCACCGTCTTTTTGATCGGTACCTTCTACGCGATTTGGATGGGTATCGGCGCCACCATGCCGATCGACAAGGCCATCTCCCTCGGCGTCTTCTAAATTTGTGAATACTACTGCAAAAGAAATATTTTATAATTAGATTAGAAGAAAGCACAGAAAGACAGAGAGAGAGTGAAAGAGAGGGAAGAACAGCGGAGATGAGGAGAAAGAAGAATGGAGAGAAGAAGAAAACTTATAGGTTGCTCGAGAGAGAGAGTATATGCGAGACTTTTAGCAACCGACCAGCGCACAGAACGAAAAAGAACATACATATTAGAGTGTACCGCTTCCTCGTCGTCGACGACGAGAGAGGCGTTTTTCAAACCGTATAGCTTGTAATAAACCAAAATATCACATCGTAAAGAGTTAATTTATACATACCGATCATCTATAGTAGTATCGTTCCGCTTCGCCTCGAACTCGTCGCATACAAGACAAATTTTGTATCTCTTCTCTCCACACTTTGAAACACAGAAGACATACCATGTGCCTCTTCTTTTCCTGCTGCGCGACTGAGGACGACATCGACGAAACTGATTGCGGCGAGTGTTCCCAACAGTGCGAGTTTATCGAAGAAATCGCGCACTTTTGTTCCTCTTCCGTTTCTTCTTCTTCTTCGGCGTCCTCCGTATCTTTGCGAGAGACTTCGTACGTTTTTTTCTCGCTTAACTGTCAACTCCTGAGAGGCGTCTGTCAAGGACAGGGCGGCAGAGCATCGTACCTTCTCTTACGCGCGGCGTGCTTGGCGAATCGATTGGCATCGATCGAGGAATTCGTGGACGCGATCGCGCTGCAAGAGTGTTTCGATGAAGAGAGCACTTCGCTTTTGATTCGAAAGCTCTCCGCGTATTTTCCTCACGTGATTCGAGGAAAAGCAAAGAGCGGGTTGGTGATTTTGAGCAAGCTTCCGGTGAGACACAGCGTTTTCCACGAGTTTAAAACGTCCTCGGGAGGCGAGAAACTATTTTTTAACAAAGGCGTGCTCGGAGTCGCGCTGAGCGATCCGGACGAGGACACGACCGTGTGCATGTTTAACGCGCATCTTCAGTCTGACTTCTGGCGCGAGTCGAGGGAAACCCGAGAGGAGCAAGCGAAGGAAATGAAGACGTTCGTTCAGAAATCGATACACTCGCGAGTATTCGTTGGATCATCAGCGAGCGATGTTATTGATGCGGCGGTGGTATGTAGTGACTTGAATTGCATCGCGGGAAGCGCAGAGTATGAGAAAATAATGCAAGTGCGCGGTGGCGAAGAAGGAACGTATCGCGATACGCTTCCGATCGGGGACGACGACGACGAGTCTTTACAGACGTTTCCAGAGTGCACGTATTCTCTAAAAAAAGGGAGATACGTCGTCGTGGATGAAACGACGAAGAAGAAAAGACTGGACTATATTTTCGAGATTAGCGGTGAAATAAAGAGCGAAGAAGGAGAGATGAAGATGTCGAGGAGAAGAAAAACTAAAGCTCGGGTCGTTCGCGCGCTTCGGGACGATAACAACGCCGTTATCGGATCATCGCGGCATCATAGCCGCTATCGAACGCGTGTATAATTGATTGATTGAAATGTATTACAGAGCAAATAATTATCGTTTTATGGTATGTTACATAAAGAATGTTTTGTTTTTTCAACCTCTCTCTTCCTGGACAGTTTCGATTTCTCTCGGGCTCGTCGGCGCGAGATTTGAATCGGGAGATGTTCTCAACTCCTTTTCGCGATTCTCATACCCGATCGAAATCGACCCGTCCATGGTATTGCTATTATTGTTGTTATTTGAATTATTGTCCGTTGCTCCTCCTGATCTGGACGCGCCGCTCGAATTAAGCATCTTATCTCTCGCGCTCGCAGAGTTTGAGAGTCTCGAGCGCGAAGAAGATCGCGACAGAGTATTCAGTTTGTCTGCTCCGATATTGGCGGTAACGTTCGCGATATTCCCAGGACTATTCGGCGACGACTTCTGCATTTCTTGCTTCTTCGGCGTATCGATTGGACTGAAATAGTCCTGATCGTCCACTGCGGCGGGAGCTTTCGGTTTGCTGCTTTCACCTTTAGTATTAGTATTGGTATTATGATTTGATGATGTGCGTCCTCTATTAATATTAGTGCCACTTCTTGTTGTTGCTGTTGTTGCCGTGTCTGCTGTTGTTGCTGCTGCTGCTACTACTACTGCTGCTGCTGGTGTGCGCGATGCTGCGCTGTTTCTGTTATCCATACTTTTCTTTTTCGACGACGACGACGATTTTCTGCTTTTCCTTTGCTCCGGCGACCGTGGCGCGACTTCGACCCAATCCCCGGGCGCGTCTCTTCTCCCGTTTATGAATCGCGAATCTAGAACCGAGCCTGAAGCCGCGTGCATGTGT
>Ga0209090_10003318_pt1 | contig 10096 bp, 3 predicted proteins | sample ArcticOcean_MG_C_9_FD_187432 | JGI IMG/M metagenome (GOLD analysis project Ga0209090, IMG submission 187432) | Marine microbial communities from western Arctic Ocean - ArcticOcean_MG_CB2_152 (SPAdes) (version 2) | ecosystem: Environmental > Aquatic > Marine > Oceanic | place: Arctic Ocean... | reverse complement strand
CACACCATTGTCGATGTAATATTGTTGAACATCGCCCATCAGTTTGAGGGCAAACGGAGTTGAAAAGATACAGGTGTTTTGCGCTTGGTCTTCTTTGAGAATATCTGCTTGAACCGTTCCACGAACCGTTTGCAGTGTTCGTGCTTTGATCTCAGCATAGGTCGCAGCATCAACCATTTCATCGCCACGTCGTCCGACCGTAGCAAGTCCAAACGCATTGTGACCTTCTGGTAATTCTCCACGGTAGGCAGCGTCAGATAATTCGAGTTTCTTTCCTTCTTTGACAAGATGTGCCTCGACTTGTTGGTCGATAGCAGCATTGAGGAAGAACGCCAAGATGATCGGAGCAGGGCCATTGATGGTCATGCTAACCGAAGTGTTCGGATCGCACAAATCAAAACCAGAATACAACCGCTTTGCATCATCGCAGGTGGCGATACTGACACCAGAGTTCCCAACCTTGCCCCAGATATCAGGGCGACGAGCAGGGTCACGGCCATACAAGGTCACCGAATCAAACGCAGTTGACAAGCGAACGTAGTCTTGGCCTTGACTGAGGTAGTGGAATCTCCGGTTGGTTCGCTCAGGCTCACCTTCTCCAGCGAACATACGAGCCGACAATTCATCGGTTCGCTTGAACGGGAATACACCAGCAGTGTAAGGGAAATGGCCTGGTGCATTTTCTCGCTTGATGAAAGAATACAATTCTCCATCATCAGCAAAGGTCGGTAAGGCAACACGAGGAATATCGGAGTGCGCTAAAGATTCAGTTGTCGTCTTGACCGTAAACGCCTTGCCTCGGACATAGTAGGTGAATTCTCCACTGGAGTATTGTTCTGCTAAATCTCGGAATCCAGCCAATTCCTTTCGAGCTGATTCAACGGTCTCAAGGATTTCATCAATCTGAGTTTGTAGGTCTGCTGCGACGTCTTTTGCACCGCGCTCTGTTGCATGGTTTGCCGCTGTCTCAAGATGCTGGCACAATCGAAGTTGTTCTGAGACTGCATCATTTGCAGCATGGTATTCACGAACGACTGCGGCAATTTCCGACAAGTAATAGATTCGTTCTGGAGGTATAACGCCCTTGGTAATTCCCATTTTGTCAATCGGTTCACTGGCTTCAAAGCCGACGATTGCCGATAACTTACTCCACAAGCGGTCGACTCCACCGTCAGCAAATTGGCTGGCTATGGTGGCAACAACTGGCAATTCTTCATCTGCAACATCAAACATGTTGCGGTTACGACGAACTTGCTTACGAATTGCTCTAAATGCATCTTCACTGCCTCGCTTTTCGTATTTGTTGAGCACAACGATATCAGCAACATCGAGCATCTCAATCTTCTCAAGTTGCGTATGTGCTCCGAATTCAGCGGTCATGACATACAGTGAATGGTCGGCAACAGAAGTGATGGCATCGCTGCCTTGTCCTATACCACTGGTTTCACAGAAAATCATGTCAAAGCCAACCGCTTTGGCAACTTCGATGGCTCGGTCAAGGTTAGCACTGATTTCAGAACCGGAACCTCGACTGGCTAGACTACGCATAAACAAGTCATTATTGGAAAGTGAATTCATTCGAATACGGTCGCCAAGTAGCGCACCACCGGTTCGTTTACGGGTTGGGTCAACGCACAACAAGCAGACTTTTTTGCCCGGATTGTCTCGCTGGACTCGCAGCATCAATTCATCGAGAAGACTTGACTTTCCGGCACCGCCGGTTCCTGTAAATCCAATCACAGGTACATCTTTTTCCGAGGAGCGGCAGGTCTCAACCGCGGCTTTGAAGGTTGCATCATCGGCACTTTCGGACAGGGTCATCAGCAAACCAATCTTTGCCATATCACTTGCAGTCACCGGACCATCGAGTGATGCAAGTCGTGTTTCGTCAATCAAATCGACTTCAGCAGCAAGGCCCATTAAGTGGTGAATCATTCCTTTCAGGCCCATGCTTCGCCCATCATCTGGTGAGTAGATTTTCGTGATGCCCGATTGGTGAAGAGTACGGATTTCAGGAGGCGTAATTGTACCACCACCGCCAGCAAAGATGCGGACATGTTCACAACCGGCTTCATCGAGTAATTGACGAATATAGGTGAAATATTCAACGTGACCACCTTGGTATGAGGTGAGAGCAAGAGCATGTGCGTCTTCTTGCACAGCACAATCAACCACCGCTTTGGCCGATTGGTCGTGCCCAAGGTGAATAACTTCAGCACCAGAGGATTGAATCAGTCTGCGCATGACGTTAATGGCGGCATCATGGCCGTCAAACAAGGAGGCTGCGGTGATGACGCGTACCGGACCGGTCGTCGTCTCAAACACAGGGTCTTCATCGGCCATGCCGATGCTAAAGGCTGTTGGTTCATCAAATCAGCCCCTGATTCACGAGGCTCAAATAGAGGAAACTTCGCCTTCTGCCAAAGGTGGAAGGCCTTTCTTTGCACGGATATAATCGGTATAATTACCGAAGTAAACGGTGACGATACCATCTTGCAATTCCCAGATGCGGTTGACCACTTGGTCGAGGAACCAGCGGTCGTGAGAAACAGTAATCAATGAGCCTTCATAGCCTTTGAGTGCCTCTTCAAGCGTATCTTTCGAGTCCATATCCAAGTGATTGGTCGGCTCATCCATCAACAACAAATTGTTCTCTTCAAGCAACAGTTTGAGCAAAGCGACACGAGCCCGTTCGCCGCCCGAGAGTTTGGCGAGTTTGGTCGTCACTTGGTCGCCCGAAAATTGGAATCGTCCCAAAGCAGCGCGAATGTCGCCGTATTGGAAGTCAGGACGAAGTTTCTGAATTTGTTCAATTGGATTGAGGTCGAAATCGAGGGTGCCGTGGTCTTGGTGGAAATAACCGATTTCACATCCAGGTGCTAAATCACGCTTGCCACTGGTGAGTTTTTCATCCCCATTGATGATTTTGAGCAGTGTCGTTTTCCCTTGTCCATTACCGCCAACAATTCCAATTCGGTCGCCCTTTCGAACTTCTAAATCTTGGTTGTTGAGAATTGGTCGTGCTAGGCCTTCAAAGACTTTTGTTGCACTGTCAAGTTGGAACACATCCATGCTCGCTTTGTCGGTTGCTTCCAATGTAAGAATCAACGGCTTACGTTTCTTTGGAACGCGAGCGTTGAGAACTTTGAGTTCTTGTTGCATTCGCTCGATCATCTTTTGTTTAGCAGAAATCGATTTGTCGAATTTATTGGCTCGCTTCATCTGTTTGAGTGCACCTGTTGTAGCAGCGATTTTCTTTTCGACGGTATGAATCATATCACCAAGTGCAGCTTCAGTTGCTATCTTCTGGCGCAAAAATTGACTGTAGTTTCCCTTCCAAGGCCATGCGCGGAGATTATCGACTTCAACAATACGTGTGCAGACTTGGTCGAGGAAATATCGGTCGTGAGATACGATGAGTTGAGCGCCTTTGAATTCTTTGAGGAAGGCTTCGAGCCATTCGGTCGTCTCGATGTCCAAGTGATTGGTTGGCTCGTCGAGGAACATGACATCGACACCAGCAAGTCCGACCAATTGCCGTGCCAGTGCAAGTTTTGCTTTTTCTCCGCCAGACAGTTTGTCGACTTTCATATCCATTGGATGCTGGTCAAGTCCCAATCGGGTGAGTGTTGCTTTTGCAATATTGGCAACATTCCCGCCACCACTTTCTCCAAGAGTTTGCTGGAGCCCAGAATAGACTTCCATGACACTCTCCCAGTCACCATCGTAAAACGCCGGCTCTGCCATCTGCGCTTCAATGGCTGCGATCTCTTCCTCCAGTTCTTGGAATTGACGACCTTTGCGGCTGAGTTCTTCTTCAATAGTGGAATTTGGGTCGAGGTCACGGATTTGAGTCAGGTAGGCAATTCGAATGCCAGGTGAGAATTCTATTTCGCCGACGTCTTGAGATTGTTCACTGATTGTGTTGAGCAGTGTCGTCTTTCCTGCACCGTTATGGCCAACGATACCGATGCGGTCACCGTCTTGGACTAACAGGTTGATATCAAGCAATACGTCAACAGGGCCGAAACTACGGTCGACCCCTTCGATGTTGATGAGTTGGCGTGCCATGTTCTCCCCATTTCACGGCCCCCGTCAACCCCTCATAAACACCATACATTGGCATTTGGTGCATGAAGGAGGGTTTGCTCACTTTATTCATGCATGGTGAAGGCATTCTTTCGTCCCTTACGGGTGAGTAACTCTTTCCGAGTTTGATGTTGCTCATCCTTGAATTGAGCCAAGTCACTGCGCATTCCAGGGCAGGCAATTATGCAGACGATAACCCCAAGAACAACACCAGCTGGAACGGAGAGAATCAGAGGTATCGGAAGGATAAGTGAATTGACAACTCCAGTGAGAAGGCCGACAAAACTTCCAACTCCAATTGGCTTTTGCATGACTTTTGGCAGGAGTGGAGCGCCATAAGGCGAACCTTTCTTTCTTGCTTCGGGCAAGGGAAACTCATCGACCAAGTTGTCAGTCATTTAACGACAGTTACTCTTGACGGATTATAATCCCTTTGCCGGACAGTGTCATTCAAGACGCGACAAGAGCAAGTGATTGTCTTGCCAAAGATGTGTATTTTGGTAGATGAAATCAAATTGCTTTGACAGCTTCGTCGTGATGCGTAAGCAAGTTTCGCAATTTGACCTTCATCGAAGGTGTCAACATATCGTTGTCAGTCGTCCATTCAACAGGGTCGAGAATGAGGGTTGCAGCACGCTCGTATCCTTTCCAAGTTGGCTCCTGCATGTTCTTTTCTTTGAGTTCATCAAGTAACCAATCACTGGTTGATGCACGAGCACAGATCTCAGCGTCACTGCCAGAGGCATCGACGCCAGCACCCTTCAATGCAGCCTTGAGTGCATGCATATTGGGATGGACGATGAGGAATGTCCTCAACATATTACGGCCATCAAGCACAGCCTGTTCGACCAATGGAGAGAGTTTGAGGTTCTCTTCAAGAGGTGCTGGTGAAACATATTTGCCGTTTTCAAGTTTGAATTGACTCTTGACACGCCCGGTAATTGAAAGGTAACCATCTGGAGTGACTTTACCCAAATCGCCCGTTCGGAATACACCCTTTTCGATGATGACTTCTTTGGTGGCTTCTTCATTATTCCAGTAGCCTTGCATAACGTTTGGTCCATGAACAATAATTTCGCCTTCCTCCTTGTCCTCTCCATCCCAAGCATTGGTGTCGATGGTAACTTTGACTCCGTTGGCTACACGGCCAACGCAATGTAGACGTGATGTCCCAGGTCCTGCCCATCCATTGGCAGCGACCAGAGGTGAAGTTTCAGTCAAACCATAGCCTTCATAGCAACTGAATCCAACTTGTTGAATGAATGCAGCAACATCAGGTGAAAGTGCAGCAGCACCGGACATACAGAATCGGATTTCTCCACCGAATCGGGCACGAACTTTCGACCAAACTAACTTGTCGTAGAGTTTGTCAAAGAATCCAGAAGCAGGTACTGCATCACACTCAATGCCAGATTTAGCGATTCGCTTTGAAGCCGACTTCTTTGCTTTTCCAATGAGGAATTTCTTAACACCAGTGGCATCTTCGAATTGACTGTTGACACGGTCATAGAACTTGTTCCAAACACGAGGCACAGCAAGAAGCACTGCAGGTTTGATTTCGATGCACTCATCAGCGATACGTGTCAGTTCCGAAATGAGGTTGATGTGAACGCCACATCGAAGCATCCAATGTAAGTCAAAAGTACTTCCAAAAGAGTGAGCCCAAGGAAGGAATGCAGCGTTTTTATCGCCGACATAGACCTTGAATGCGGATTGAACGCACAAGACATTGGAGAGTGTATTCCAATTGGTCAACATGACTCCCTTTGGGTTTCCAGTGGTTCCAGATGTGTAGATGAGGGTGTTGAGCGCGAAAGGATCATCGGCGACTTCAAACGAATTTCCACTTGCACGTCCATCAGCAACAAATTCAGCCCAAGCATGGACTTCAATTCCTTCTGGGGGGAGTTCGTTGGCAGGTTCATCGCCAAGGAGAATCACGCCGCAACGAGGCCAAGCGGCTGCATCAGCAGGAAGATGCTTGACCAACTTGTCGAGTATGGCAGTGTTTGCAACAGCAAGCATCGAAGGAGTAGAATCATTGAGAATATACGCCCATTCATCGCCGTGTTGATGCGTATACATGGCGGTGTAAGCAGCGCCAATACCGTTCGCTCCATAGGAGAGAGCAGCCCATTCAACACTGTTGTCAAGAATTAAGGCTACACGTTCGCCAGTTTCTACACCAGCATCGGCTAAGCGTTGGCCAACTGCAGTTGCGAGTTCAGCAAATACATCGTATGTCAAATGGACACGAGCGGCCCCTTTGGCAGGTATATATCCGAAACAATTGAGTTCACCAAAACGTTCAACGCTGGTCATCAACATTTGGTACAAAGTTCGAGGGTCATCGCCTTCAGGTTTTAGCCATTGTCGGTCATCCGGTTGTCTTTCCCAAGCCATTTGCAGTTCTGCCATATGCACTAAGTGTTGCACAAAGCACTTGAATTGTTCCCCGGCTTTTGGATGGGAAAAATTCAATTCTCAAGGCAATTAATGACGTTTATTCGCCAATCAGCACCATCGTTACGGTTGGCTAAGGGACTTGCTGGGCTTGGATGCCAACAGGTGTCAATACGAACGCTGCGCCCATCTCGACTCGTTCCTGGTCCAGATTTCCCAGCGCCAAGCGCTCTGCGAGCTCGCTGTTCTGCATACTTTCCAACGCCAATAACTCGCGTCACTCCCATAATATCGATGACATCGAGAAGATGCCCGTCGCATGCCTCGAGAAGGGGTGATATCACAGACGCAGGTAGATTGTTGGGCGTGATGTTTTTTCCAGTCTCACCAAGGAGCAACAAAGGACAATGATTGACGACAAAAATGTTGTCAAAGGTCGTTTCAACTGAACCGAAATGTTGTTTCATCAAATTCCAAAGTCGAGTTCCTGAAACTTCTTGACGTTCGAGAGCCATGCCTTCAATTGGGCGTTTAGGGTGAGCATTTTTTGGAGTCTCAAGTTCCTTTGCTTCGATTTCCAAGAACGATTGTGCAACGCCAGTAGCGCCAAAAGGAACGCCAGTTTGCGCCATGCCCCATGGCCCAGGGTTCATCCCAAGCAGTAAGGTATGGCCTCCACGATTCCCCCATTTGAGCAAATATTGCTCATGATGCGGCCAAGCATAGTTGAGTGGATTGGTCGCATGAGCGACAATGGTTTTTTTCTCAAGCACTGGAATGGCAGCATCACAAATCACTGACAGGCGTTGTGCCGCCTCAGCCAGTTGTGCTCCAATGTCCATGCTGTGATGGAAGAGCAGACCCTACATGAGCCTATTCTTCATATTCTTCTTCATCTTCACGTCGAATCGCAATGAAGAATCCAGCACTGATCGCAACAACCGTTCCGACCATTCCAATCGAAGGAATAATGTTGCCATTTTCTTCAATCGTTCCATTGTCGGTGGACTGAGTGCTTACAATATTCTCTGCACCGATGATGGTCACATCATGGGTAGGTGAACTTCCCTGTCCCCCTTCAACTTCAACTTGACTGATGGCGTCGACAACTTCGATTCCTGTAACTTCGACTCCATCGATTGTTCCAGCAATGGCTTGGCCAAATATTGTGTGAACTCCGTCGAGGTGTGATGGTGTTGAACCAGCATCGACGATGAAGAACTGACTTCCTCCTGTATTTGCTTGTGAGGTTTTCGCCATAGAAAGTGCGCCAGGTGCATGTACATAATTTGAATTTGATTCGTCAGGTATTGAATACTGGTTTTCATCGCAATCGACTTGATTCATTTGTTGTCCAGCACAATAGCCGTGCCATGAATATGCATATCCACCCATTCCATTTCCATATTCGAAATCGCCTGACTGAATCATAAAACCATCGATGATACGGTGATATACAGTTCCATTATAATTTCCAGCTTCCACGTGGTCCTGGAAATTTTGAACATGGATTGGAGCTTCCGCAGAATATAATTCGAATTGCAGCGTACCACAATGCTCAACGCCGTCAGAATCGGTCCAAGAAAGGTAGAATATTACATCAGTAGTTGGTTCGTAATTGACGTCACTGAATTCACAGTCACTGCCTTCAATGATTGAGACTTCGCTTGCATCACATTGGGAGCCAATGCCATCGCCATCCAAATCAGCCTGGTCAGCATTTGCTACCAGAGGGCAATTGTCATTCGCATCGGGAATCCCATCAGCATCATCGTCCAAATCTTCCATTGAGTCTTTACATCCATCACCATCATAATCAGTCGAGGTGGAAGATGTCCATCCGAGGTCTCCTTTCATACAGGAATCAGATACGTCGTTGACTCCATCGTTATCATCGTCCGTGTCTTCGCTTGAATCTTGACACCCGTCAGAATCATAATCAGTAACGGTTGTGGAAGTCCAGTTTGAAGTGCCGTTTGGGCAATTGTCGGTAGCATCTGAAACCCCATCTGCGTCATTATCTCCATAAACTGTGAAATTCCATGTTATGTTTGAAGAAACATTGTCCTCAAGAGCAAGAGAAGCTTCAACAATATACTCTCCTTGAATGCCCTGTTGTCCAGAAATTAATGTCAATGTGATGTTATACATAGAATTATTCGAGTCCCAGTTCAGATAGTGAGTGTAAGTTCGCGATTGCCCACTTTGTACATAGTTCCAGCAGTAATCGCATATGCCAGGTATTCCCCAGTCAACCATGAAACTACCTTGTAAGCCGGAGTCTATCGCTCCAAAAATAGCAAACGGATCATCTCCTTCAGCGCAATCAATCGTTAGAATAAATGTAACACTCTGATTCACAGCATATGCACTTGAAGTGTTGCTGAAGGTTAATGGTGAAGGATTCCCGCAAGGGTTCGAAGCATTGTCAGTATTGTTTCCTAGATCAGTATTTCCACCTGTGTTCGTGCCGGTCGTCATGTACTCAAGATTTTCATTGGTGTAGTCATAATAGGTCACGTGCAAGCCATTATTGGAATCTATCGCTAATGAGGATTGCCAGCCGACGTTATCTGTGCTGTCGAGCGAGACCGGTGTGCTCCAAGAAGAGCCATCATAGGTCATGTACTCAAGATTGGCATAGGTGGAGTCACGATAGGTCACGTGCAGGTTATCACTGGAATCAATCGCTAATGAGGACTCCTCGCCGACATCATCTGTGCTGTCGAGTGAGACCGGTGTGCTCCAAGAAGAGCCATCATAGGTCATATACTCAAGATTGCCATTGGTGTAGTCAAGATAGGTCACGTGCAGGTTATCATTGGAATCAATCGCTAATGAAGAAACCCAGCCGACGTTATCTGTGCTGTCGAGTGAGACAGGTGTGCTCCATGAAGAGCCATCATAGGTCATGTACTCAAGATTGCCATTGGTGCCGTCAAAGTAGGTCACATGCAGGTTATCATTGGAATCAATCGCTAATGAGGGCTCCCAGCCGACGTTATCTGTGCTGTCGAGCGAGACCGGTGTGCTCCAAGACGAGCCATCATAGGTCATGTACTCAAGATTGCCATTGGTGTAGTCATAATAGGTCACGTGCAGGTTATCATTGGAATCAATCGCTAATGAGGAATAAAAGCCGACGTTATCTGTGCTGTCGAGTGAGACAGGTGTGCTCCAAGAAGAGCCGTCATAGGTCATGTACTCAAGATTGTCATTGGTGGCATCAAGATAGATCACGTGCAGGTTATCATTGGAATCAATCGCTAATGAAGACTGCCAGCCGACGTTATCTGTACTGTCGAGTGTGACCGGTGTGCTCCATGAAGAGCCATCATGGGTCATGTACTCAAGATTGCCATTGGTGCCGTCACGATAGGTCACATGCAGGTTATCACTGGAATCAATCGCTAATGAAGAAACCCAGCCGACGTTATCTGTGCTGTCGAGTGAGACCGGTGTGCTCCAAGGAGAGCTATTTCGAGCGGAAACAGAAAAAGAATCTTCATCGTTCGTCTCCGATGTTAACATCGTTGTATTCACATCACTGGTCACAGTAAGTGAGGCAGTTTGAGCAACCAAAAGGAACATCAAAAAGAGGGCA